>Ga0179593_1527537_pt1 | contig 14579 bp, 9 predicted proteins | sample CZODoug2_1_08_16_FD_185931 | JGI IMG/M metagenome (GOLD analysis project Ga0179593, IMG submission 185931) | Vadose zone soil fungal communities from Angelo Coast Range Reserve, California, USA - CZODoug2_1_08_16fungal (PacBio error correction) | ecosystem: Environmental > Terrestrial > Soil >...
TCGTAGGAGGGGGGGAAGAGCAGAAGGAGGCTAAGGGGCCCGTGGACAGTCATATAGACCTTGGAAAATATACTCATCAGATGTGCCGGGGGGGAGAAAGCAGAAAAAGTCTGGGGAAAAACTTGGGGAATAAATACCCAACTTCAAAAAAAGCCCTTCCGCGGAATCCCTTTAGCGTCTGCTTGAAGCGAGGGGCCCGAAGAAAGCATCGGTCAGAAGAAATCCAATGGGTGGACAGCTGGTAAGGGAGTCTTAATCCGTCCGTAATCGATTAAAAGCGTGAGGACTGGAAAAGGCCGTACTCCCGCTGTAAACGGATACCATGAGGAAAGCTGCCGTACAGAACTGGCTCTTAAGGTTCGAAGTCTTCACGTCGGTAGGCGACACACAAAAAAAGGAAGATGGGGCAAAGGTTCGCACGTTCAGGTTGGCCCACCGTCCCGCGCGGGGCAGGTCAGGCGAGGGACGAAGGCCGTCGATCTCTCATGAGTGAATCCCAGGGGGGAGACCACCGAAAATGCTGACACATCGGGGGCTAAAAATTGCTTTCGTGGCCCTGGAACGGGAGGCCATGTTTTAAAGTCGGGCATTTCAGAAAGATTGCCTTTATGAAGGGTGCATTCCTTTAGAGGGTCATGGGCGGACGATTCAAAGGACCTGACCCAAATTCCCCTTCACAGATTCAAACCGACTCTTCTAGGGGAGACATGCCACAAAAAAAAAAAAAGATTTTGGAAAAGCCGGGTACGTCCTTTGTAGAAGGGGTCTGCCGAAGGATGATTGAGCCCATTCAAAAAATCGTCATTCGGATGAGGCAAATTCGCTCCACTGCATCTGCAGCGCAAGGACGGAAAAATTCTTAAGTTGGTGTCAACCTGGGTCTGGAAGAAAACGAGGCTTGAAAAAACCAGGAAAAACCTTTTGTGGTGTTTGATCCATAGAAGATCTCAGTCGGGGAAACTTTGAAAGTACACTAGCCAGACTCAGGGGGAAGAGGAAAAATGTCCACAAAAGGAGGCATTTGGAGGGAAGGGTTAGGGTCATGATAAAAGCGGCGCTAGGGGGGGAAAACTCGCCCCCAGTAAAGGGGCTCTTCGAACTCCAGCAGACACTACCCTCCTTACGCGGATCAACATTATTTCCCTAGGGAGGCACTCTAAAAAAAGACTCAGAAAACTACTGAATCATCTTCGCCACCTCATGCTCCTACAAGATTCGTCGAGATCTAAAGAAAGGTCAGAGACTCCTAGTCCCTAACAGCGTCCACCCCAAAACGCGGACAAGGCTTTCCAGTCGGGGATAAATGAAAAGAAAAAGAAACCTCCGAAAGCCCCGAGGGGGGCTCCTACTGCGCGGGATCCGCTACACTAGGAAGGCATTATGATCCAGCAGCTCCATCCGTTCTCCGCGGTTTAGGACGGCGGCTTCGCTGAAGGGAAAGGGAATTGGAAAAAAGACCGAGAAAACACTCAATAGTTCTTTCATAACTAGCACAAAAAGACACTTTTCACCTCAGGAGAAAGGAACCCCGGAACGGGAACGACTCTGTGTAAAAGAGTGGGGTTCCACGAGATGACCGCGATTGACGCTATTGCAATTGCCTAAAGGACAAAGAAGAGCTTCCATTGAATGTGGAGATTACGTGGTTACACTGGAAGCCTGACTCTTCCTGGCCGAAATCCCGATTATCGGATTCGCCACGGGAGGGAGGTGGGGGAAGAAACTGGAGGCACGCGCAAATCATCGTCAGAAAATTCTCGTTTATCATCTTCCCGAAAGGAGCCGGGACACAAACAAAAGGAAATATCCTTTTCATTAGACCGAGGGGAAGGGGTCTAAGTGGAACTCCGCAGAACCTTATTCTAAAAGGAAAAGGTCATCGCCACTGGGGCAGTCTCATCCAAAGGAGGCCGATTAGACGATCACACGCTAAGTCAAAAAAGAGCGTTGAACCACGGCGGTCTACGGGAAAAAACGGTCTATCGCCGCCTTGAAGGGGGACAATCTGAGATTCAAAGTCAAGAAGGGGGGAGAAAGGTGTGCGAGAAAAGGAACCATCCCAGAAAAGGTGAGTCTTGCTCGGACGAGCTCGGGGGCATCAAAAAAAACGGAGTCAAGGGGCAGTCTTATCTGAGGCATCACGGTGCTCAGAGTATCAAACTTGCGAGATCACCGAATCGCCATCGCCAAAAAAGAAACGTATGGGGAAACAAAAACAAAACTATAGGATCAAAAATGACCCCCCTTCCGGTGAGATGGCGATGAACAAAATTCGGGCGACCGCACGTGAGAAAACCGGGGCTCGAAGCTCACAGAAGGTGACTCATCTTCTTAGCTAGATGGGGGAAGTAAGAGGAAGGGAGAAGAATCCCGAGGGTATCGCCAACCCAAAGCCTCTTGCACTCGACGACGTACGAAGGAAGACTCGTCGAAAAGGAAGGAATAGGCCGTTCAAAGTCCTGGAAGAAAGGAAGGTTATCTCGGCTCCCACGCGGAGCGTCTAGGAAGACGAAAGGGGGAAACGTACAGGGCTATTCCCAGGGAAAAACTCCTTTTTGCGTGTGAGAGGGTTACGGGGGAGGAAAGGAAAGGAAATATGAGATATGAGCCGGGGGATAAAAAGAATCATGTTGACAGGGTGGTCTGGACAGTTCATGGGGAAGATGTCTCAGAAAAAAAGTTGAGAGTGACCTTACGGGGGAGCGCTTGGAACGAAAGGTTCCACCACGGACGGGGCCTAAATCTGTGGCTGAAAGCCTCCCCTCCGGTTGCCGATTTTCCATTTGGACAGGGCGAATCTTGGGAACTTAGGGAAACTGGAAAAAAAGTTAGGGGGGAAAAAAATTGCCATCGGCGGAACTCAGGGGGGCATCGTGACCCCACGGAGGGGGGCAAGGGGAAAGGAAAGGGAGGACTTCCTTGGGGGTTCCTGGAGCCTTGGACAGAAGATCGTTTCGGAAACGAACTATTGAGGGGGCGGAACCGCTCATCAGCACTCAAACAAGATCGGGAAGAGGCGCCGTAAGGGGATCTCACACCGCTTAGACCGAGTTGGGAGGAGTGTCGTCGGGAAAACTTTCGGGGGAAAGTTTCCTCTATCAGGTCTTCCTGCGTCGGGCCGTCGTTCTTGAGCATGGACCAAAAAAAGATGGGAGCGGGCCGCATCTTGGGTGTCCGATGCTTTCCTCCGGCGGGACTCCTACGGAATCTTCTCTCTCTACAGTTGTTCCTGGAGAATATGAAGGGGTACCAGAAACCCGCGTCTAAAAGTGGAGTCCTTCTAAAAGAACTGAGCCGTTCCTCAGAGACCGAAGACACGGAAGGAGAGATGCGAGGGAGGGCGTGGAGGGAGGGGATTTCAGCGAGCAAACTGTGGAAGGGGATAATCCGATGTGGAAGGGGATTCCTCACATTCAGAAAAGATTCCGGGGGGCAGAAAGGGAGGGGGGGTATAAAAGGGGAGGAAGGTTTTAGGAAAAGGACTGTTCCTGGGTTCTCGAGCAGGACAAACGTGGATCCAGGGGGACCATTTAGGCGAAAATTGCAAAATCTCCCCCCGCCAATTGGAAAAGTTGAAACAAATGACTGGGGGGAGTCCACCCTACTCCACTTTCGGGAGGAAAAGAAATCTAAAAAAAATGTCTAAATGCCTACAGCTCGCCCGACACCAGCTGCGCTTGAGCAGGGACCATCCATTGAAGGAAAGAAACGGCGAGGGAGGAACAGGCTAGCATTCCGGGAACTTTTGAAAAAGGAAGTGCGTTTAATTCTTCAAAAACTCAAGCTGAATCCAGCAGAATCCTTCCGGCCACCCTCTGTGGGGAAAGGAGTCCCGATCAAAATTCAATTCTAGGCCTGGCATTCGGCAAATTCCCTTGGAAGTTTTTAAAATTTCCCTCTCTTGAGCCGAAACAGATCCTGAATCTGATCCAAGGGGGCCTGCATGAGGAATAAACGGGTTGGGGAAGGAAAGGTCGTCACCTTTGCTGCGGACACCTTCAACCCCAGGGCTGGAAAAAGGTAAAATCTTCAGGGGGGGTTTGAAACTTCTTATCGTGGGGGAACCGTTCTGAAAGAATGACCAATCTGGGACGAGAACCCCTTTGAAGGTAACTACATACAAAACAGTGCAGCAATTCCTGATTTCCCTTTGTTGGAGAACATGGAAACCGTCAAGATTTCGGAAGAAATCTCGATTGGGGTCTCCTAGTCTCCCCTCTATCCCTGGACGGGGACCTCCGACCAGTGCATATCGTACAAGTCTTTAAGCTGTTCTATAGCCTTTATCATGGGGGAACTCTTTCTTGAGACTAGCCTGGAAGGAGATAAGGTGCAAGAGGTATACCTTCGCAGGGGTTCGACGTTGCTGTGATAATGTATCGGGGGGGGAAACCGCTTTTAAGATGAACTGCCTCTACTCATGAATTGACTGGGGAAAAGGCAGTAAATCGAAATTCCGAGGAATGGCTACGAAGGATATTATCATGGGGTTCATTGGGGTTAGAAGTTAAAAAGGCTACAATGGCCGGCTGCTCACCATATAAAGAGAGGGGGACGGCGAGGGGGGTAAAGAAACTAGGGGCAAAGTCGCCTACGGGGGGAAAGATGGCTGTACCGCGTATATACATAGAACACAACGAAAAAGGGGATTAAAATGATATATTCTTTATCGGGGCTTTCCAAGGAAGCCTTAGAGAAAGTGGAACCTATATTAAAAGAGGTTACCATATGAAGTCACAAATCTCTCAGGGGACTTTTGATCGTCCGGGACCTTCTTATCCTATTGCTCCACGCACCAAGAAGTCTATATCCGAGGCCTTCCATTATATTGCGTCTGACGGATGAACTCGACTGAAGAATGACGGGAAGAGAATGCCCGGGGACCGCTCAAGCTGTGGAAAGAGGGAACTCACGAAGAAGGTTCGCAGGGAAGGATCCCCAGAAGGAAAAAAAAACCCCCACCCCAAAAACACAAAAAAAAGACCAAAAACCAAAAAAGAAAAAGAGTGTCCTAAACCTTTCCCCCGAACTCTTTGAATAAGAGAAGTCATAAGATACATGCTGGGGGGGGGGGGGGGAGAAAGAAGGGGGGGGGGGGTTTATAGGCTTTTCAGGGGCCTACCATTTCCCTGAGAATAGGGTCATCGACTCGAGATCAAAATTTTGAGGTCTCGGAAAGTTTCCTTGAAAAAAGTAGGGGCAATAAAGAGTGTTAGTCCTTTGAAAAGGGGGGCCCCTTTTCGTACAGGCTCTCTCATTGGGAGATTGACAGAGAAAGGGGCATTATCAGAGTACAGCAGCAGCCCCGTGTATGTTAGGAAGTAAGTCAGGTTGGCACATGAGTTCTCCCATGTCAGCATGACCCCGTGGAGATTCATTCCTGTAATCAGGAATGGTTGTTCAAAAAGGTATAAGGGCGCCGAACCCAAGGATCAAGATCAAGGACGCCGAGCCGAAGGAAGCAGGGGAAGGCAGTCTGCCGGCATCACATCGTGGGTGTGCCGAACGTTCTTGCGCTAGCCTTGGGTCATAGGCGGGAAATGAATTCTACGCTTGGATTGGATCACAGGCCCATGGGGGTGAGATCTCGGAAAAGGGACATCCTACTCTCCTCAGCTGGATTGGAGCCAGCGAATAGCGCGTAGTCCTTTGGGGCTGGGTGTTGAGACAGCTACAATCCGGTCATTCCCCCTAAAAGAACTGCTGCTGGGGGAGTCAAACAAATTGACCTCTAGAAGTGATCCAAATCCACGGTGAGAAGGCCCAGGTACGAAAATGTAACCCGGGAAGAGTCTCCGGAGAACTCGAAATTTCTTACGGTGGGCCGGCAAAAAGTCCTAGGGGAAGTCGTGAGGGGGGGGCCGGTTCCCGGAAAATTCTTCTAAAGGACACAACCGAAAGAGACTAAAGGAAAGTGCCTGATGGGAAAGGGCTATCCTGCCTTCCATAGAACGCCAATACTGTGACATAATGAAGGAAGCTTAAAACCCATCTCCGGCCACGATCAGAAGATCTACTATAAGGGTGGGACAACGATTCTTCTCAAGAAGAATATCATCTCCAGGAACGGTAACATCTGGCCACAACAGATGGGGTACTCGATTACTTAAAGACATAGATTTAAAGCGCCATCCCAGACGGGACTTCCGAACACGTGAGACCTACTGAGAGGAAAAAAGCATCAATCACATTAGAGGCAGAAAAAGGACCGCCGAAAATGAATATCAATACGAACCCCCTGCCTGGTGAGAGCGGATGGAAAGTTCCCAAGGAGTCAGAATTGGTCTGCTGCTTACAGGAGGCCCACGGCAAATATTGGTCAGGAGAAATCAGAAAAATGTTCAACGCCTGGATCCCTAACCAGGAACTTCCTACTGAAAAACTCACTGGCACAGAAGGGAAAGAAAATATATTAAATGATGGAGAAAGGGGGGAAATCTTTCCCGAACGTAGGTAACGCTTAAGCTTCCAGGGAACCATCTTGAAAAAAGGTTGACGGAAGGCCCAGGGGTGCAGGAAAATTACTCCTGGGGAGGAAGAAGACCTCTATTATTGGGTTTCTCTCTACTGCGGTGGAGGCTTGGAACGAAGAAGGCGACGTCACATCAGCGTCTGCAAAAAAGATTCATCGGTTAGATCGGCCCAACGGAGAAAAAAATTTTAAAGTCTCGGGAAATGCCGGCCGACCGCTGGCCGTGATCATAAAGGGATACGACGAAAACTAACAGCGCCCCACCGAAGTAAAGAGCCCGTACTGTGGGTCACTCAATCAAGGTCGGCTCGAGGGGGAGACGAAAGTCAAAAAATGGTTGAACGACCCTCGAGAGGGACACTTCGCTGAGGACTGAAATGAATCTCCTGAAGAGCAGGGCATGATCCGGGCAAGAGATTAGAGTTCAGAGGCAGATTTTGCGTAGGGTCTAGATACCAGACCATATTGGGGTCTTTCTCTAAGGGAGGTAGCACCAAAAAGACAGATGGATCTATCACCTGGAGGAGAGGATTTCATACTTAGTGTCAATCTATTCGAGGAGGGAGAATAAAAAGGGTCGGTAGCCCGAACTGGGGGAGAAGCCCCCAACAGGGGCGGGGTGGGTATACGCCGATAAAAACAACTTAAGGATGGGGGGAAAATATATATAGATAGCTTGACACCCAAATGTAGATTAGATACGTCTTAGAAGGGCTCCAAGAATAACTAGGAAAAGAAAGGAAAAAAGTGATGCCCTCATCAAGGACAGTCTTTTGAAAAGAGCATCTCGTCTAGGGAGCTGACCGGAGTCCGCTTTAATGTACTAGTCTGAGTAAAACGAAGGTATAGGCTCCACCGGGAACTTGCCCTCGATCTTTTGAATGGAAAGCTTGAAAAAAACTCTCCGAAAAACCAGTGGGAATGCGAAAGCGAAGGTGTTGGGTCCCCTCTCCGTCTGGGGAGAGAAGCTCCCCAAAAAAGGGAAACGACTTTATTAAGATTCGTCTAAAAGAGGATGGATCCTTTCTATGCACACGGACGTATCCTAAGGTGGGTCTTGGGAAAGGGGAATCAAGAAGATTCTAACCCTTAAATTGGGAAAACCCTTCGAAAAGTTTTACATGGGGCCTTCCCTTCGCAGGGAGGGAAGAATGCCCGAGCGCGGTGGGAAACGTTCTCGGGCTGAGTTGAAAAAACTTCTGTACCCCCAAGGAAAAGTTAAAAAGGGGGGGCTCCGAGGCCACTAAGGGGGGAAAATTATCCGTGGAAGCGCATGGCTCCTCTATCAAGTTAATCCAAGGTGGAACAATAAAATGTAAGAAAGCGTTTACGTAACAAAGGTCCAAGGAATGTCTTCAAAAGAATTTCATTCGGGGACGACCACTTCGGTGGAAGAGTTACGGGTCTGCCTAAACCGTTCAGGCGTTGCGGGATAAAAGGGTGTATACTAGGGTTCCCGGACATCTACTATTGATGGATTAAGAAAGGGGCACAGAGCTGACCCACTTGCGCTTGGCAAAGCCGGCTGCGACTCTCGAACCCATCGGGAAAAGGAGTCGTTGGATCTTGGAGTGAGAAAAATTCCAAGTCCCTGATCTCTAAGGGTCTCGTGGGGAAGACGAGCCTGGCGCGCAACAAGGATTGAAGTATCGGGAGGTCTCTTAAACTCCAGAGGTATCCCTAAGAAGGGAATCATGAAGCGGGTTGGGGTCTATGGAAGAGAGGGGGGTTGAGGGGTACCTTACCGGCCAGAATCTCTTCGGAGCTCACGGGACGATTACGGGGTAAGTCCGAACCTGAAAACCAAGGCTTCCCCTTGGATGGGCTTAGATGCGAGCAAGCGAAAGGACCTCTCAATCTCATCCTGAGATCATAACCGGGCTCTTTGTGAGGGCCGATTCCTAGGGGTACGGGAAACGAGGGGAGGGAAAAGCGCCCGAAGAATCTCTGCGTGATTTCTCCTCCACAGTCACTAAAATAAGGGTTTGCGAGAGACCGATGTGTGGGAAAGGCACCCCGAGGCGTTGGGAAATCATTCGTCATGCACCGGTTTTCTCCTGGCCGGAGGGGTTAAAGGGGGAGATTTACATCCAAATACCCCACTCAGGGGGGGTAGTCATGGGGAGCCCGGTCTTTTGGCCCGAAGCCTTTTCTTCTTACCAAAAAGACAAGGCCGACTCGGCAGCATCTGTGGATCTTTCCTGATCTCCCGCGCATTAAAAAAAATCTTACGGGAAAGAAGTCTACAGAAGAAGGGGCCTGGTTCTCAATAAAAGGGGAGGGAAGGCAATCTTCAAGTAGGAAAAACCGTCTTGAAAGAAAACAATCTTTTCTTGAGCTACCCCTCGGGGTTAAGTGTAGCTGAGCCGGAACCAGATGGGGGTTTCCCAAGAGAGCTAATTCTAATATAGACCCTCCATTACTCGGGGGTAACATTACTTGAGAAAGGGGTAAATAGTTTCGGGACCTTTGAAAGAGCCTGAGGCTTTTAAAAGAGACCTCTTTGCTGAAGGCTCTCAAGAAAATCAACCTGGGGGGTCACGGATGATCTTGGGGAATTAAACAAGAGGCAGCAATGGAGTTCCTTACGCAATTTGGGAATCGACCTTATAACACCGGAGAGATTGGGGGAGGCCCCCAACCCATCGTACTCTCGGCTTAAGAGTCCGAAAAACTTTCTTCCCCTCGGGTTATCCTCTATCCGAAGATCCTCAAAGGGGAGACGCACGAATCCAGGGATACTAACAGCGCTGTGGACTCTAGTATCATGTTACAAGAGTGAGCTGGGAAGGGTCCCCGATTGGATAAGCTTAACTGCCGGGATATACGATTGTCCGGGCATCTTAGGAAACACTGATAGAGGCAAGACGGGGGTCATAACTATTAAAAATCAGAAACATATCCGCGGGGCTACTAGGAGATTGATATTCTGGGGGGGGAAGTGGGAGGTGGAGGAACCGGCGGTGGAAATCTTTCGCACCATAACTCATCTCGAGGGGGAACTGTCTATAAGGGGGGGAAAAAACCGGCTCTGAATCGAAGGCTTGTGTAAGAGCACACGCAGCCTCCGGACAGAATGCTGCGTGAACCCTTCGAAGAGCTCAAAAAGGATTGTCGGGGAGGGAAAGAGAATCTTCGGAGACATGCTTTCCAAGCATCCTTAGGCCGGATGCGGACGCGCTGGGAAGATCGTAGGGGGAAATTTGACAGATATACGGCAACATCTCTAGAGATGGGTTAGCCACGTGTCCATGCTTAAATGGCCTAAAAAAACTGGAACCCAATTGAACTCCTGATAGAGAAGGAGGGATATGCGCCTACGGGGGGTTTCGAAAGTCAATCATCGTCGGAACGATAATGCCCATGGTGGACTCTCAGAGGAATCGTGGCCGTAAGAGACGGATGTGAATCACTCAGGTCATCCCGGGCCCCCACTCCCGAGGGATCCCGAGGAAGCGCCGGGAGATCGGAGGGAAAAAGGGAGAAAAAATTCCAGTATTTCTGCATCGGTCTAGGGGCTCACCAGGCTCTTTTGGGGAGGAGGGAGGAGATGGCCATTCTGCAAAAATCTCCGGGGAATCGGAAGCGGTGTGATATAGTCGAATGAACTCGGATTTTGGAAGGGCAGGAAAGAGAGGGCTTGCTAAAGGGGAGTTGGGAAAATCAAGGGTCCTCACACTCCGGCATCTTACAGAAGACTCCTCGAGAGGGAGTAATGATAATCAGCACTCGGTTTCAAAAAGAAGAACATTGAAGACAGGGGGAACTTTCATACCCCTATTCCCAGGTCTTTATTGCCGGGGAGAGGCAGTCAGGTTGAACCGTAAATTCTGAAGGCGGAGAGAAGGACCAAGATCACTCTCCCCGAAGCACCGCTTCAAGAAAGACCCTTAGAAGGGGAGACCTCAAAAAGATGGGGGCCGTTCGGGGGGGAAAGAAAACTGTTTGGACGTTTCGTAAGAAGGCCACGCGGTGTGGGGCTCCCATGCAGAGGGAAAAGGCCCCGGCCGACGACTTTAGGGAGGGGGGAAAACATCTCAGCTTTTCAGATGTCTTAGGGTGGCGACTCTGTGTCGTAAGGTAAAAACTACCAAGATTCGTCGGAACAGAACGAAACTTCTGGCTTTTTCGTTCATTGGAACCGGAACCTACGGATCACGACCCCGTGAACTCACTCTGCCCCCTTTAGACCTCGTGTAACAAAAATTTCGGTACTCCTCCTTCCGCGTCAGCTTTTCAAGGTGATTTCAATAGAAGATATCCCGGCAAAGTTTCGAGCAAGGTTTAAACACGTCCCTGCTGATAACTCAAACTCCTAAAAAAAAAAAGCCTGTTCGTCTCGGATGGCCTCTGTAGGAGTGCGATCAAGGATTCTCAAGGCAGAAAAATGCATCGATGATCGTCAAGAGGCTGCCCCGGCAATACAAGCGGCCAAGATCGCTATCTCAAAAAGAAGCCGGGCAGGGGTCAAGGCCGTATCCATCATCGTTTCACGAAACATAACGTCCCCCAAAGGCCCGCAAAAAAAAGCTTGATCCAGCTATGTTTTGCCTCGAATAGAAGAAGACAGAAAGCAGGGCTAAAGCTACAAGAGATCAGGACCTCTTAATCAAGACACTTCAAGGAGCAACCACCCTTCAGGGGGGTCTAATCGCACTTCTTCGATGTCGAGGGTTCAAGCAAACTCTTGGCTCGAATTTCCCTTAGACATTTCTTCCTGCCATCAATATTTCTATTGGGGGGTTCATAACTGGAAAGGGAGCCAAATTTCAAAAAGCCAGAAAACTCCTGTAACGTCCACTCGCCCTGGTAGAATTTTTCTTTCCAAATAGCCCTCGGGGGTCGGACCTAAGTCTTCGTAAAACCGGAAGAAAATTCCATTGAAAAAAGCTTCGCATTATGGAGGCGAGGCGCCATGGAAAAATGAGGCCAAGGACTCCGGGAACCACGCAGGGGCTTTCTCAGACACTTTCGAAGGGGGGAAACTTAAAGGGGGCTTCCAACGCTGAAAGGAAGGGAACACTTCATCGGAAGGAGGAAGGAATCGTTTAATCATCCTCACTTCTCCGTGAAAAAACAACCCTGTTCAACGAAGAGAACGTTGCATTCAGGGAAGGGATCAGGGGGGCCGGTATCATTAAGCTAAGAAAAGACTCCTCCCCAAAAGGCTCCTTCAGGAGAGGACCTACTTTGGGAAGGACCTGTCGTCTAGTACGAGACACCGCGGGAAATTGTGATAGGAGAGGCCCCGAGAAAGGGGGCCACTGACAGACGAGACGGCTAGGGCCTGGTCGAGGCGGAAGACCAGTGTAAGGCAAAAAAGGGGGGGGTCGATGTCAAAGCGGGAGGTGGCGAGTGAAGCTAGCAAAATTATCAGTGCCCAACCCGAAGATCTTCAGCTGCCTAGCCCGACGATGTGAAAGCGAGAAGAAAAAAAAAGGAAAGGAGTGCAGGCGGGGGGAAGTGCGCGAAAAAAGGAAAAACTTTCTGGCCGCTCAAAGGACACCGCCGACCGGTTCATGACGACACGGGCCGGGGGGGTTAGCTAGGGGGAGAAACAAACGGGAAGTAGTGATCCCTGCTGACCACCCGTCGAGGATTTTCGATTGGAGGGGAGGATACGGCCTGGAAAGGTGGCTCATGACGAGCAAAAGGAAAGGACACGCAGAGGAGGCTAGCTCTCTACCTATACACTTCTGTTGAGAAGCTGAATAGATAGGAAAGGACAGATCAGGGTTCAATGGTCATAGAACGAAACCACCAAGGAGCCTCTTTCCAAAGAAAGAAATGGAAAAGGGTCCAGGAGTCTAGGCGAGGGACAATCCTCTCCGATCCCGTGGCCTTCTCCTGCTCCTTTTGAAAAAGCTCCCTAAAAAAGGGTCCGAGGGGGGGGAATTTCGTAGTAGATCAAAGAGCCGTAACGGGGATTAGCTGAAAATCACGCCTGAGAAAAATGTGAGGGAGGGCTTTTGACTGATCGTCCCTAATATTAGATCCATATTTCTTAAATGAACCGTCGATCAGGGTTGAAGGGGGGTCTGACCTTCGCCGGGGAAAGGGAGAATTATAAAGGAAAGTCTCGAATTTGAGACTCTTAGGGGGAAAAGAAGTCAAGAGGGAAGCGAGGGCTAGAAGGGGCTTCCCCAACGAACCTTGTCTATCAATTCCGGAGTCGTCTTCCCAGGGAGGACACGTATTCCTGTTAAGAGGGACGATCAAAGTATCATGCGAAGAGGGGGGGGAATCTTAGGGGGCGCGCGTGGAAAGACGTTATGAGGGAACTGTCAGCATGGAAACCACATTCTTGACCGCGTTCTTGACGTAGCTTCCCGAAAAAGCCGGTTGAAAAGGGTCGGAAAAACGGTTGACAGTGTTCGTCGATGGGATAGTTTCTGAAAGCGAACCTTAGGGGAAGAAGCTCAGGGAAGCAGCGAGGAACACGGACTTTCCGGGCCAGAGGCGCCGTCGGCGCTAAAAAAACCTTCGCGGATGGCTTACTTGGGGGGAAGGATCATCGGGAAAGGCTCTACCGTGTCGCGGATCCCTCTAGCTTCGTAATCGAGGGGACCTTCGGAAGGGTCAAGGTAACTCCAGCTTGTCCCTCCTGGGGAGGAGGGGCCTGACAGTCTTTGGGGGTGAGGGGCTTCGATATTCTCTTAGGCTTATCCTTTACCGTAAGCCTCGAGGGCTAGGAGAGGAATAGAAGATTTTGCCGCCGCCTTTCCGGGCTGCTTCAAACTGCGAGGATGATCTGAGCTTTCATGGAGAAAACGAGGGGGAAAATCCCTGAGAGAAGCTACCGCGTCTTTGCGTGGGAGGTGCTGTAGGGAACGTGGACGGGTTACGCTGGCTTTCTTCCACAAGCGCCATGGAATCTCTGGCGGGGGGCTCCCCCAAGAACTTCCCGGGGAAGGCGTCGTTCGGCTAACCTGGAAAGGGGGGGGGTGTTCCTCGTACCACCCCGAGGGTGAAAGAATTGGGAGTCTCCCTTCCCCGAGAGGGCCTTTCTACTACTAGTAAAGGGGGGAAGAAGTTTACAAGCCTCTCCCCCCTTCCGATTGCAAGCTTGAAGGGTGGGGCTCCTATGGTCCCGGGAAGCAGTCGCCAGGCCTTTTCAGAAATGGTTCAAAGCAAATTGGTCGGAAAACTCCCAGGGGAAACGGACCCCCAACAGAAAGCGAGGGGGATCTCCGACCTTGCCGTGGGCGCTCCGCAAGAACATGGAAGAAACCGGGAAAAAGGACCAAAAAAACCTTCAGACAATTCTATGGAGGGGCTCAAGGAAATCTGCACCAATCGTGCTAACAAGGCTTACATCACGCCCGGGGGGACAAATAACAGAGGTTAGTAAACCGCGGCGTCCGTAGAGAGCCGGAGGTCGGCAAAAACCGGGGAGGTCGTGTTTCCTGAAGCGCGTCGAAAGCAAGAGGGGGGACAAAGACGCTGAGAAAAAGGGATCAGAACCACGGGGGCATCGCTGGACCGGGAGATTCAAACTGTTAGAAGTCAAGCGGCTGTACAGCCCCCCCCCACGTCCCGTGAAGGGGTTGTTTCTGGAAGGGGGGAGACCCGGGAATGAACCGCAATTGGAGGAAAAATGGCGATCCTTACGGACCGGCCTGGAAAACCGAAAACCCGGAGACTGAGACGAACGCTCGGGGAAGGGGTTTTAGGTCATAACCTACCTCACTACCGGGAATCCCCAGGAATCCTCGAAGAAAACGATCAAGCAAGCAGGGTTCTCCCGAATGTTAAGGACATGGATTTATGCTCTGGGAAAAGCCTCCGGGATTTACCAGGGGACTTGGGGGGTCAGGGCCTGAAAGGCATAGAGGGAGAATTCAATCGGATACTTCCTTCTACGAGGTTCCTGTACAAAGGGAAAGAGCACCAGGTCTCTGAAAAGATGGGCTGAGAGAAGATCATCCTAAGCAACCCTATCAAGGGGATGCCTACTCGTGGGTGGTGATTTGCGGGCCAATTGAAGGGGAGGCCTCATGGCCGGCGGCTTCACCCGAGATAGATTGTGACTTCTAGACAACTGAAGGTATTGAAACGGCGCGAAAAAACGTCCTACGAAAAGGGCCTTCGGGCACACTGATCCCGA
>Ga0179593_1583488_pt1 | contig 14579 bp, 11 predicted proteins | sample CZODoug2_1_08_16_FD_185931 | JGI IMG/M metagenome (GOLD analysis project Ga0179593, IMG submission 185931) | Vadose zone soil fungal communities from Angelo Coast Range Reserve, California, USA - CZODoug2_1_08_16fungal (PacBio error correction) | ecosystem: Environmental > Terrestrial > Soil >...
TAGCGCAGGTAGCGTCCAAAGCAGTGAGAGTTTGCATCAGCAGCCAATGTTCCTTGATCATTGGTTTCGACCCCTGCTTATGCATAATCGCGAGAGAGACTGTGAGTGGCGCTTAGGCACATTACGCGTCACGCACTAGCCTAGTCTGTAAGGTTGCAACTGCATCTGTCCGTATCTCTCCACGGACCTTTTAGAGGACATAGTGCGTCTGCATTGCTCTCACATGGCGTCCCTGCCTGGTGCTCTGCGCCGGCCGTTCTCTGGGCTGGACTCACAGACGTCATGTCAGTAATCGACATCCGACAGATGTCAACTAGACGGCTACGATCGCATACCGGAAAACTAGCTACGCGGAAATACATTCCCTTCGTGGTCCCTGGGATAACCCCGACTCGATCAGCACCGAAGATCTGTGGAGCCTTCAATGACGGGCTGCGGCTACAGGCTCCAGAGGTGTCAAAATTAATCCAAACACCCTAGCGTAGAGGCGCGTGGAGCCACTGTGACGCCATAGTTAGATGCTCACATGCGCACGTTGCATCGAAATATCGCGCTGACGAGTATTCCTGTCTGCCTTCGCTCAATTAGCGTAGGCACATGACCCGCTACACTTGCTCGTTTTTGGCCTCTGCCACACCATCGCTGCGGAGCAGCGACGCGCGGCTCGCCAAGCGTGGGCACCGTAGTGCCTACACACGTTGCTCGCGCACCCTAAGAGCACGCCATGCACTCAGTTCGCATAAATCCTTGTAACTAACTCGTCCCTTGTGCATATTGGTGGTGCGCTCTTTTCCGTTCATGATATATCACTGACCAACGCATTGCCTCTGCGACATGGCATTCCGGGGCCCGGTCATGCATCATATGGGTCACACGGCTGCGTATATCTTCGGCAGGGGTCACATCTGAGGGCATCAGCTCTCTGATACTTCGACGAGATCTGCATGTAGCACGCCAGGAAGGCGGAGCGTCTTCCCGCAGGCGCGCGCTCGGGCATAGGCCTTTCCTGGGCCATCGAGTCGGGTATCATCCCCATACAACTCACTCGAGCAAGAACTCTTCCCAGTATGGCGAAGCTAATTGCTCACCGTTTGCGCTTGCTGTGACCTGGTTTGCGCCGTCTGTTGCTGCATATCTTTACCCTCCTGGAGCCCGTCTTTTGTGCACACCCCTTCCACCCCTACTATCTCTTCCACCTGACGACACTCCACGCACACATTCTCGTGAGCCAACCATGTCGTACCTATCCGCCCTTACTATGCATGAGACTTCGAGAGACTGCGGCTAGATGTCGTCATACCATGGCCCGTGCGCACACATCACGCCGTGCAGACATCTCGAAATCCGGGCACATGTCTGCACCTGTCCCATATACCACACCCTCTCCTCCTCATTGTCGGGTACTGAACCCTGCACGTCTCGAGTTGGGCGCGTCCACTAGGTGCTACGCGCTCTTTTTCCCTTAGTCCTCCTACCTCACTAGGTCGCGCCACGCTGCTCGCGCCGGTCAAGATGAGATCCTGACGCTTTCCACCGCTGTCGCTGGTGAGGCCGCCCACAAACACTTTTGTGCTCGCCCGGTTTAGAGCCACAATCTTTCATGCCAGATCACATTTTCTGACACTTCTAGTCACCCCTTAGCAATACCAGTGTGGCATTCCTGGATTATGCACAGAGGTGATGTTGTCGGCATTTGTTCGGCTCGATAGATAGATCGCCGATGTACAGCGGTCGGCGCGAGCAGGAGCGACCTAGTGTCTTCCCTGACCGTGGCCGCTCAGGCCGTCATCGAGACCCCTCGCCACCGCTCAGCTGCATATGAAGATTTTCGGCCCTCCCGCTACATCGTTGCTCTAGCAACCTAACATTTAAATCTAAATGTGGTAGGGCGAATGTGACAACGCTAATAGGGAGGGAGTCATTCGCAGAACTGTATAATGTCGGTGCAAGTCACCGGAGCAGCTGTAAGCTATTAATAGACTCATCGCATGTCTGACATGCGACTACTAGCATGTGTTCGCGACGCTTGTAGTTGATCGAGCCCTCACTCACGCGCCGCTGGCGACAGCATGTGTGAGCGATATTTTGTCTATCGTCTACGTACCGATTTGCCTTCATAGTGTTGGGCGTAGCAGCTGATATACCTGGCATAGCGGTTATAATCAGGCAAGGCGTGTCTCTTCTGGCGGCTTCAGTCACATTAGCTGCCTTTCAGAACAGCACGAGGGTCGCTTCGACTCGCCATATTCAGTGCCGAGGATAGCAATTACCGCATGCTTACTTTTTTCTGGCTACCCATGCCGGAACTACTGTTCACCGCAGCCAGGTGCGCTCAAGAAGCTATGGGTAGGGTTACCGGCTGGAAGCGGGAATCGAATTTTGCCAGGGTTAGCGACTCGTCAGTCATTCGCAAACGCCCGGCAAAAAGGTAAAACAACATATATTCTAAATAGAACCCATGTAGCGGTGCCTGCCTGAAGTTGCCCGTATACCCGCTCGTAGATCGCCGTCTGTCAGTATCTGTAGGAACCGGCGAGCATAGATCGCGAGGGCCATTTCCTTTCATCTGCAACGACTTCTCTGCGGTCGTCCTGTATCAAGCAACGAGTGTCCGCCCCAACCTCGGTATCCACGGGTGACTCGATGTCATTTACGTAGCTGCGCCGAGCACACACTTTGCATATGACCAGAAGTCATGGCATCCAGCTTAGGCTGCCGAATGTACTTGTTCTACTACGCTATCAAACCTTTACGACAGGATAGCATTCTCTCCAGCGGGTTGGCTTCCCGGCGCGGGGTTCACCTGTGGCTTGTGTTTCGTGGGGATTCGGATTCTTAAATACGCGTGTGCATTTGGTGCTTGTGAAAATCTTCATTTCTCACACCTAAGCACACGTGAGAATGACAGGGCATCAACTGTGAGAGATGAATCAAGGCGAGCTCACATATGTAGTGATGGGTTTGGAGCTGGCTTCGTCATAAAAGACTGTGGTCTATCCAGCATCGAGCGTAGTAAATCGCTCACTGGTTGGAAGACTCTTATCGCTCGTATGAACAATTATCGGCTGCACCGCTGTCTCAGCGTGCGATTGCGTTAAGCACGCGATGCGACTGCGGAGTGGCTGTTCGTGTCGCTGGCGTTCCGAGTCTCTAGCTTCTCTGCAACCGGAGCACTCGCATCCGTACCGTGCTGTACCTGCGGCATTGGCAGGAATGCACGTTGATTGAGGGCTCGACATGGTGCTTGCGCCTCCTGGCGCATTCATGGCGTCGAGCGGGTAGGCTCCGTTCAGCCCGGTTGCGGTGGGTGTCGTCTAACACTGATCGGTCTCAATCTTCATCGCTGCGTTGCGCTGGATCCGCGCATATGGCACTCAATCCTGGATGCCGCAGCCGTCACGGCTTCCCGCGATGTGCTCCCACGATCTAAGTAGTGCCACTGAGTCCCTCTTGGGCGGGGGCCGTATCTAAACAATAGCATAAATGTCGGAACCTAGACTCTCGGTCGAACCAGCTTTCAACCTGTCTGCTTAGGCGCTATTTACAAGCCTTGGGGTCCCTTGATATGTCAACTCCAAGTGCCGCGTGCTGCGGTGGTCGTCTCCAAATAGTGTAGACATGATCGTGTCAATGCTGTCGGCCCGATACGTGAGAGGCCCGGCGCTGTTGAGAGCCATGCAGATCACCATTCAGCCAACATGCTAGTGCTGGCCACAGGGGCATGAAATCATCACACTAATCTTTGTGCACCTCGATAGTATTCAATCTGTAGGCTTCCTTCCCTGCTGGATGGCATATCCGGCTGCCTATCTCCCGCCATGGTGTGGGTAATACGAAGAACGTCTAAGGACTATAGACTGGAAAAGGCATCGCTATCGACAGGCCTCCATCTGCGCACAGGCTTCCTTTTTGCGGAAGGCAGGACTCTGCGCACTAGTCCCCCCTGGAGAACCATGGTACCGGTCATACGCGGCCATCCGCCTCCTAGGCCATGACCCTGACTAGGGTCTCATTGCGAGCTACTGGAGCTAGCACGGTGACGTCTGCTGATATCCTCGACTAGAGTGGTCATTTTCTGTTGCGCAATTGCTCCCCGGGGGCCCCGGGGGAGTGTTGGGCGGTGGTGGCCCGTCTTCCCGCCCCCACGGTTTGGTCCCTTGGGGGGGGTCCCTTCACGGCGGCCCCCCCCGGCGCCAAGTCGGTGGAAGCCGGGAGTTCGGCTGGGTGGAAGGAGGGTGGGCCCCCTGCCCACAGGGACACCACCGGCCCTCTATGAGTGCGCTGTCGCACCTCAAAAAAGGTGGGACAGGTTACGCTCCTCGTACAAGGTTGCCCCGAAATTTTCCGGCACGGCCTGGGAAAAGGGATTTGGGGCCGGGCACGGTCCCTCATAAAAATTACACTGTCATACTTTTCTATTTTATTTGCAGGTCCTCTTCCGATCCGCTATTCCCACCCCATCTGGGGGTCACTTGTGCCTTCCGTGTTGGCCATACGAACGTTTGTTTAAAGAAGTCCTTTCAGGGGGAGGAAAACTCAAAGGTGGGGGGAATGGGGAAATGGCGCCAAAAACACAAACACAGGGCTACTCCCCCGGGAGGTAAAAAAGATCATGCCATGCAAAAAACAGAGGGTTCCCCCCCCCCCCCCAATCTACAGCAAAGGACCGGCAGGTTGCCTCTGCTGCGCCAATATCTTGGGCAGAATATCTGCGCTCCGGTGGTGTCATCTGTGTCTTTTTAGGGTGGGTCCCGGCCGCTAGAAATTGGCAGGCTCCCCGACCGATTCCCTGGAGCGTCTGGGTGGCGGCCGCCCCTGCGAGGACCTCGCTTTGTTTTTCCCTGGCTCGTGCCCTATCATGCCTCATCCTCGTGCCACGTGGGGGAGGAGTTGCGTTGTGCTCGTGTGGTTGTCCCCCTGGGAATATCGATGCCGTGTGGACCCTATATGTATGTGCCCTGGTCCCCCCGCTCCCCCCTGAACAGGGCCCCCCAAATAATGCCCCCCTCCTGGTCTGGTAATATCCTTGACTGTAGGCCATCGCCTAAATGCTAGGGACAGACAGGTTAGATGCGACCCTCTATGGTGGGGTGGCTTGGCGGGTTTTATGCTCCCCTGGCGGGTTTTTGTTGGGCTTTTACGTGCCCACCGCCTTTTGCCCCCGGGCCCGCGTCCCCCCGCTTGGTTTCCTCGCCACCGTGGCCTTTTTTTTTATTCTTTTCTGCCGATTGCCCCGATAGCCGTGGTGCTGGTCCGCCCCCTGTTGGGCCCTCTCCGCTTTTCTGACTAAAAGCACCGGGGGGGTGGAGCAAGGCTATTTTTCCATGGGTCGCCATGTCCAAATACATTAACCTATGGCGTTCCAGTGCGTTTTCCGTCCCCCTCGGCCTCCTTGGGGGTTACCCCCCCCTTCTTATGGTATGCCCACCTTCCCTGGGGGAGGTCTTACCCGCAAGCCTCTTGAACCCTTCGCACAACTCCCGTTGGGCTTGTGGGGGTGTCGGTTTTATGTGGCCCACGTTAGGCTTTTCCCGTGGGCCTTTGGAGTTGTGCTTAATATTTTCCCCCCCCGTACTCCCGTCAGCTGGGGCCGTTGTGGAGGGCCGCTTCCGGGTTTCGCTTACCTACTGTGATTTTTCCGGGGCCCCCCGCGGGCCCCCTTAGCAGAGCCAGAGAACACCGCCCAGTGGGGAAAAGGATAAAGATATGTCTAATTTTCCCCCCCTCAAAGGTTCCCCCAACTTTGAAGAGACATCATGACAGATTGGGGTTTTTTGGCCCCCCCCTTGTTTGTATTAGGTTTAATTTTTTGGGAGTACGCATCCAAGTTTCCTCAGCTCGCGGGTTCGTTTTGCTGAGAGGTCCGAAATTGATCAAAGACATGTAGAATGACTAACCATCTCCCCCCCTGTTATTTTTTTTTTATTGAGCCCCTTCTGACCGTATCTTCTCTCTATCAATACCAACAACCCAACAATCACAAAAACTGCGGGAAAGGAGGAGAGAATAATAGTTCAAGGAGAGAATACGACAAAAGGAAGAAAAAAAAAGCCCAAACAGGAGAGTTTTTGCTTCCCCACATCATTCGTTTGTATTATTCTTTGATCCATATATTCCCGAACCCCTCTCCTCATCACCACCTTCGCTATACCTTGAAGGCGTAAAAAGCAACATTTACTCATTATAAGACAAATACCATCTGTGTTCCCCCACACCCGCCACGCATACGTATTCTTCAGCGACCTTATTTTTGAGGAACCCCATACAAATCCGGATCCCAGTTCCCCATCTTACGAACACAAATCCCCAAAACATAGGAAGCCGGTTTCCCTTCCTTGGCCCCGTTCCCTGCGTCGACTGCGGCGGGCCCGCGCCCCGGGAATTCACAGAGGGAGTTAAAAAATCCCCGAAAAAAAACCCCAGAAAGCCAAACCCCCCACGCCAGGGATGCCCTGCGGAAAAACGCACGGAAAACAACCGTGCCAACCCCGAACCCACAGAAACACTAGTTTTTTGGGGAGAGGGGTCTCTCCCACTGACGAAGGGCTGTCCCGTTCCTCCCCAGGCTCCATAGATCCCACAAACCCCCCTCAAGGGAGGAACAAGGAGCCGGAGGACCCACTTGTGCGGCCCAATAGTTTTTTGTTGTTTTTTTGATGTATAACAAGTGCCTGGCCCCAATGAAAAACTAATAGACCCCCCTTGCTGTGCCGCATTCAAAAAGACCCTGTAGCGCCAACAGACCCGTCACTGCTCCGTGCAGCAACTCGCAAACCCCCACCGTATGGGCGGGAAATCATGGCCGACCCGCCGACTGGCCGGGCACGCGGATGGTGGCCCAAACACGTAAAAGCACAACCCGCGCCCCCCCCCCCCCCCAGAAGCCAAAACCGCCACCCCAGCACCTTCCCCCTACGATCCTCCCCCCCCGTCCCAATAACCGTTTTGGTTTCCCCCCTGGGTTCCCCCATGCCATAGGGTTTTGCCCTAGAAGTATCCCCTGTTTGTCCCAGAATATTACAAAACGACCACCCAGCATGCCCCCCTTTCTTCAGGATCGGGGGGCCCCGGCACATCCATATGGTTCAAAGCACCGGCCTTTCGATACTACTAGCCCTCTAGGGGCTGCACGAGCAAACAACTACTCCCTACCTCGACCGATATAGCGCCCATGAGCAGAGCTCACTGTACCAGGGAACATCGGAAAGCTCACCCTCGCAGGCCGCGCCCCCGCCTATTCTACACAGGGCATTGCACCCTGCCATCAGGGGGACACCTACCATACTCTCCACTGAGCATAAGAAATCTGCACACTCACGTCCAGTAAGACCCCGAGCTCAGCGGCCCAACCCGACGCACTAATTTGAGTAACTTCGTAGATGACAGACTCATCTGTCACTGCACCTGATGTCACTATTCTTTACACCTATCCCACTAGGAGAAGCCCTGTGGCAATACCCTCTCACCACACTTTCTACTAACACCCTGAGAATCGGTACTTCAATTTATATCTTACAACAGATACACGTGCTCAACACTACACGGGGCCCCCGTACCATGCAGCGTGAGGAATTTGCTATGACTTAACCGTATATCTGTCCATCGATGAGTCTTTTCCCCCACCCCTCAAAAATGAGAAAACCAAAACGTTTTTACTAGCCCAACACCCTTTGCTCAGCAGCACCTAGCTAGCGCAGCCGACCAACATCTCGTAGATAACATGACTCGTATGTCAACGCTAGCGTAACTCACTTACCATCTTTATAATCAGGCCAAAAGAAAGATCTCCCCTCATGTCCGTGCGCGAGCCTCATCTGGGTGGGATGTGCACCTCACCTCTTCACAAAACGCCACAAAAAATTGAGCGCTCTAAATATGCCCTCCCCATCCTTAGTGCGTCCTAGCGCTTTCCAGACTGCCAAGGTCTTCCAATTTTATACCACACTCTGCCAAATTGCCGGCCTAATCAAGTTATCATCTTTATAATAAAAATGTAGCTTAGACCTTGCCTCGTCAGTGTACGATGGCCATTTAATGGAGCCCACGATGTTAGACAATAAATGATAGCACAGAATCTTGCATTTGCGCCAGATGCATCTTGGTGTAGCACGAAATCAGCCATCCGAAGCCCCCGATAAGCAACATCACTTTGCCAGATATAAGGTTCGGCCAAATAGCATGACGGACCTAAGGCGACATCAAGCAGACTAGGAAGAATCTTTAAGCTTGGAACGACAGTGTCACGACGTCAAGCAGACTGGTTTTTCTCCCGCCATCAAGACCGCTGGATACGCCTATACACCTAGTGCGATACAATGACAGACGTACCAGGTCGCTATTGAGATAGAATATGGAACTCCGCTGCTGGTATCACATACGACAACAGTGTAATCTCATATAGTACTAAACAAAGCGGAAGTTGCTGATTTTAAGACATTAGCATAGGATGGAAGCCCACTATATGTGTACATACAAAAGAACATTATGAGGGTTATAACTATAAATCCTACATCTATCGAGCACTGAACTAAAGGATGCACTTCGAGCCTTTATAAAACATCGAGGATAAGGTAAGTCTTTATGAGCTACCTTGAGCTGGTACGCTTCCATAAAGAAATCCCAAGCTCTCTACTCATTCCTGCGGATATGCAACTGAGAAAGGCTAGTAAGTGAATCATAGGGTAATTTCTGGTGCCAGTCCACTCAGTACCAGGCGTTCCTGAAAACAATTGGGTTACATTCCGCCGACGTATGATGAATACTGTCCATTCGATCGTCGTCGGAAAGACTGACATTAGGCCTAGGACAACCAGCCTCACGCTCGAAACGCCCAGCCAATATGGAATGATTTGCGGGGTCATAATGGGCGACAGCCTGGTGTAATACGATCATAATTTGGGCGGGCAGCCATGACACAAGACTGACTAATTATTTCGCGCAAACAGGAGAGGTATTACAACAGGTCACATTCGGACTATTGCTCGTACCCTTTGCTCACAAGCAAAGGGGATGTACAGCAAGCGCCAGATGGATCATTCCAGTGGACATTCTGCTCAGCATTGAATGGACCGCACACCGTGCTCCCCCAGCCCCATTTGGCCGCTTTTGGGCGCAGTCGCGCCCCCTCTCCACCCTCCCCCTCCCCCCCTGCCCCTCGGCAATCTTCGAGCCATAGACTACGTCGGCGCCACCTGCCTTAGCCCGCACCGACCCCTCCCCCACTAGATTCGCAAATCCCGGGTCTCGTGACAACCACGCTACAACATAACCCCCAGCCTGACTCGCCCCCTCCGCTGGCAAAATTACCCCGCGATCGAAGCCCCTCGCGATCAACCGCCCGGCACCTCGCGCCCATGCTCCGAACCGGCCCCCCCCCATCTCATCCTCCGTCCGCCAGCCCGCTCCGGCTCCCCCCGCCGTACAGGCATCTACCCCCGAGCTTCCGTCCGCCTCCAGAGCGCGCATTCCCGACCGTCATGCCAGTCCCCCCCGCTAACACCACACGAAACCCGTCCCGGTCTGTGCACGCACCCCGCGACCCGGCCTCGACTCCCACCCGCCCACCGAGCCCCCCGCCAGCCGACCTACCTCATGTTCATTTACACCCCTGGACCCTCGCCACCTTGCCTCCGCTAGGCGCCTCCCCGACGCACATTCCATTCGCACACAACCTTTAACTCTCGTGCTTCCGCCTGTACGGAACCTTCACATATACCCGCTTACATATCAGAGTATTCAATTCAACTATCGAGTACTCGAAGGAGGACAATGAATGTGATACGATTAGTCCTCACTTAATCAGCGAGACCCACACAGTTATCTTGTCGACGACACCCCCGCACGTCGCAGATGCGTTTCAGCGGTTACACATGAATCCAGCTGCGCTGAAGTTACCCGAGTGTCAACATTCGAAATTGGATTGTGTACCAGGCTTGTGTGCTTCAGAGCAGTCTGACATGGAACGTATCCCTCGTGGGTCTTTAAATGGGGGCATCCATAGTGCGATTACTATATGCGACGCCTGTACCTACTTTACATGGTTATATCAGCAGCCTGTCCCCTTCCACTCTCAGCACGCCTCGAGGGCCTTCCCAATAGCCGGTACCAGCCCCCGGCCCTGCTCTCTCCATTTTTATGCATTTAGGCCGCCCCCTCCGCGTCGACTCGCTGGTCCGTTCTCTACCCACCCGCTCCCCCACCCTCCCCCTTCCCCCCCCCCCCTCCCCTCGGGCACTCGTCTAGTCCCAATTCCTCCCCCCCTACTCCTCTCCAGCGTGCGGCCACCGACGCTTGGGCAGCCTGGACCCCATCAGGCGCCCAGTCACCGCTCCGCATACCCGAAACGACAACGTCACCTCCCCTCCCCCCCCTCCTCCCGCCTCCCACCCCCCTTAGACCCCCACCCCCCACCCACATCCCCACCCTCTCACCTGAGAGCTCCCCCCCGCCCTCGAGCGCAACTGCGAACCCACCGACCCCATCGTCCTCGCAACACATGCCTCCTTCTGGTGCATCCCGTCTCGACTACCCACCAGGCCCTTCGCGCGCCGCTCATGATACTTCGGACCAATTCTTAAACAGCACGGTCACAAGCAATCGCGTTGGCGCTGTCGGATGCACAAGTGAAAAAGGTCAATGATGCATTTAGTATCGCGACGAGCGACTACAACTGCAAGGCAGTAGCGAAAAAAGCTATAATCATATACTTTCCTGAAAATGCACTAGCTAGGATACTTCTCTATATATACAATCATAGTATCTTACTGTTTCTGTCCTCGCTTCCGAGCCAGCAATCAATTTGTCTCTTTTCTCTGAGCTAACCCGTCCCCTCTCCTTTAAAATTCTAACTATCGGACTAGTTCTAAAGCTATTCTCCATGTAATCAATAAGAAATCGCCAAACTTATCTACGCTCAAAGAATCCTAGATCTGGTATCGCGTCTCCTTGGAACAGCTAAGCGAATTTTTAGATGCCCGTACGCGTATCAACAGACAAAAAAAAAAAAAAGACGACTCTATAATGGAATCCTAATCCCGAAACCCCCATGGCATGCACAATTAAGCCGAGCAAAGCTGCTGCCCAGGCCCGTGTAAGGCTACGGAATCCAAAGAAGCTCCCGTGGCAAGAACATGATTTCCCGCCGTTAACCAGGCGCGTCGCAATTTTAGACCTCCGAACTCATCCAAGAACGAGATCGGTTGGGGTACAGTAGGAGAGGAACCATGAGCATATGAAGGTCATAAACTTTGTACTACTAACCTTTACACAAATGAAGGGGGAGCCTTGAACGCAAGTTGCAGACCACTGAAAAGGGTGCCTAATTGTTAATCTAACTGACACGATCACAATAGCAGTCGATTGTTCAAATGCACTGTTCTAACTCTCGACATCTAGCCCAGTACCGAATTCGGGCCTGAGATAAGCTTACTGGAGACCTGTTGAACGTAAGATAGCGGTAAAATAAACATGGCTTCCAATCTTTTCATGACGAGACATAAATGCTTGCCAGCTCATATTAAATTCTCCGAGTTATTGATAGCACTCGATTACCGAAGGTGGACTAGCTATCAAACCGGTTACGTAATCTATTAAGGCCAATGTGGTATTGCTGTGGAGTTTTGGCTGTTTAACCTTTACTATGAGTTGACTAGAATCTCCCACACTTAAAATATCTTGTCTGTCCTATCTTTCTAGAGTCCAATATACGAATTTATATCTGATACTTCTACTTGTATCACATAACTCTGGCTTGCGACCCACCTATTACCTGTTGGTATAGACGTGGAATTAAGATCCACACCAAGTTTATACCTTCCAAATTGATGTCTATACATCTGCGTCAACAGCAAATCAATACGATATGGGTTTCCCCACGAATCTATTAATAAGGCTCTTAATGTCAGTATTTAGCCCATTTGCCTCTGTTCCCTCGTCCTTCTTTTCATGACGGACGATTATCTTCGGCTATAACTAATCGAAAATTCGTATTACAGATATAAATTGTCTGGGATGTCAACAAACCCTCACGCAAACTTCCATCGCCTCTGTCCCATGAGTTCTTCCGGATCTTAGCTCCTTAAATTTTGTCTTCGCACCTTAAATCGTTCCAGGAAAAAATTGACGCTATGTCTGAGGATACTGCTCTTATTATATTAGGCCGAATGTGTCTTCATTGGCCAATACACCTTTAACATATCAAATAACTTCTATAAGTCATGTAAACAGACCCCTTCGATTTTCATCGAACCGTCCTCTCGTAGCCTCAGTCGGTAATAGAGTACTGCGAACCGTATACTCATGCCAATTCACTGTAGGTGTAAGATTGATTTAGTGTTTGTGCAGGATTACCTCACTGCCATCATTTAACTGGTGCAACAGTATTCTCCTATTTATAATGGCTAGCGCTAGATCTTTTTACTAATTCGTCCATGTCAATATAATCTGTTGGTGACCCTTGTAAATCAAATGTCAGGCCTTACGCCAAGAGTGATTCCACACTTTGACTTGGTTACCCATGTTTGGGTTTGATTTTTTTTATATTAAATTAGAAACTTAGTGCTTAGAGATCGTGCACTCATTACTTAACTTACTTTATTTACTATGACTATCGTTAAATCTTTCTACCTATATGTATCTTGTTCTAGCCTAATTCATGTAGGAAAAGCCCTCGTTTAGTAGACAATATATACGTAGCTCGTTCCTACTCTACTTGATTTCCTCTTCGGATTAAGACCTCTCAAACTCTGCGCGATTGACCGATTTATTCTTTTTAACTATCCCAATTCCTTTCAATCTCCCCTAAATTCTTCTGTAGCGAGGCTTATTTCATTATGTATCCGCAGGTTTTGTTGTGCTTCCTTTTGAATAAACACCGTATCTACATCTAAGAGTTGGCTTGAGAATATCCTTCTTATTCCCATCTAAATTTTCCTTTCACTTCTCCCCCCGCTATTTATTTGTGTTCGATCCTTCTCTCATTTTTCTCGCTATCCTGCTTCTTGTCCCCTCATCATTCTTGCTTTATTTTTGCCTCTATACGGCTCCAGCCCTTTTCGCGTACTTCCCTCCTCGTTTCCTTTCTCCCCCCCGACTTGCCACCTTCCGCCTCCTCAATCCTACCCTCCCCCCCTTCGGCGCACCCACGCCCTGCTCCCTGACAACCCGGACTCCCCCTTCCTCTTTCTGTAGTATAGCCCTCTTTTACCCAGTCTAGCTCTAACTAATATCTGCGCTTCCCGGCCTCTGGGTTCTGCACTAATCCTAAAGCCCCTAACCCATTTTTATTTCGGAGCATTATCTTACATTCGCCTCCCTCGCGATATGCCCTCGCCCCTCCTTGTCCCTGTACTTAGACCCACAATGCACCACTGATATTTGCATCCAATTGCTTCATCTGTCGGTAACTTTGTTTTCCTTCTTCACATTCGTGTTATCTTATCTATTACAACTCCTCCTGATTTCCGTGCCCGCGTATAAAAGACAGACTCTTCTATGAGACATTAACTTAGCGTTTGCTACCCGCTTCTACTCTCCTTATTAACTTAGTCACCTTAGCTCTAGATAAGCCCTTCACCCTTTCACTTTACCCCCGTCCATGAGCACTAGCAATCCCTCTAGCGACGCCATTTTACTCTTTGCACTTCATACCAGTCCATCAGCCTCCCCCCGAGTACTTTTTACCCCCATCGCTTCCGCCCCTGTATCTATTCCTTCCCGTCCGCCAACCACCGTTCCCCTCCCCCCCCCTCTCCTACTGCCTTCTCTCTCTCCCCTCCCTTTCACTCGCCCGCGTCATCTGCGGCCGACCCTCTCACCCTCCCGCTTCTCCTTCACTCCCCCCCTCGTCTCGGTCCCCTTCACAGCCCCCCCCTTTTTTCCCCTCCATCTACCCCACTTTCTCTGCTCCACCCCCCTGGTTCAACTCATCCCAACTCTCTGCGTAAGACAGACCTGCTGCCCATGGCCTCCCTTCCCAACCTCCTCCTGTTTCTCCCTATTCCTCCCTGTAATCTCTTGGCCCTCGTGCTCACACCACCATTTCATGATCTCAACCCTTCCCCCCCCTCTGATCCAGACCTCCTCTCTCGCCTGCTCTCCCCCCCTCCTCTCTTCCTTATAATCTTTTTGCTTGCTGCTGACTATACCCAACTTCTCGTCCGGCTCACTCACGCTGCAATAATGCAGCATCTATTGCATCTTAGCATTTATCTAACTGAATAACCAGTACTGAAATCTCTATTCCCCTGGCAACTCTCTGCACCGGTTATCTTTTTTATACACACCTAACCATCAGGTATTGAGCTCCCTGAGAATTGCCAATCAAACATATAATTGACGTTGGGAAAAATCCTCCCCAGAGACCCGTCGCAGATGGGACCGGCCACTATCTCAAAGGAAAATGAAAACCAGACTCACCGAAGATGCCAGTCGACGTTGAGAGGCATCACTCACATCGTTACTAAGCAAGCAAGCAATGTGGAGCCCGTAACGCTTCCTTGATAGATAAGAATTAAATTATGGCATAGACCCAGGGTCAAGTTTTAGCAACATTGAGTACAACCAACCGCTAGGCTAGACAC
>Ga0179593_1689213_pt1 | contig 14579 bp, 13 predicted proteins | sample CZODoug2_1_08_16_FD_185931 | JGI IMG/M metagenome (GOLD analysis project Ga0179593, IMG submission 185931) | Vadose zone soil fungal communities from Angelo Coast Range Reserve, California, USA - CZODoug2_1_08_16fungal (PacBio error correction) | ecosystem: Environmental > Terrestrial > Soil >...
TCTTCAAAGGGGCAGCCTGTGACCAAAGTCCCGGTGGGGGGGGAACGACCTTGTCCCTCAGCAGTAAAAACTGACCGGCAAGAGAAAGTCAAAAAAACCTAACCCATTTCATCTTTCTGCCTGGTCCCTCAACAAGGAAACTAACGGCGCCTACCCGGAAAGGTATCTCGGCCAAAAGCTTCGTCGAATCGCTCTCAACAAAAGGAGAGATATCGAACGAGAGGGGGGAGAAGGAAGGGGCCGAGCTACCGACCTCGAAAAGAAAGAAACTTGCATGCGGGGAAAAAACAGACCCGGCTGTTTGCCTCGAGGGAATATATTAACTGGGCGTCGGGGTTGGGGAGAGTCGAGGCTGATCGTGCCGGTAAAAAAGGCAAGGTCGGGAAAAAAGAAGGAAATTTGTCCACGCTGTCGGCGTCGATTCTTCAGTTGGAGAAGGCGTTTTCTTGGCCAAAGAGAATGGTTGTTTCGTGGAAGACAGCGTGAATGGAGGAAAGGGGAGGTCGGAGTTGGAAGGGGCAAGGGAGGAGAGGAGTCGTGGGGCCTTTTGGGAGTCCTGGAGAAGCTGGCGCCGTACCGATCCAAAGGAGAACGGCAGTTTCCGCGAGGAAGGAAGCCGGATGCTGAGAAAAAAAAGGGAAGCTGGGCGGAGGGGGGGGGGGAGAAACATTACTCTCCTCTTCTGAATAATCGACGGGCGACATCTGGAAAAAGCGTCCCTCATGTACTTGGGAAAGGTCGGCATCCGACACCGGGGGAGGAAAAAAGAGCGTTTTAGAAAGAGAAAAATCGGAATGAGGTCCTGTTTCTCAGAGCCAAGAATCTACGGCGAAAAAGAAGCTCTGCCGCGGTATCGGGGCCCGCAGCTTTATGAGGCGTTGGAGAAAGCGGCTAGAAAAGCATTGCAGGCCTGGCATATCAGGCCACTACAAGGGATGAGGAAGCGGCACGGTCCCGAAGGGAAAAAACTGCACCTTCAGGGTGGCGGAGGGCGCTGTCGCCACTGTTCGCCACCCAAACACCGCCTATGGAAAAAAGAAAAAAAAAGGGGGGGGAAACCTCTATGCAGCACATCTTCTCAGGACCGGAAAAGCGCGTGTTGTCTGTAGGGGGGCTTCCGCAAAACAGAAATGACGCGGATCGAAGGGATGGTAAAAGGGGGAAGCGCATATCTCATATTTAGGTTAAGCCAAAGAGTGTCATGCCGGCTGCGGCAGAAAGGCACACTTTACAGGAAAAGGTTGTTCCCCCGAAAGAGGTAGAAGGGGGAGAGGAAGGACTCGCGGGCTCGGAATTGATCAGAAAAAAAGGTAGGGGCCCCTTTGGCGTACATGGTCAAAGCGGCATTCCGGCAACGGCGCGACCTGCGGTCCTAGAAAAAAAAGTCGGACCAACCAGAAGGAAGGTGGTGGCGTATCATTAACGATGATACTCGAGAGGTGTGGAGGAAAAGAATGGCTGGTCGCCAACGATATTTTTTGACCGGACGAAAAAAAATCACTCTCCCCGTCACAAAAGGGAAGGACGGCGACGGGAAGGGCGCCGTACACTCTCGGTCAGCTTAATCGGTCTAGGGTCGCGCAGGAAGGCCAGCCGAAAAGGCCATCATCAACGGCAGGGCCAGGTTCTTTTCGAAAGAAAAAAAATCCGACCAGGACAGTCTTCTTTTCTAACAGTAAGTGTTGGGGGAGGAGGGACGCGTCCTCTAGCTGTCAGTGGGGTGATACGCCTGACCGGAAACCGCCCAAAAAAACAGTCGCAGGACCCGAAACCCACACCACACACAAGAAGAATATTCCATCGGCTTCGGGGGGAGGTTGCCTGTTCGGCTGGACAAGGGGGGAGTCAACATCCTGGGCGACTGGGAAAGGGAAAAAGGACAACTACCAAGCGGGGGAAGAAAGCCCACCAGGCTCTGAGGGAAATTCCAGGAGCGGATCGTCTGCCGGGGGGGAAGGACGGCGCCCCGTTTCGGCGAAGAGGGCTTGGCTGGAAGATATCTGTCAACCTTCTTCTCACGCTGGACGTCTCCCTGCTCGAAACTCGGCTCCCTGACAATGAAGGAAAACGGCCTTCGAAAAAAAAGAGGAGGGGCTTGGCGGGGAGGGAAAAAAAAAATAAAACTCCAGAGACGTATACCATTGAAGGCGACACGATAAAATGAACGGAATGGTCGTCTTCCTCAAGGGAAAGTTCTGCGGATGGTCCGATCTCTGGTAGAAAGAAAACCTTCCCGACCGGAAAGGGGGGAAGAGGGAATAGGATCGCCCTTCTACGAATCGCTTGGAAAGGAAAAAGCTCACAGATTCCGAGTTCCTAACATGTCAATCGCGGCCGGGGGAAAACGCCACAGAAAGGGTCGCAAATTCGCTTTTGGGAAGAAGAAGACTCGAAAAGAATCAGCATCTAGAGCGGATGTGGACAGGGCCACCTAGACGAGATGCGACAAGTAGGAAAAAAAGAGCCAAGGACTGTCAGGAGTTGCGAGAGTACCTTAAGTGTTGACACCGGTCCGACGATGATGAAAAAAAAAGTCTCAGAGGACGTGCTCCTACTTCTATCATCAGATGTCCGGAGAGCGCCGGACGACAGAGATGTGACAATGGGGGAAGAAAAACCGCCTTCTCACCCACTCTCTAAAAAGGGAAGGAAAAGAGAGAGATTTGAGGCGTCCTTGGTGCAAGCGGAATTTCTCCGGGAAAAAAGCTTTCGCGGAGGAAAAAGGGGAGTAAGGATCGGCGCACCGCCTGCTCAGAATCCCTAAGGGAGGAGGAAAGATAGACATAGGTGAAAAAGGAGCCTAGCGCCACGCCTGGGACCGTGGTGATCAGAAGTCGTCTGAAAAAAAGCTAATCTTTCTAATTGGGTTGAGGACCAAAAAAAGCCTCTCGATCTGGGGGGAAAGAAATGTCTCTTCCAAGAGGACAAAGGAAGCTCTGTCGACCAGGTCTATCTACGCCGAGTACCATGGATCCATCGGAAAAAAAACTCGGGAGGGAGATCAGTAATCTTCCACCAAAGACAGTCGACTTCGAAGGACCTTTCTCGGTCGGGAAGGGAGACTAAAAGGAAGAAAATAGATCTTACCGTCTGAAGAAAAAAACCTCCCCTGTCTGCGGACGAAAAAGAAGGAAAGAGTGGCATGGGCAAATCCTGTTCGCATGGGCCGGTGGGAGGAAACGAGCCCATCAAAGCCTAGAAAGCCCGTTCCCCGGCCAGGGTCAGGCTCCGGAAACCAGAAGTCGCGCAGGGCGAAAGGAGGAGAAGTTTGAAGAGGGGGAGAAGAGGGACCACTCCTCCACCAGTTCCCACGTCAAGGCGCGACGACCATGAAAAGCCGACTTCCAGAATCGCCTGGGGGGCAAAATTGAGGTTGAAGGGGCCAATACTTGCCAGGCTAGGGGACTTGTACCATCCAGGGGGCGACCACTATCCGATGAAGAAGCAGTTATCCCTGGGGAAAAGTAGACCGAAATGGAAGGCCTCCGGGTTTAGGGGGGGGGGGAAGCGTCTCACTTTCGAACGGCAGCTCAAAAAAGCTAGAGACGCGGCAGACCATTGAAAAAAGCCGAAGAAAGAAGGGAGGAATGGTCCCTTGCTGCAAACAACCAAAAAAAAAGGAGCTGGCCAGCGTAGCGGCGCTTCAACTGCGTCGACAATAACCGAGAGCTGCCGCAGAGGTGGGTCCAGGGGGGAAAGCGCAAAGTCAGGGAAAGGGAAGAAGAACCGGTTGCGTACCTTTATAAACCCACGTGGAAGAGAAAAGAACTTTTGACTATTCAGAAGTCCCACCCCTTCTCTAGGCACCCACCATCGGAGGAAAAAAATACTTCCTGCTCTCCACCAAGAAGAGGGGAAACCACGCCTGGACCCTAGGAGGGGAAAAAGAAGACCCTCGATGTCGCGAAGTGGACTGCAAATGACTGTACCGAAAAGGGTCCCCAGAGAAGGAAAAAAGGCCTATGTGTTGCCGAAAAGCCACGATGCCTCACAACTCCGAGCTGCAGGGGGAAAAAAACAGGGCTCAATGACTTCCCATTGTGGCTGGGGTTCGATAGAAACTGCAAACACCCTAGAAAACGCTGCGATCGGAGAGGCACCACCTGCCGCGCACAAGGGGAAAAGAAAAAAAAAGCATTCAGATGGAGGGAGGGGGGAAGTCTTCGACTACCGCAACTCAAAGGAAAACGGGGATGTGCTTTCATCGCGGGTGAAAAAGGGTTTTCTCCTAACCGTGGAAAACATTGGCGAAGCGCCAACCGAAAGAACGTTTCCCCAGACAAAGGAAAGGGACGATGTCCGCTCGATCCTCGATCTAAAGGAAAGATCTTCCCGCCTTCATGAAAAGAAAAGTCCCTACATCCAACTCCTCCGTCAAGGGGGATCAAACGTACAACAGGGCATAGAGAGAAGAAAAAAAAGTCTATTCACCGAGGGAGAAATAGAAGTGGAAAAAAACCGGCCCTTAGCATAAGCTGGCCTAGTTGTGAAATGATTCCGGGAAAAGCAAGTTCCATGATGTGACGAGGAGCTCGTGACAAAAGTGGGAGGGAAAAAAAGAGGATGTAACGCCACCTAGTCCGTGAAAAGCAAAAGCAGGGGATAAAAGCGCAAAGCAGATCAGAGGAAAGAATGCTTATCTTGGGGGGGGGGGGGGGGGGGAAAATACTTGCGACCCTCCTCTATGAAAGTCGTGGGACTGCGAACATCTTGCCCGTCAGCAGACGGCTCCTCAGAAAAAAAATCACCTGCGACGTCGGCACCTTTCCAAGAAAGAAACCGGCTGAGGATCCATCACGCGAGAAAAAAAAGAGGCTTTACCCAGGGGAAAGGGGAAAAAAGGGGTCCTTCTCCTACAACGACTCCGGCCGACTCGAACGGGGATGGGGGGGTAACGACCTTTCCCTAAGGAAGGACCGTCATCTCATCCTCGACGCAAGGGGGGAAGAGCAAAGGTCATCTCCAGGCCGGGGAAAAGCCGGTCCTGCTGGCTCAAAAAGGAGAAGGGAAAAGGAGTCAGGAAGGTCTTTATCAGCACGGGTCAAGAAAAAGGCGTAGATCTCTCTCACAACCAAAAAACGAATCGACTAAGCTTGTTCCGGTCTTGAAAGCAAAGACCTTGACATACGACACTGGAGCATCGAGACCAAGGGGGGGGGGGAAAAAAAGTGTGGACCTTCCTTGAATAGAATTGCATAGGGAGTAGAGGCTGATCGGGGGCAAGAACGCCTGCCTGGCAAAGAGACCCCCGCTCGAGGGCACTTGGGGGGGAAGAGAAGGCGGCGTCCAGTGGGGGGAAACCAGGTCTTTTCTTGGCACCGAGAGGGGGGGTGAGTTCCTGGGGGAAAGGGTCGGTCGAGTGGGGAAGGTTCCGACGTCGGTAGGGGGCCGGTGTTGAAAAGCTATGACGGAGGAAGGAGGGAAGAAAGGAAAGCAAGGACTCCTTTCAACTGGCGTAGAGACTGCGGAAACCGATAAAGCCGAGTCTTGAAAGGCGTTTTCTCGTTGATTGAAACAGAAGAGGGCTGAAAACGTAAGAGGGGGGAGAGGGGGGAGGACGATCGTCCCTTCCCAACCAAGGCCCTACGAGTGTCGGATCCTACACCGGAGGGAGAGTCACATCTTTTTACGGATCTCCGTCGGAAAAAGCCAGGGAGTTCCTGGAAAAAGTGCGCACTCTACTAGAAACTAATTTGTCCCTAGATGACGGGTGTATCGTTTGGGGGAACCTTGATTCAGCGTTGGATCGGGGGACGCGAGGATGAAGGGGGGAAAAAAAAGGCAGCTCTGGCCCGACGAAGAGATGGAATAGGACACGCCAAAAACGCACCTTCATGTTGGCGGGGGGGGCGCTTCGCCACTGTTCGCAAAAAAGCACACGGTGAGAAACCCTCGAAAAAAAGGCACCACCGGGGAGAATTAATCATCATCAGAACGTGCCTCCGCTAAGGGGAGGGATCTCCTCCTTCAGGTCGGACCCGGGAGGCGCTCGCCTCGCTCTTCATCTGGGCCGCCCGAAGAGCGCTGGTAGGTGAGGAAAACTAGGGGGGGAAGGAGGGTCGGTCTTAAAACCCACAAAAAAAATAGGCACAAGGTCCGGAGGTGTTACCCGACAGCTCGGAAAGGGGGGAAAAAGTCGCAGGGGGGGAGGAGAACAACACCGAGATCATCGTCGGGGCCACTTTTGAAGGTCCACAAAATGCACCTTGGGAGAAAGAGTCCCGTGCGCGAACTCGCGGGGGCCGGGAGTGAACCAGCGTATTTGGATGTTCGAAACGAAAAAAATGTGGTGGCGGAGCATAAACGGGAGGAAGGGGGGTTCCTCATCAAGGGTTCCAGAGGGAAGCGGCGAGATGCTTGACCGCAGGTCCGCAACATGGTCCGTGAGAGAGCAACGACGTGCAGCTCCAAGAAGAGGGTACAGCCTTCAGCGGTGAAATGGAAGGGGTAGTCATGTATTCCTCGGCAAAGAAGTCCAACGACGCTGGTCCAGAGATGGTTTTTTTCGTTCGCAAAAGGTCCATTCCTCCGACCCTTAGAGAGAAGGTTCTAAAAAGGAAAGGGGGGGGGTCTCGTCCTTAGTAAGTTTGGTGGGGGCACCGTTAGAAAAATTGAGGAAAGAAAACCACCGCACACCAAACGCAAGGTCCAAGGAGCATGACCCAAAATAAACTCCACAAAACGGCCGGCAGTGATAACCCATTATCTCATCGGAAGGTTTGCTTTCTTGCTGGACAGGGTCTACTTTTACAATTATCGAACCGTCTAAAACGACAATCGTGCAAAGGGAAAAAAAAAAAAAAACTGGCCGTCGGCGGTCAAGAGGAGGAGAAAAGGACTGGTCGTTCCCTTCTTCCCCAGGAGGGGAAGGGCTTGGCCTGGAAAAAGAACCCTTTACTACGAAGTAGACAAGAAATCGGGAGCCTGCCGTCTCCCTAAAAAAGGGGAAAGGAAAATTCTAACCCGCTCAAAGGGGTGGGGCTAGTCTTTGGGCGGGCTCACAGGACTAATGAGAGAAACATGCTTGCCCGGCCCCTTAAAGGGAAGAAGACTGTGGAAGGGGGGGGGGAGTAATCATCCGAGCTCGTGGAAAAAGGGCCTTCTCGCTATCTCGCCGATGATAACGGATGCGCCTTAGGGAAGTGGAAGATCCTTCTCCAGCGAAAAAAAAGAAGGCGGCTAATTCCTAAAAAAAAAGCTGCCGGATTTGGAGAGAGAAAAACCCAGCCGTTCGAAGAGCGCGGCCGGTTCCATAAGCCGGGGCAGCGAACTTCGAAATCTAGCTGAAGGAACTTGTCCAACTCTACCACAGGAAAAATTAGAACAGTTTGAGAAAGACAGAAGAAGGATACCTCCGTCTGTCACCATTCGTGCAGGAAGGGAGGAAAGTAGGGTGTTCCACAGGGGGATGCTACTTCGCTCAAGGAGAATCAGTTGATCGGCGTTTGAGAGATCGGATTTGCGAAAGCCGACAGCACGGGGAATTTCGAACGGAGGAGGCACCACGCCGACCTTCTCAAAAAATCGAAAAAAAAAAAGATATTAACCTCTCTCAGAGGTTCGTTCAGGTGGAAGCCGGAAGTTCGACCATGTGGCAAGTACGTCGTCATTCGCCGACGGGGGAATCGGCGCACGCAAAAAAAAAATCGCTTCAGCATCGGGGGGGAATAATGTTCCCACCCTCCCTTCCAATCGTCTCCAGGAAAGGAAGGGCAGGGAACGTCGTCGAACCCGGTAGGAGTGGTCCCGGAAACATCCGCAGGGGAGAAGATTGATGAAGTTGCTTCCGAAAAATACTTCGCGGAGGGGAAAATCTATCTCAATCCTTCCGTCCAGAACTCAAGAGGGAAGCTGGCTCTTTCCATCGAACAGAGAAAGGTACCGAGGCTATACAGATAAAAAAGATTGAAAGAGACGAGCCGACCCTATATCTTAATCCATCCAGAAACCACTTCGGAAAGAAATACCATTCACGTTCAGGGGCAGGAAAGGGGGGAGTGGGACAAAGTGTACGTCTGAAGGAGGCCCAGCAAAGAAGGGGAAAAAGGGATTTTTAGAAGGCCTTTGCCAGCGTCAAGGTCAAAAGGATTCAGGATTGGGAAACTACTTCGTAGGACCAGTAAAAGAAAAAAGGTGCGATTATCCCTGCCAGCCACTGCGCCGCCACCATGGGAAAAAAAAAAACAGCCATGGCGAAGGGAAACGGGATTCTCTCTGACGCAAAAAGGAAGGGGAAAGGCACGATGGTCCTGTGGACAGAAGGACGCCATGATTTTGAAGAAACTGGAAACAGCCAAAGAAAACGGCGACGACCACCGAAAGAAAGGAATGATATCAGGTGGTGGAGGGAGGGGGTCCTGCTCCTTGCCTTGATGTCCGGGTTACGGACGGACCTCAATTTACTAACGGTCTTAGAAAAAGACTCCGCCGACCATTTGTAAAAAAAAGGAGGTTAGAACATACCTCCGGAAAATGATGAATGGAAGGAGGCGAACGCAACCCACCTTAAATTCAGTTGATGCTTGGAAAGGGGTTCTTCGGCTTACTGGGAAGCTCATGACAGAGAAAGCTGAAAAAGAAGGGGGAAAAAAAAGGAGGGATCTGCAACGGAGAGACTACCGAACGACCAAAACAACCAGTGGGTGATGACCGCGGTGAAAAGAAACGTTTTACGAGGCGACAGGAGGTCACCCCTAGTATGAGGCACAAAAAAAAAAGAATCTTCCGCTCAAAAAAAAAGAGAAGAGGTGTCCGACCACTCCTACCCAGAGGGCACTAAAAAGCGAGGTCGAGGCAGTGAAGGCATGCCTGGACGAAAATGCATTTGGGGGGAAAAAGGGAAAGGAAGGACTACCGGCTACTAAGCCGCGGAGGGGGGTTGCTACTATCAGAGGCCGCTATCATCAATACTTGTCGGGGAACAAAACCAGAGGGAAAGGGGGGTGCTCTGGGAGGTAAGAATCCGCACTTGCAACGTAAGGGAGGAAAGAACTACCGCTGCTGAGCCTTCCTCGACAATCCAGAGAAGATAGCCGCGTCATATGGAGCGACTACCTCAAAAAAGGGGGGAGAAGGGAGAACATTCGTACTACATTCTTAGGAATCGACTTGGGGGGGAGTCGTTTTTTTTAGAAGAAAAAAAGGGGGTTAGAACATTTGCAAAGAAAAAAAAGAAACCCTTAGGGGGGAAAAAAAAAGTGCCAGCTCTATCATCGGATCTCTGAAAAGGTGGGAACGATATGCCAGGCGGAGGAAAAGACTCTTTCACTAGATACAAAGAAGAAGAAAGGGACTCAACCAACCTATACCTCCCTTTCAGACGACAATAGAAGTAGAGGAACCGATTTTACTAAGAATAGTCCTTAGCTACGAGGGAAGAAAGCAAGAAAGGAAAAGTAGGGTCCATTCCTCCTGGTGTCGGAGGAAAGAAGGATTATGGATCGATTGGGGGGAGGGAACGTCACTATTGTCGCATTGCGCTACGCAAGGAAGGAGTCAGGTTTCAATCCACCTAGAACACCAGTCATCCTCCTGGATTGAAAAAAGAAAGGACCATGACCGCCTATTCCGCTCAGTTGCCCTGGGAAAGCTTCGACGTCCACAAAAGAAACAGAAACACCAACCCCGCCCCCACGACTGTCACAGAGGAAAAAAAGGAAAGAAACCGGCTCGGCTAAAACCAATTGCCTACGCCTGACCAAAAGAACGACCGGGTCGTCTCCTAAAAGAAAAAAAGGACCAAAAGTGAAAAAGGCGGGGGTGAACGACCTGGCCCAGAACGACACGTAACATAAAGAGAAGACGCGACGCCAAGGTCAAAAAAAAGACGTTCCACCCTCATCTCCTAGGCCAACAGCGGGAAGAAAAAGGTGCGCCGACCCCTGACGTGGGAAGAAAGACCCAAAATAAAAAAAAAAAAAAAACCACAAACAAAAAAAAAAACAAAAAAAAAAAAAAAAAAAAAGCCCCACACCCACTCCCACCAAACACCCACAAACCACCTCCCACCAACGCCCAAAAAAGAAAAACCGGAACCAGAAAAAACTGGAGTAGGAGAAAAAAGAGGAAGAGGTACGGTCTTAACTTGGCCGGGGAAAAAACACGGCAGGGGTCGGCGATGAGCAGAGGCTGTTTGTCCTGGCGATGAGGGTGACGGGAGGGGCGTCGGGGGACTTGGCGGAGCAGGTCACCCGCACGTCGGGAGAAAGGCCGTCGGGCAAGGGGGAAAAAAATTTGTCAACGGGAGGGAGGAAAAAAGAGACCCGTCTTCGTGTTGGAGACTAAGGCGGGAAGGGAGTCCGCCTGGGAATCGTGTATGGAGACGAAGCCGGGGGAGGAGTGGGAAAAGTGTGAAGAAAAATCGTCGTGGGGGAAGGGGGGGTCCTTGCGCTAGGTAGGAAGGCGTAACCAGACGGGACCCGGAAAATCCCTGAGACCGAGTAAGACAGGGGAAGGGAAGGCTGCTCTTCGGCGGGAAGGCGAAAACATGACGCTCAGCAGGAGTCAAGCCTTCACTGGCGACATCGTGAAGGGAAGTCATGCACCAAACCAACTTCCCTAAAAGGCAACCGACACCGGAGACGGAAAAAGGCCAGCTGTTCTTTCCCGAGCTCAGGTGGGGGAGCAGAGAGGAGAAGGCCTCTCGACTAGAACTAATGGACGCTCAGAAAGGGTAGCGGTTGGTGAGCAAAGAAAGTTTGTCTCGGAAAGACAGTGCGCTAGCTGAATAAACCTCAATTGCAGCCGTGGCAGAAGATCTATTATCCGAGCTGGACAAAACGCCAGGGCAGCGGGGGCAAAGTCCTGGTGCCGGGGGGGAGAGCGCCACTTGTTCTCCCCGAAAAAAAAAAACCGACAATTGGCAAAAATAATCACATCGTCGTCTGGGAAGGCATCCTCGAAAGGAGTGGATCGGGGAAAGGAAGAGCTAACCGCCATCTTACGCTTCATACAGATGGATGGACTCAGGGGCTCAGATAGAAGGAGGGATGTCTCCGGAATACTAGGGGGAGGAAGAGGCGGCGGGAGCTCAATAGGCACATCCCTTAAAAAGAAAAGGACATCTCGAGTTGATTCTCAAAGAGGGGCAGGATTCACGAAAACTCTCGTAGAGGGGGAAAATTTGTGCTTACTTTCACCAATGAGACCGTGGAAAGAAGAGGAGACCGAGGGCCCAGCCGAGGCCAGGCGTGAAAAAAGAGCACCGCTGTGGTGGGCGGGAGAATAAAAAGGTCGCAAGGGGGGGGAAAACGGGGGGGTGTACACCGAATGGCTTCACCGATTCAAGGAGGGGAACCGAGGGGGTATCACTGTTCGGAGAAGTAGAACAAAACAAAAGCAAACCTGACACCTCGGAGAAAAGGTCGCTAAGGAAGGGAAAGCACGCAGGCCTTCCACTATGAGAATCAGTAAAGAAAGGGACATTCGAAAAAGGGGAATGTTCTAAAGTAGTGTGGTGACAAAGGAAGGCGAATAGCGGGACGTGGGAGCTGCCGGGAAGAAAGAAGGAAAGAAACAGAAAAAAAAATCAGGCCAGTCTCCTTACCAAGTTACGCTCAATAAAGAGAAAGGAGGATTCTTCGCAGAAAGGAGAACGTGCTGTTCGGGAGGAAAGAAGGTTCTACTGGAAAAAGGAGAGGGGAAAAAAGGACATCGGGGGGGACTAAAAATAACGAGGCATCGGGGGAGATCTTAGGAAAGATACTCACTCCCGCGGCCCCGGGGAAATGGGGGAGCGGCGGGGGGAAACCTTCTTCTCAGCCCCGGGAACGACGAGCCCTTCGCGACTTCTTGCCTCTCGCGCCCAGGAAGCCATTCGAACCCTCGGGCTGGGCGCCAGGTCCTCCAAAAGGACAGAGACATGGCCCCTAACAAGGCTTTGGAAAGAGGGTCGTCGCGACGGGTGGAAAGGGGGGAGGAAGGGGAAGAGCGATGGTAGACTTTTCCTGAGAGTCGTCAGGAAAGAAATAGGAGGGGAATATGATCGCGTAGAGAATTGCATAGCCTGAAACAGCGAAAGCAGAACGGCGAAGTAGTAAGGGGCGGAAGATGGGGGGGGGGAAAAAAAAGAAGAATCCTCCACGAAGCAGATATGGAGCCTGGAAGTCAATAGGATAAGCTCGAGATGGGAGGGCCACCTCTAAAAAAGAACATTTTGAACGAAGTAAGGAGGAGAAAAAAAAAGTCCTTCCATTCTTTTCTCTCGACTATTCGTAAGGGGGGGGGGGGGGGGGGGGGGGGACACCGAGGAATGACTTCTACTTTGAGAGGTGGACTCTCTTTATCGAAAATCAATGCAAGGGGGAAAAGGAAAAAAGGGGGAAAGGTGACCATGGCCAAGGAAAAAGAACTTCTCAACAATTTCTCTCACCCCCCCCCCCTCTAGAGGAAAAGGGAAAGGAGGGGGGGTGAGCAGGTCTTCTTGGGAATTTCTACATGGTCAAATGAAAGGGTGACTGTCTTCGTCAAAAGGAAAAGAAAGAGCACCTCCGATCACGAAAGGAGAAAGAGGGAAGACGCCTTCATCATCTCTGGAGATCTTGCAATAGGGGCCGAGATATAGACGAACGCACTAAGAGCCGGCCGGACTTCCGTGATCACACTGTGGAGCTGGCAGACGTTGTAGAGGAGAAAATAGAGCTGATCCTCTGGAGGAGCTCGTCCTGCGGGATGAAGGACTCTTCTGAGAAGGGCTTATCTATCTCAATCCCGGAAGAAAAGGGGGGACTTCGCCGGCAAGAGGGAGAGCGGAGCATTCTCTTTTCCAAGCAAGCGAAGAGATGAAACCCGACTCACTTGACTCTTCGAAGGCCGACCGGAAGGAAGAGGGTATCAAATACGAGATACCAAGAGGGAAAAGGATTTTACTACGAAAATGAAAGGGGGAATTCCAAGCCATTTCGTTGGAAGGACTTTAAGTTGGAGCCCCTCAATCCTAGAAACCCCGGCTAGGGAGAGGCCGTGGCCATCGGTCCAGGGGAAAGGAAGCAAGGTCGACTCGGAGTACAAAAGCAGTTTACTATTATCCCTTCCATCACTCAGCAACCTGGGGGGGGGGAGACGACTCCAGGGAAGCGACGATGAAGGGAATCGACTTTTTGCTTTTCACTGCACGATGTCGTTAAGATCGTGGCCAAGGAGAAAATTATGTTTAGAACTGGGAAGGCGCGACCAATACGGAACGGAAGAAAAAAAAAAAAAAAAAAAAGTTCATTACCATAACTGAGGGCAGTCCTGCGCCATGGGCCTTGAAGGAAAGTCATTTCTTCTCACTTTCGAAAAAATACAACGGACTCTAGAGTAACGAAAAAAAGAAAGGAACCCCCACTAGGGGAGGAAAAGGGTCCACAGTTACGATTAAAAAGGGAGCAAAGCAACCCCACAGGGCTTTCCAGCGTCTTGGAGGGACCTGGTTGAGGCTTCAAGACTCATGACCGAGAACGAAACGAGGTGTCCGGGTCAGAGTGAAGAAGGAGAAGGGAAACACCCTGGTGGGAGGGGGAAAGACCATCTCGTCCGACGCCAAGGTGGAAGAAGACACCATTTCGGGTCACCAAATCCCAAAATAAAGAGGAAAGGGAAGGAGGGAATTCTCCGCCCCCCACATAGCGCGGTGGGCGCTAAGGAAAAATGAGCAAGGAAAGAGAAGGTCTAGAAGGAAAGTGCCCCACTTTGCTTTGGTTACAGGAAAAGGGCCCTACCGCGAAGAAAATGTTTGCGATCCTAAAAAAGAAAGCGAGCTCAACCCTAGCTTTCGTGAAGAGGGGCTGCCCATTTTTGGAAGAGAGCCTCCTCGACTTGCCACGGCACCCTAGAGGGAGACGGGGGATACCTACCGCGGAAAAAACCTTCCGCGAAGAAAAAGAGAAGGAGAGCCGCTTCAGATGGCTTGGGGAAAAAAGGGGGGGAAAGAAAGTAGCGAAGGGGAAACCTCCTATGTGAGAGAAGAGTGTTCATCTAAAGGATTTGGGGAAAGAAGGGGGCCGTGATGGTGAGAAAAAATGATGGACGTCGCACAAACCATATTCCAGTCGGCAGACGATTTCCAGTGATCCAAGAAACACTTTTTCCATGAGATGAAAGAAAAAAAGGATTGTCCTTCTCGAGCGAAAGCAAACGCCTCATCAAGGGGGTCCCGCTGGCAGATGGAGGTAGTTCTCGTCTCCTTCAGAGGAAAAAAAATGTCCCCATGACCGAAACAGGCCTGCCGAGGGATTCCGCACCTCTTCTCGTGGGTTAACTGAGGAAGGAAGACAAGAAAATCCATGAGGGTACGAGGGGGGGGGGGAAAACTATTGTCTCCCCGTGGACAGGCTTGACGCCAACCGTTCAAGGAAGACAAAGAGGACCACCTCGCCCCAACGAAGGAAAAGTAAAAATCAGCCTCCTTTCTTATGGTACCTACTGAAGAAAACGGGGGGCAGGGGAAGGCTACCAACTTCGAAAGAAAACTGCCCCACGACTATCAAAAGAAGGCTGCACCTTCCCACTCAGAAAAAAAATCACTCTGCACGAAAAGAAAAAAGCCGTTGACCCCTTTTTCCAAGACGAATTGCGCAAGGGAAGCAAGAAGGTTACAA
>Ga0179593_1755147_pt1 | contig 14579 bp, 14 predicted proteins | sample CZODoug2_1_08_16_FD_185931 | JGI IMG/M metagenome (GOLD analysis project Ga0179593, IMG submission 185931) | Vadose zone soil fungal communities from Angelo Coast Range Reserve, California, USA - CZODoug2_1_08_16fungal (PacBio error correction) | ecosystem: Environmental > Terrestrial > Soil >...
GAGCACAAATGCTGGTTTAAGAGGTGAGGAAAGCCGGGGGGGGAAGGCAAATTCATATCATTAAAAGAGGATATATAGCGAGTAAACGATACTTAGTTGGAATCTACGAAAAGGGAAGATCGGGCTTAAAGAGGGGCGTGGTTGCGAGAACCGCCAACGCTGGGGGGGAAAGGGAACCGGAGAAATGGGTTGCGCCGGGGGCCATCGAAGAGTATTGGGCTAACGGGAACCCAATAGCTCCTCAGGGCTCCGAAAAAAAATCTGCTGCTAGGGACAGGGGGATCTGAAAGAGAGAGTCCTGAGCTATTCCAGAGAGGGGAATTAAATAGGATTTCCGGCTGATGCAAGAGGAAGGGAAAAATAAAAATGGAGAAAACTTGACGGGGGGTGGGACAAAAGGTGGCTCGGGAGGGAAGGCCTAAACCAACCTTGGGGAGTGAGCTCACCCTACCCAATGAAAGAATGCTAAACAGGGGGGGAGTGGGCAACTCAAAAAGGGTAAAAGAAAAGAACGAAGAAACGGGACGTGGGCAATGGAAGAAGCTTAGAGAGGAAGGTCTAGACAAGGAGAAAGGGAAATTTTGGAGTGAAAGACGCAGCAAGGGAAGACACGTCTGGTTAACTGTCCGAGAAAAAGGATTCATAGAACAGAAAGGTCGCGAAGAGGACGTGACGTCGCGGAACATAGAAAAAAAACGCAGGTATAACAAATAGGAAAGGGAATGTTTATAAACTACAGAAGAAGCCGTGGGGCCAAAATTTGATCTTCGAATGGCAGGAGAGAAACGAGAACAGGAAAGATACCAACTTTTGTGGAACCAAGAGTTCAATCCAGTCTCGAGGAAAGGTATGAATTGGTCCCCAAAGGTTAGGTTAGAACGAAAACTCTCTCCAAAGCAGAGGGCACGCGTGCAGCACAGCACGATTCCGAAAAAGTACAGGTCGAGGAATGACGATTAATGAAGACCAGATTAACTACTATGGGACTTTCCGAGAACAGGGAGAGACGACTCAAAAGAGACATCCGATGTGTGGCACAAACAAGGAAATGAAGGAATGTGCCCACAAGTGCAAGAAAGAACGGCGAGCTTTTGCCATGAACGTTTGGGAATGAAGGGGGGCGTATCACAATGGGGCACGCCGGAAGTCTATTCACAAATCCGACTATAAAAAAAAATGATCGAATCTAAGATCAGAGAGGGGGAAGGACGAGAAGGAAAATAATAGGGAAACAAATATCTCACTGGGGCTAAAGCCGCAAAACATCTGCAAAGGAACTCGCCAAGCGCGAAAAACAGTTTCCGCGGCCCCTCGGACGGGGTAGGGACTCTTAGAAAGGAAATGTCAGACCAGAAAAATTTCGCCTTAGACAGCGTTCATTACATTGAGGATTCGAAGAAGAAAAGATAAAACCGACGCCCCGGTACGGATAGCAAGTCAAACGCTTGCGGGAGGGGGAAAGGCTTCTGATCGGATTGCGTAAAGGGGGGGAAGTATTATAGCGCCTAAAATTGAAGAGTGCATTAAAAACACGCTCTGGTGGTCGGCGGTGAGAAAAACAATCCCGCACCATGTCAACAAGCAAATACGAACGAAAAGGTTGAACCAATAGAAACGGTATCGAACTGTGCGAGACCTATGTATTCGAGGAGAGAGAAATGGCAGGGGAAGAGAGAGAAAATTCAAACTCACTAGGGACCGGCAGCCACATAGGGAAAGGAACGAGGGGTCTAATAGCCGGGGGGGAAACTGTAGAACAGAATCAGACTAAGGAAGCAGAAACATAAGGGCCCGGGGCGTGTGAGAGAAGAAGTTATCGAATTGCTCCCATCACCGGAGGACTGTAAGAAGAAAAACAAAGAGTTTCGGGGGGGCTGTCTGGAGCTTGAAGTTGCTCAAGAAAACCCCCAAAACGGGCTCGGGGAAAAGGGGGGGGGTCGGGCGAGTTCCGTTGGAAGGGGTTTACGCCCGGAAAAGGGCGATCCGAAGGGAGAGAGGAGACTAGCGATCGTAAAAAAAATAAAAAAACAAGGGGAAAGAGAGAGATAAGAGAGAAGAGGAGGAGGGGGGGGATCTGAAAAAGGCAAAATCTTCTCATGAAACCGCCCCGCCTGGACAAGATCGGTGCTGCTTTGGAAAAAAAAAAGCCAAAAATCTCCAAGACCAAGGTCCTAGGAAAAAGAGATGGGACGGGGGACCGAAAGAAAAAGTCGTCACTACTGTCGGGCTAAACACGGCCCCCCAGGGCGGTGGGCGTCGCGCAGACGAAGAGATAGTCCAAAAAAAATCAAAGTCAAAAGGGGATACCACCCGCGGTGAGAAATGGGGGGGGCGGATCGTAGGAAAGGAGTGTCAGATTCGCTTCCACAGATCCTGAACGAAAGGGATCGAAAACTGGAACCGGAAGTATAGGCGTTGTCGATGAGTCCAAAGCGGAGTAAAGATGCTGATGTGAAAAAGGGGAGAATAGGGTAGAACGGGGTACTCGCGACACCAGCGAAGCGAACGGACGGGGCAAGGCGATTGGTTCGAGTTGCGAGAAAGCAGAACTACGCCATTCTAGATCAGATCGAGCGCCAAAAGCCTTAAATTTATAGTTGAGTACGACGCTAACTGAAACGGTCGGGTAGAATACGAGCGACTATCTAATTGGGGCCCGGGGAAGGGGGCAGAAACAGCAGAATGGTCCTGAAAAAGAGACGGGTCGAAGACACTGGCGTGGGGGACACTAGGATTGGGGGAAAAAAAAAAAAGAGGTCAGCGTCCTTGAAGTTGGCCAGATGGGTAAAGCAGACGCCGAACCTTCAGTTCCAGAAAAATGATTCAAAAACTAGAAGTGGTGATCTGCTTACGAGGCGGCATCGGGCTACAGTCGAAAATGGTTAAGCGACGTCCTGCTGTTGATACCCTATTGTGTTACGAACCCAAAAAAAACTGGTCATAGAAAAACCGCTTGCGGTCGTAGCATCGGCAAGTCTCAAAAATCCGAATTTGGTGTGTAAAAGCAAAGGAGTGGGAGCGGTCTATTCCTCCCCGTCTAATTGGCGGAACGAAGCCAAGCGCATTTGGAAGGGCTTCCCCTGAAAGAAAAAAGTGTGAAAACAGGGGTGAAGGAAAGGGTCACCGGATATCGGGAGGAGAGCATTCGGATGGGAAAGAGGGGGGGGGAGTTAAAGCGTGTTGAGCTCTAAGAAGGGAAAACTAGCACTGCAAAACAAATGGCTCGGAAAAGAAAAAAAAAAAAAAACTGGGGGCTGGTATTGGAACACTACGCCGTCAACCGGGAACAGGGAAATCAAGACGCGGGGCACGCCGTGGAAGGCAAGCCCGGAGGAGATCCTAGGGTGAAACTTACGAGCTGAGGATACACAAAGGACATGCTGCGAGCAGCGTGAGCAGCGTTTTTCAACAGGACAGAACGAAAGGGAAGAACTCTAAAACTCGTCGTGGAGGGGTCTCATCTAAGAGGAAAAGACGTGCTTGGGGGAAAGGATGAGAGCGGTGTTACAAGGGGAAAGGGGCTGCCGTAAACGCCTAGAAAAGGACGCGTGCAGAGTGATGCCATTTGCGACTCAGTCGTGGAAAACGGGGAAAAAAAAAAATAGACAAAACCGATTCGGCTTTTGGGATTGGCGAGGGGCAAGGGCAAAAAAATGTGTTCTGGGCCAAAAAAAGAAGCCGAGTCTTTTGCATTCAAGCTGAAAAAACCAGAGGCAATGTGCCAAAACATAGAGACGAGCGAGAACCCTGAAGAAGGCATAAAGTCCATTACTCGCGAGGGAGACGGGGAAAAATTCGATACCATTCAGAGGACGCCGAGATGATGCTGTTTAGCGCCGGGAACGAAAAAAACGTCGGGTCCTGGACCAGAGGGAAAGTGAACCAATCATAGCTTGCGATGGCCATCAACCTCTAAAAAAGCGCGGCACAGGGGGTGAACTCTCAGCTTGGGGGGAAAAGTAGCGGAGGTCACGCAAACTTAGAAAGGGGGGACCGATGCATGGTCTTGAGATTACACTAATATCGTTAGACTAAGTATAGGTATGACAGGCTCTAAGGAAAGAAATCCAAACGAGATTCATCATTATGTGATTACAAAAAAGTGTACTCCCTACGACTCTGAACGGGAGAACAAGTATATTAGAGGAAGTGTTGGAAAAGGCTGGGGAAAGTTAAATTCCTCCGCGGGAAAAAGCAAAAACAGGTAAATAAAGCTCTAATGCTGAAACATACGGATCCTTCTGGGAAAGTCCTCCCTGAAGAAGCGGGTAACCAGGCCGAAGTGAAAGGGGCCGTACGCCGACTCAAACGCTGCGGGAAAAAAAGACAGGGGAGTCTCCATGGGGGAAACGGCAGACTCTGATTGGTGAGGGAGCGGGAAGCCCGAATAGAAAAAAGAAGAAATCGCTCCGCGCGCAAAAGCGAAACGCGCAGACATAGGAGGGGAAAGGGGGAAAGTACCCGTCAGAGTTGACGCGGCGAGGGGAAATTAAACTGAATGTGGAGGATGTCGAAGCGCGTGGTGGGAGAAATTTAAAGGGGTGGGTTGTGTCGAATTAAAAGGGAAAGCTCGAGGGGACGCCACAGAACCAAGTTTGCCACAAAGAACCCTAAGAATCCAAAAGGCCAGAAGGGAAGACGAGGAGTGAACTCAAGGAAAAACATATCGAACGGTGTTAAATTCTGGCCGCGAGAGGAGAAGAGAAAAAGGGAAAATCTCAGACATGTTGTAGGGGGGAAGGAAGAAAAATTGTCAAGGAAAGTCTGTGTGTTACTGGGGAGGCCTATACTAGGGGGAGAGAAACACTAGCAGGGACGCGACGTTCGGAGGGAGAAATCGGACGGGGGAGCGCATTAAGGCGTTTTGTAAAGAAACTGATTCCACATGGCGTCGAAACTAGAAATCTCTCCAGAAGGGGAAAGAAGGGGATCGAAAGTACTGCAAAAAACAGATATCGGACCAACGTTGGTTAATACGTCTCCAGTTGAAAGAAAAGAAGGTCAAAAAAGAACGATCATTCAGTTGAACCAAAGAAAGGGCGAGCGCGCCTCACAACGCGCTGTCCAAAGCGAGGGAGAGACATTACGAGGGGACTCGCATGGCAAGAAAAATACCGCTGCTGAAAAGGCGCCATGTGGCATGGGGACGGCCGGAGGACGAAGACAAGCTTTGCGCGGAAGTCTATTACGCCCAGGAGGAGGAAGCGACTGAGCAAAACTCCTAAATAAATCAGTACGTGCAGACGACGCCGATGCTACAACGCAACGAATTGCATTAACGTGTGGGGAAGGGTCTGAGGAAAGAGCAGAGATGTTAGTTCACAGCCGAGTCTATGAACAATCGAACTGTGGGTAAAATCAAGAACAAAGAATCAGAGGAAAAGAAAATAGGCGCGACGTTCGGAATCCTGGAGGAATTTCTCCGGGTGAGGAACAAAAAATGGATGCGCAACAATGAACATGAATCGCATGTTGAGCTAAAAAAACAAAAAAACGTATTGCCCGCCCGACCAGGAAAATAAGTCGCAAGAGCACCATTTCTTGGAAATTGGGTGGAAAAGTATCACCTCCACATGGTCGTACAATACAAAAAGGAGGCCTAAGACTTATAGTCTCCACGACTTGAAGAGCAATTAAATGAAATAATTAAGTAGTAAAGGAAAGGATCTATGGTAAAAAAGAATCGATTGGATTCAAAAGGGTCGATGCTATACTCCCGTCGAACCATCGGGAATCGGTCAGGGATCTATCATTGGGAGCGGGTGAAAAAACAGCAGGATTCAAAAAAAAAATCAACAATCCGTTGAACTGCGCCGAATGGAAAACTAAGATATCGGAACAGTATCCAGGACAGGCCAGCCCGAAAGCTCTGGAGGGGAAGAGACATCTCGTGAACAGGACCCAAATCGAGAAGAGTGGTTCAGGAAATATGTTGACCGTTAGAGAGAGCCTCAGGAGATATCTCTTCTCATAAGAAAAGCATATCTTGCCCCGGGGAGGGGGGGGAACACAGTAGTCTATTGGACTGCAATAAAAGGGGATGGGTCCCCCGGAAGCCTGAACTAGAGACCTTGCTGTCTGAGCTTGATCGGCTCAAGCAGCAATAAAGGTGTTGGACGAAGGGATTGAAAGCAGGTTGACGAAAAAAATTCAAAACCGAGGGCAAAGGCCTTGCAAAGGTCTACCGCTCTATCGTGGAACAACAATGCAAAAGTTATTATATAGATGACTATCGAGAGGAGTGGAAAAAGGCCTAATGATTATCGGTAGTGGGGAGAAAAATAGTTTCATTCCAACCACGAAAAAAGAACCTTTCACAAAGAAAAAAAGTGATTAGCAATAATCAGCAAGGGTCGGGCTCATAGTTGACTCGAAGGGGGAAACAGGAAATGATGGACTCCTAGAGACTCCGGGGTCGAAAAAAACAGACAGCCGTGGCCGCTTAAGGTTAGAAAACTCAAATGAGAGCCAGAAAGGAGCTTACGTGGAACATAAAAGATCTAAACCTCTTTCTTCGAATCTTGGGGGGCGGACGTGTCCAGATTTGAAAATTCAGGGGGAGCGCTTCAAAAAAAAAAAAGTCGCTCGAAGAGAATCTGGAAAAAAGTGCGATATACGTGAGAGGATGTCCACCATGCGGACAGCCAGTTCGAAAGGGGGGGCCGAGGCCTATTATAGGAGGGGGAAACCCGAAAAAAGCGAAGACTCGACTAGATTCTAAAAGATGGGGGGAAAGATGCAGCCGAATACGCTTGAGCAAGCTCTAAAGCTCAAAAAAAAAAGCATTGCTCACGGCAAAGAAAACGCGACTTGCGAGAACGAGGGTCTTCGCGGTAGTATAGGCATAGCAATGTCTGAAAGGGGGTCAGCTCAGAAAAGGTTTTCCTGAAGAAAGAAGTCGAAGACCTGGAAGGAAGGTGAGGTTTTCGGGGGGGCAGCGTAAAGAAGGGAGGAGTCGCGAGTTGTGGCGAATGTCTCCGGCAACGTCGAATGGAAGGAAACAGGAGCCTAGCAGAACAGGGAGGGGGGGAACGAGCTCGAGCAATACGTTCTCATCGCTTTGTTAAGGGAATCGAAGGTCCGGAGGTGGAACTATACCGACGAACAAGCAGGGCACGCTAGGAAGGGGAGCTTTAGACTGCAAGTCCGGAGGGCAAGGAAAAGTGGTGGGGCCAACAGTGGAAGGAGTTTCGGATTAGATAAAAAAATAAGGCCTCCCTGGGGGGAAACTCTAAAAAAAAACTCCAGAAAGGGGAGTTCTCCTACTCCAAAAGATGAGCTTGGGCGGGGGTCGCAGAGAGTAAAAAAATATTTAGGTGCCACATCGTGGGGACAAGAGGCCATACGACAGTTACGAAAAGATGACCCTGGCTCCTACCTGGCGAACGTGGTATGTCGACGAAAAAAGAAACCGTCACAAAATGGGGTTGGAAGAATTCAAAAGGGTATCGGGGGGGTATCAGACGCAGGAGTCCAAAAACTAGGAGAGGGGCTTCGGTCTTTTGCTACACAGAACGAAACGTCTAAAAGACGTTTTCTAGAAAACGAGAGTGCAGAACGGAGGCTCAGAGGAAGAAAACTTCTCTCGGATCACTATTGGCTCTAGTAAAAAGAGTCTTGCAGGGGCGGAGCTTGTTACCAAGTGTTGCGGAGCGCTGCGAAACAAAAAAAAATAAGTGACTCGCGGGAAAAACAGCCCGGTGGCGCTTTTCCTCATAGGGTGTAAAGGGAAGTCACGCTCAAGAAAACTCCAAGGGTAGAAAAGGTCTGGGAGGGGGAGCGAGGGGGTGGCAACAAACAGGTGTTTACTGAGGCCACGCCCAATCCGCACTGGGAATACTACAAAACCACAGGGTGTCAATGGTTCAACTCCCAACAAGCGGACTATGCGATCAGCCCACCTCATGAGTTTGACTGACTCTAGAGGAAAAGTGATACAGCAGAATGAAAAGAGGTGATGCTTTGACGCGCCGAAGGATGAGAGGATATTTGGTCACAGCTCTTTACGTGAAGCAAATCATAGAATGCCGGGCAACTGGACTAAACAAGAAAGGTGTCGGCAGCGTTACGGCTTCCGAGCTTAGCAACGACTCAAAGACCGTGAGACGCGTGGCATGGTAGGAAGGGAAGTAAAACTGGGGGGGGGGGAAGAGTTTGACAGCATTCTCGGTGGTGCGACGAGCCCGCAGCCAGCGCAGGAGGAAAATTCATCGGAGTACAAAGAGGTGGGGAATAACCCGAAGGAGATCGAAAAAAAAAAAAGTAAGGAGCTGAAAATATAGAGTATTAGGGGGTAGATGGGGATCAAGTACTATATGAATTTTTTAAATAAAAAAGTGCAGTGCGTTCAGGAAAAAAAATCATTTACCTAACGAAATCTAAGGGGAAAAATTATACCTAGAGGGGTAAGGACGGAAGACCATGCAGTATCGGCTAACCGTCTGGGGGATAAGGGGCCGCTACGCCGGGCAATCAAACAGCGCGAAGAGTCGAAAAAAAGGGGAAAATCAAGGATGGCCATCACGTCGGGGGACTGGTCAAGGGGCTTCACAGGAGAACGCCCCATCGCTCCCCGCGCAGAGAAAAGCATCAAGAAAAGGAGCGTGGATCGGGAAGTCCCACCTTAGAGGTTAAAGAGGACACTCCAGGAATGGATCAGGGCTGTGAGGGAAGGGGATCTGGGGGGAAGAAAAATTGACTGTGGGGGGGTCGAAGGGAGATCGTCGAGGGCTTGGCAAAAAAAGTTTGGGAGCGACGTGCACCCGCGGGACAAAAAAAGAACAGGAAACCCAGAATTTCGAACACCAGGTAGTAAGAATAAATGGGGGGTACACCGGGGGAAAGAAACGGCACACCCGGGGTACGTGTCAGTGACGGGTCCTCGGGTCGTTAGAGGTTTCTATCTCCGCAAAGATGTTGAGGTCCCCAGCAGCGCAGCCTCCGCTGGCAAAACTTTTGGGGAAGTGCCGAGAAACCCCCTACATATACAAGAGTTGAGGAAAGCCTGCGGACTTTAAAAACGCGAGGGGGCCGAGAAACGGGGAGGGTATACGAGGGTATGAAGTACCGTAAATGTGTAGCAAACAAATCCTGTTCACCCACTTGGATCGATCGAATGAGAAAAAAAAAAAAGGCGCCCGGACTAAGATCTGAAAGAACTGTTGTTCAGGTACGAGGGATCCAGTCGCGGAAAAAAAACACACTTGCCCCACTTTGGGGTAACTGAGGAGAGCAACAAGAAGCATATGGGAAGGCGAATTCAAAGGGGGAAGAAGACAGCAAGGAAGATCGGCGAACCCGATCCAGCTCCATGTGGCACAAGAAGGTAGAAAGGGAAGCCAGTCAAACTTGCATAAAACGGGTCCGGGGTTTAGAGGGAATCAAACGATACGAATCAGAGGAAAGGTACCAGATGGGGGGCAAAAAAAAAGGAAAATGAAACCGAAGCTACGACGCTCGCCGAGCTGTGCATGAACAGTTGTGGGTAAAAAAATGGCCGTATCCAGTCAATAGGGGGGGGTATCCCCAGCACCGTCTCGGTCTATGTCGTCAAGGTCTACTGAGAAACTCACAAAGAAAAAGAAACTCGAGATCAACCAAGTCTGGCGAGGAAGGGTCTGGAAGAGGGACAAGCCGTTGCAAAGGCGAAAAAAACCTCGCCATGAATCAAGCTGGGAGATTACAAAAAGTCCGAGGGAACGAAAGAAAACTCCAGGGAGGGGGGGAAAGAAGATTTTCAGGAAATTTCTTAGGTAAAGACATGGCTATCTTCAGGTGAGTCTAAAGAGAAGACGCAACGGGAAGAAATCGAGGTGGAATCCGGTAGTAAAATGAAAAGGCGCAAGGATAGTTGCGTAACATGTGGTTCTGCGAGACCCGTCGAACCCAAGCGAAAAAAGAGGTCACCCGCAGCCGCGCACAGGGGGGTCAGGGGAAAAATAAGCCAAAATATTCCGCACAAGGCAGGGACCGTACACTTTCTGCCGCGGGTTAAAAGAAGAACAACACTAGATCTAGGTACCGTATGGAAAAAAAAAGGACGATGCGCGCCTCCGAAAAAAAGAACTGGACTGAAGCGAAGAAAGACTGAAAAAAACCCTGGGGGGGCAACTGCGCCCACCCCGTCTGAAAAGGCACGGAGGGGTCGCGAAGAGCCGGACCGAAAAATCGACTGATCCGATCGCGGGAGCGCACGAAAAAGAAGTCGGGACCGCGAGGGGCAAAATGCGATGGGGGAAAATCACCGTCTTTCAGGGTCTCAAGGGGCCCGACCATCCGAAGTTTCGAATGCGGAAAAGTCTGGAGAGTGAGCTGCCTCAAGCAAGCCGATCAGGGGTAGGGGTTCTGTTCTAGGGGCGGTGGACCTGAGAGGGGGGGACCCACCTGAATCTCCGTCTAGAGGGGAACAAGGCGCTAATCTTAGATCTCCGAAAAACAAAAAAAGTGGAGGAGAGAGGGCAGGCGGGGATTTCCGAAGCCGCACTCTGAGCCGTCGTCAAATTTCTCAAGCGCAAACACACTCGGAAAAAAAAAAGAAGCGCGAGGCATATCAACGAGGACAGGTCAATCATCAATCTCTTAGTTGGGACGAAAAAGGAAGGAAAAAATAAAAAAAAGACGTGTGAGGGAAGCCAATTCGACACGGGGTGCGCAAAAAACTTGCCAACGTGGCAAGGGGTTAACGACGAACGGAGAGGGAAATCCTGACGGACTACGTCAGGCCTCGTCGACCGAACCAAAAGGTGACCAGTCGAATAGGGGGGGGACTCGGCCGAATTCGTGTCGCTAGGCAGAAGATCTTCCTCGCATCGGGAAAAGTTTACGAGGGATGTCCGGGGAAACACCATGCGGCAACTCAATTTACGGAACAGGATGTCTTAAATGATTAGCTTCGGGGAAATCACGAAAATAGCGGAAAAAAGATTCTGTGGGCTACTGGTTCTCCGGCCTACGCCGGGGGCGCAATCGAGCATGAAGAAATACTGGCTTTACAAAACAGGAAAAAGAAACGGGCCTTTCAGAGGGGGCATCCTTAGTATACGGCTGGGGGTACTAGCTGAATGGGAAAAGCCAATGATAACTCATGCGAATGTAAATCGGTGCTCCTCTGTCGACAACGGAGGTCGGGCACAAAAAAGCGTCAACGTCAAGCATAGGAAAATGAATGGACAAAGGGTGGGCAGGAAGGAAGGTCGAGCAACGTCGAGGGAGGCAGAATTCCAAACGGCAGGGATCTCGAGCCGCTGGCGTTGCAGGAAAATTTGGGCAGAGGAATCGACAGTCCAAAGGGGGGACCAGGGCAAAAAACCAAAGCCCACGGTTGGCAACAGCTCGCTAAAAAAGGAGGGCATCGTGCAATTCAGGATCAATGTCCTAAAAGATTGGAAACCATAGGGTTGAATTCCGATCGTGCCTCGCTCACCTGAAATGGGGAAAGACGACGCTCAGTTTGAGCGGAGTACAAACCGCCGGTCCACGGGGGGGGGGGGGAGAGGGGAATCGTCTGATTGAAAAATTTCCAGAGGGAAAGAGCAGGGTTAGATCGAACGACCATTAACGAAAGGGGGGGACTGCCCGCTCGCTACTGACGAGACGAAACTACACCGGTAACAAGGTTGGTCCATCTGGGGTTGGGGGGGGGACGGCTCCGGGAGAATTGGGGAGCAGCAAAGAAAAATATAAGGTGAGGAAAAAAGGTCTTTTGCTACCACAATTGAAAAGTCAAAATCCACATTACTGGTCTACCGGCGGGGGTCTTAAAAGAAAGGGAGTCACGCAGGGTCACTCACGCGAAAAAGAGGGGGCACGGGAGGAAGTGGACGGGGGCTCATTTTCATAGGTCCTGAAGAGGGGGGCTGCGCTGTGGAAGACAAAAACATGAAAAAATAAGCAGACTAAATAAATGCTCGCGTGAAAACGGTCCAGGTGCCGCTTCGAGAAAGGAGGGTGAAAAAGGGATGATAGAATACTAACGTTGCGAAATGGCTTTTGGGGTAGGGGGGCATCGCTCAAAAAACCGGGCAAATGGTGTGGCTGCCAACCCACGAGCCGATCTTTTGAAAAGACGTCAACACAGGGCATTTTCCTCCCACAACAAACTATCAAAAAAAGGAAAGGATCAGTCACTGAACGCATTCATTGGGACTGGTACTCGCGCGGCAGACGGGGGCGGACCACAGAAAGTTTCAGGGAGATTAGTCAGGAGAGGTGGAAGGCTGGGAAGACGGGGGAAGCGATGGAGCAGCTCGGGGACCTCTCTACGAGCAAAAAACAGAAAAAAGCCCTAACCGTAATAAAAGAGAAAATTTAGCGGTTGCACTGAATCACGCCACTTCGAAGCCGGTTCCGCGCTACGCATGGTCAAAAATAAGAAAGAGACTGATTGGGTTATCAGCATTAGAGATCGGTATTGAAAAAAGGAGAACATCCCCAAGCACCGAGGGGAAAGCTTTAGACTGATTACAAACATTGGGGTGCTAACGAATATCATAGGAAAACCAAAACAGTTATGGAGGGGGAGGAATAGAGAGAGGGGGGGGGTCACAAAGGGGGGGTAAGCTAAAGAAGGGTTTTAACGCGCTGTGCTTGCGGCCAAGGAGAAGGGGGGATGGAGAATATACAGGAAGTTTACATTCTACGGAACCATAAAACGCTGCGAAGTGGCTGGGGGCACGCCAACGGCTGTATGTAAAAGAATCTCATTTTGAGTCTCCAAGGGATGGCCTCTGCAAAGAGGGGGGGGGGCTTCACAATTAGCTTAACCGGAAAAATAACTAATCGCTCCGCCGTCGCGAAAAATAAAGAAGGGGGAATCTAAGGGGGGGCTACATTCTTCAGGGGGGGAGCGGGGGGGAGGGAGAGTCTTTCCGAGGAGCACACGACTTTTCCAAGGATTGTCATGGGATGAAGAAATCTACGATGGTTGGGGGATAAACTTGTTTTTTTGTCCGACGATCGTCTGGAAAGGGGGGGGCCAAAAAAAAAACACCTTTTGAAACAGGGAAACCGCCTAGCCACTACCACAGTTCGACGGATTATTGAGACGGGGAGAAGGAAACAACCAGGGAAAGGAGTCGAATCGTCACCGGAAGGGGAAATGGCCGGGCGAGCACGTCTACTCCTCATGTTGTAGTTCCACAGGGAAAATCATGAAAAAAAAAAAAAAAATTGACGAACGCTTTGGGGGAACGGCGAATGACTAATATACCTAAAGAATACCCCGTTCACCAGTGAGGTGAAAGAGAAACTGTCTCGGAACGAGGGTTACGGAAAACGGTAGAAAGCAGCGTCAATGTGGAAAACTACCGGGGGGAATCCGTTCTTGTTCAGGGGAAAAGGAAAAAGGCGTAAACCGGCCCGGCGGACAACTTGTTTGTTACATGTGGGAGACGTCGTGATTTCAACGAAAAAACAGAGAAAATGGGAATCTTGGCACACATGAGGGAAAGACTGGCGCCAACACACAAACGCGATGGCAAAAATTGAAAATTCTCGCGCCGAAATCGCGGGAAAACGACTACTGTTGACAGAGGACGGGAGCCGCTTCACCGTAAAAAAGGTCTGGGGGGGCGTCCGCCAGGAGCGCGGAAAAAGATAGAGGAGAAGGAATCGGGGGGGGCCCACATCGAGGGAAAACGGACTACGATGCTAACGAACGCAAGCCTAGGGGCCGAGGTTTGAGGTGGGGGAGGGAGGGGTCGAGCATCAAATGGTACAAAGGAAGGAAAAAAGGTACTAATTCACGGACGCCAAACGACACTGAATTGCGGAGATACGCATCGAAAAAAGTCAGAGGAAAAAGGGGAAAGCAGTATCGTGACACATATCTCCGGCGGGAGGAAAAAAAACACTCTACCATGAATGCGAATGTGTGGCAGCGGAGAAAATGAAAAAAAAATAGCGCCAGGGATCCGATATCCAAACCGCAATGAGCATAGGGGCGGTCAGAATGAGGGAAAAGTCTCCCAGAAAAATCCTCTACCGCGACGCAAAACGGGAGAAAAAGAGGCGAGAACGTGGAATGCCGTAGATGAGGCTGCGAGATTCTGGCGGGGGAAGTCCAAATCGTTGTAAAAATCCCCCGTCCGGAACCATTAAAAAAGATTCATCGAGCTAGAATGGGGGGGAGGCGGGGTAGGGGGAAAAAAAAGCAGAGGGTATGTCAAGCAATCCGAAGGCTTACGCCCCATGACTCGCGACCACATCGGAGGCTTTGGATGACACAAAGACGCTATGCCCGACTCGACTGGATGTTAATCGGGGGGAAACAGCCACGGGCGAGGTCAAAAAAAGGGAAAATAACGGGGGGTGTACCGAAGAGCCTGTTTTAAGAGGGATCGGCTTCAATCAGATCCTTGAGACAACAAAGTCGGGCAGTAGGGGAGCAACAGACCGTAGTAGGAAGAGCCAACGTCTTTCCGGGTCCCGGGAAAATGATATATTTAGGGGGATTACCCGTGGAAGCGGGATCTTCTCAAGCATGAAAGAAAAGGGGTAAAGGTTAGAAGATCAGAGAGAAAGAATGTTGAAAAAGAACAACCGGGAAACAGGAGCAGAAACCGTGCGCGGCTGGACATCGG
>Ga0179593_1397148_pt1 | contig 14578 bp, 15 predicted proteins | sample CZODoug2_1_08_16_FD_185931 | JGI IMG/M metagenome (GOLD analysis project Ga0179593, IMG submission 185931) | Vadose zone soil fungal communities from Angelo Coast Range Reserve, California, USA - CZODoug2_1_08_16fungal (PacBio error correction) | ecosystem: Environmental > Terrestrial > Soil >...
AGCTAAGGAATGGGGTCACGCTGCCCGGACCTTGCGATACGCTCCTTTGAATGCTGTCGCATCTTTGTTAAGCATTGGGGGGGGGAATGATGGCAGAAGTCGGAACTTCGTAAAAGGTAAAAAAAAGGGGAATGCTGGAAAGATCTCACCAGCCATTGGCGCTATCATGGGTGGTCTAGTTGCAGAATAGGCCGTCTGCTCTGGGGGACTAGGGCAATCACGGCGTTGAGAAAGGACGGGGGAAAAAAAAGACCCGGAAGGGACAGAAAAAAAGTCGTCATGAGAGGAGCTGGCGATGATGAAAGCCACGCCGCCGAGAGAGCGACCAAACTCGGCGCGAAAGGGGGAAGTATAGCCGGATTGGAGGGGAGGGAGACCATCCGGGGCTTAAAGGGGGGGGAGCCGGAAGGGACTAAGATGGCCTCTAAATGATCCGAGGGCCACACGAATTACGACGTGTGGAAGTTACTAAAGCCGTTACCTGTATGGTAAGGACGAAGTCGAGCGGGTCTTCGTGGTGACGAAAAAAGGGGGCGTGGTGAAAAAGGAAGGTTTGGAGGACCCCGAATCGGACTCGGTCTTACGCATTACTGTCAAAAAAGGGCTACGATGCACAGGGACCGCTCGGAGAAGGGGGAAAAGATTAGGGCTTGGCCGTGAAGGGGGATCGGGGGCATGCTGATTGGACACAGTGTTTCGCCGGGGGAAAGTATCGCCCCGGGAGGGGCTCAAGATCGAAGCGGTTTGCTGCACGTCAGATCCAACATCATTGAATGGGGTTGCCTATGTTGTACACGTCTTCTACAATAGAACTTTCTGCCGAGGGACTGGCCCTGGACCGTGGAATAAATTCCAAACGGAACACTCACCCTCAAGAGACTCCCTTCAGTGTACGAAGCTTTGGAGAGATGAGAGGGATTTCGCAGTTCCTGGGGCGTGCGCCGCGGTGCACTGAAGGCGATCGACGGGATAGGAAGAGTAAGAATGGGGGGGGGGGGGGGGGGGGGGGGGGGGGGAGAGGGGGGGGGGGGGGGGGGGGAGGGGGGGTTCAATGGTGGGTGCATGACAGAGCGGGGGTCAAAAGGGGAAGAAACGGCTGTTCTTTAAGGGTGACATGTGCTCCAAAAACCGGGCTTGGCCGAATAGCGCTAACCCCACGTATTAAGTCAGCAATCGTAAGCCACCAGCCTAATGCTCGGTCAGCGCCTGCGCTCGCGGGACAGGAAAAAAAAAAAAAAAGGGGAAAGAGGGCGAGGCGGGTTTAGTGCTGTACGCGGCCTGCTCTGATCGCTCAAATCGCTGGCGCCACGCGTCAAAGACCGTGAAAGGGAAAGCAATCCAACGGCGTTGCCGATCCCGAAGACAGACAATTTTTTGTTCTCTCAGAGAAGTTTCAAAAGGAAAACCTCTAACCAGCGAAGGGGGCGCTCTGGACGGTAGTCCCGCTTGAAATCACGAACTTATTGCTTCGGGGCGAACCCGAGCAATGGACTTTGGGGGACTGAAGCTGCAGCAGAGAATTATATACTCAGCGACCGCGTCACCGCTTTCTGATGAGGGGGCCAAGGCCCTTATCGATGTTGGTCTGCCCAGGTGAAGGGGTAAAAAAGGGAGGAAAGTAAAGAAGAGTAATAAGGTGAAGGGGGGGCGGCAAGGGAAACCCAACCCTCGTTCCACGTCAAGTTGGCCTTCCTGAAGGAAGGGAAGAAAAGCTTGCTTACTCCAACTTGGGTGGGACAGAGAAAGGGAAAAAAAAATAGCAGCAGCAAAGATCTAGCGAAGGGTCTGCCAAGTAAAATACATCTCCTATGGAGCTGTCGAGGAACTGCTGGCGAAACGGAGTATCCTAATAAAAAAAAAGGAGAAAGGAAATGCAAAGCGAGGAGGTCGAGAAAACTGATGATTCTAGCCGGGGGAGCCATTCAGGGCCATCATGTGGGGGCATGGGGGGGGGCTGGGAGCACAACCGCCATTTAAATTCGTCAGCATTGCGAAGAAAAGAGAGGAAAAGAGACGACCCGATTGCATCTACAGCTCGAACATCGCGCGGTAACCAAGGACAATCCAAACTCTTATGCGCTGCCGCTCACCAACACAAGACAGAAACGGGCCCTGCGAGGATCTAATCAAAAAGAGCAAAGTGAAATGCAAAAAAAAAGGAGGGACAGAAGAGCTAAGGGAGGAGGGCAAACTCCTACCACTCGGCAACAACAACGACTAATACATCACCTTAGTCAGAGCCTGGAAGTAACGACGGCAAGCAGGCCGGGAGGCGCGCAGGGGACAACGCGGATTCTGAAAAAAAAGAAAGGAAAAAAATGTAAAGAATAGGCGAAATAACACAGCTTGAACGGTCTACCACTACTGTCTCCTACGAAGGAGGGGGTGCTCTGCCGCACCAAGATCCGCGGCCAATAATCAAATGAAATCGCGACTCGAAAGGAAAGGGAAAAACGAAGACGCCCGCCATCGCTACTAAGAAGAGAGTCAAAAAAAAAAAGGAGGAGGAGGGGGGGAAAAAGAATGAAGGATCCTCGTACGGAAGGGCAGATGGCTAAAACGTCCAGCGAATATGTGTTGCGTATTTCGCCGAAGTTGGGCGTCATCCTACAGAGAGGCGGCTTCGGGGAGAAAAAAGTCAGAGGAGGTCGCAAGAAGGGGAGAAAGGGGAGTGCCGGAAGAAGAAGCTTGGGAATAATCCAGCTCTCCGCCGTGACGAAACGTTACATCATGTGAAGACGGCCTTTATAAAGAAAAACTGGCCGCGCTGGGGGCAAGACGGAGGGGGGGTAGAAAAAGGGGAAATAACCAGACGAGAGAGCTGCGGGGTTCTTGGGTCGGAACTGCATATCCTCGGGCGGAGAATGCAAGCATGGCCAACTTGGGGTAGAGCGGCAAGCGAAGCTCGGAGCGCTGTCGTGCAAAAGGGAGTGGGAGGAAAGTGAAAGAGAGGGGTGCCGGCGAGGCAAGAGGCTCGATTTTCTTGGGAATAACTTGGCGAAATGCACAGGAGCGATTCTGGTGCTGGACAAAAGCCAATGAAAAGAAGAGAAAAGAAAAGAAAAAGGATGGGGAACAGGGAAAAAAAAGGGGCGAACCGGGATTGGCCGCATCCGGAAGAAGAATCTCCTGCATGTTCGTCGAAGAGAGCTTCGGCACAGGACCACTTTCCATAATAGGATATGCGGTGAAGGGTAGTTATAAGGGAAAGAACCGCGCTAGAAGGGGGGGAGCATTTGTCCATTTACAATTGGGAGGAGGGCCCGAAAGGGGAAACTGACGCAGACCGACGGGACTTGTGAGGGGGTGGGGGGCCCGAAAAGAAAGGTCAAGTGGATAGGAGAGTATGAATGCACCAAGCATCAAGAAGTCACATCATGCGCTACCTTTGAGAGACACCAGGATGTCAGAAGCCGATAAGAGCAAGGAGACGAGTTGATAGAGAGAATGCGCTCACGGGGAGAACTAGCCTCAAAGGTCCATTAGGGGGGAGACCACGCCAAGAATCTTTAATCCATCGGAAGGAAGGGTCAGGAGGGGAAGCGGAAGACGACCTTCTCCGAGGAGGGGACCAAAAACAAGGGCTGCTCGGGGGGAGGGGGAAAAGGAAGATGCTTATTTCTTCCACCCATAGCCCGTAAGACGTGGACGCAAAGAATGAGATCAATAGGAGCAAATAACCTAGGAAAGCAGTAGACCAGAAAAACGAGAAAAAAAGAGAGAGCATTAACGCCTTTTCAAAACTCGGAAAGCGTCTGTGACGGCTGAGAAGGTGGATTCGGGGGGGTGGGAAAGGAAGAAATCTGCTGCGGGACTATTTAACAAGCAGGTCTCGGTCGCAAGAACCGTAAAAAAAGGAAAAACGTCGTGGGAAAACAGAGGGGCAAAAAAAAAAAGAGGGGGGGATCAAAAAAAAACGGGTACTTTTTCCTGATGCCCTTCTAAGCACCGGCATGAGGAGTAAAAGGAGTGGAAACGGATGACTCAAGGGTCAGACTCGACGTACAAAAACGAAAAAGAGGAAGAGAAGGGAGCTTGTCCAGGGGGGTCAGGGGTTGGAATTTGTCCGGGGCCCCCGCTCGAAAAAAAAAAAAATTGAGCTGGTACGAGTAGTCCCATAGTTGACCACGGCAGTTTCCAGCAGTGGGGAAGGAGGGTGATAAAAAATCGCGTTGGTAGTCCTGAAACGCGCAGAAAGTGTCATAGACCGAAATCTACACTTTGCACTCCAGGGAAAAAAAGGCGAGAACGATTGAGAAATCGAGGAATAAAGGAAGGAGCCTAAAGAAGAGGCGTTAGCTATCGGTACCTGGGGGTGCAGCGCATGTGCGTCGCCCAAGTCTAGTCAAAAGAAAAGTTCAAAGAGAACGTTCAGGAGAAAAGCCACGGGGTGAAATAAACCTCTTCCCCGGAAGAAACGAAATCGCGAATTGGGGGAAAGGCCAAGAACATGGAAGAGGGGGCCATTCCTATATGTAGGGGCCGCCGACCTTCAATTCTCCAAGGAGTATAAATCGAAAAAAGAACGGGGAAAGAAAGGGTCTCCCTCAACCATCGAGAGAAGAACACCTAGCGGATTTGCAAGGGGTACAGGTAATGAAGGTACGGAAGGGGTCATAAAGCTGTGCCCCTTCTGTCGAAGACACTGGGGGGTAACGTTGAAGGAAGAAGCCAGGGGGAGAAATGAGTCCGCCAAAGGGAAATCAGGAGGATGTTATAACTACACCTTACCCAAGCCGGGGAACGTCAGGTTGGAGACTTAGAAGGGGAGTGACCTTTGGCGCACCGCTGGGTAGAACGGATGAACAGCAAATCTGATCGTTCCAAAGGCAACGACAACACGGAGCACGTCCCGCACGGGGAGAAAAAACCGGAAAAGGGCGAGGCAGAAGAAGGAGTCATCCCACCAACAACGATGAGAGGGGAATATTAGATCCAAGTAGCGGTACGTCATTTAAGGCATGAGTGACCCTGGCTAGTATTACGATCTTGAAGAAATTCTTTCCGCCATAGGGGGGAAATGAAAGATTTGGGGGGGATGGAGAAAAATCCAGGGTAAGTATACTTATGCCCCATGAAGTTAATAATAGACAAAATCAGACAGAAGGGTGGAAGATGGGGGTGTCGCGGTTCAGGAAAAAAAGCTAGGAGAACTGGATGACATAACTCTGAAAAAGACACAGGGAGAAAAAAAAGTAAAACTCAAATAAAGGGGCGTCGACGAGTTTAGAAAAGTCCAATGACGAGAGCGAAGACCGGGGCGACCAATGAAATGATCTCCGCCCCGATAAGAGAAAAACTCAGTCGCGGGGAAAAGTGAGGGGGACGAGAGGAGGGGAAAAAGAACTCGGTACAGGGGACGAGGGAAACTGCGAAGCCGTGCAACGCATTGAGGGATCTATGGAAAATACGAAAGGACGAAGACGGGGGGGGGAAGGTACCACAGAACAAACGCCGTTACCGATGACGAGAGGGAAGCGGGAGAGGTTTAAGGAGTTTGGACACGGGATGTCTCGCACATACGGACATTGCGGGTCTTCCGAAACAGTACGTGGCACGCCGACAAAACATTCGGGAAAGAGCGAAAATGGCGTCAGGAGTAGGGATTGAAGCCTTCTCCTCACGGGAAAGAGATTTCCCTGAGAGGAAAAAGAAAAAAAGTCAAGTATCTGCCAACTCTGCTTCACGCGCAAAAGTGGGCTCACAGCACCAAGAAAAACAGCGAAGAAAACAGGGAGGTCTTTACTAGTTAATCAGTAGGATCCCAGGAGCTCTTTCTTAAGGTCCCGGTTAGGAAAAAGGCCAAACAGGCACAAGAACAACAGCTCTAATTCCTCCGCCGCGGCTTTTTCAAAGGCACGGAAAAGAGGAAGGGGTTAAAAACAACCAGTCTACTCCTGCGGTAAGGGACCCTTCTAGTCTTTTATATTAGAACTAAATAAAGAGGGGGGAATGGGGAATGAGAAATAAGGACGGTGGCCAACAATCGAGGGACGACGGTTTGCTTGTACCAACGTATAAGAAAGAGGGTTTTGACCTGAAGAAAAAAATGCTTCCCCAAAGACTGAAACACCGGGCTAGAATTCTCGAGTAAAAAAATTGCGCATCTGGGGAAAAGAAAGGAACGGAAACTGAAAAGGTGGCGAATCTTTTTCTGTTGAGAATCCTCATTCTCCTTTTAGCTGATCGCGGGGCGATAAGAGGCCCCGGGCATGAAATGAGCAAAAAAAAGAAGCTCTGAAGCAAACCAAAATACTTCACAAGGGGTTCTTTCCAGGGAAGTGGAGCTTCATAAAGAGACACAGAGAAAAGGGGGGGCGGCAAAAAGGGGGGAACGTCTGAGTCACATCTGGTTATGCGTCTGAGGAATAGAGGTTGGTTGAGGAAAGCAGGAGCGCAGCTATAAGAAAGGAAAGAGGACTGCTGATAAAAGAGTTTGTCACAGAGAAAGTACATTCCTGTTTAATAGGGCGCCTGCGAGAGTGAGGGGGGAGGGAAAGAAACCAAGTGCACGGTGACCTGATGCGGGACAACACCGGGGAGTCAAAAAAAGGTCCCGTCCTTTGAGGAGGCGGGCAGGAAGAAAAGCGGGAGAGCCCCTGAAGCGAATACTGTGCATTCCGCAAAACGCCTATCTAGAAAAAAGGGGCTTCCCATGAAAAATGTACAGAGGCATTCGGCTTTAAGAAAAAGGAGGTGAAGCGTTATCGACCCAACGAGAAACGGAAAATTCATGGGAAATTATGAAAATGAAAGCCAGCCCGTGAGTATAAAGGAGGAACCAGCATCGATGTGATGGAAGGCGGTGATGTCTTGCAGCACCGCAAAGCTGTGCGTCAACAGAAAAAAAATATCTGAAAAAAAAAAAGACTGCAGATGCATCGTTCCAACAGGAGAGGGCAACGGGAACGACCAATTGGCCCGCCAGCGGCTTCGAGGAGCGCGAATCTAAAAAACAAAACGGAAGACCCCGGGCGCTCTTCCATCGTCAGTCGCCACGGGCAAAGGGACGACCAAAAAAAGGGAGCCCAGCCAAAAGCATAGGAGGCGCTGCACCTCTAAACAACCGAGCTCAGAAAAAAGTGCCAATTCACTAGGACAGGCGCCCTGACTAAAGAAGCAAGCAGCTTATTAGAGTCCAGAAGAAAAGCGGATAGGGAAAATCCGAGAAAGACAAATTGACTGGCCGCGAAAACTCTCCCTGACGTTATCGACACGACGATCCCGCCATCGAAGGCGCTTGCTCTCTACATCTCTCCCCAAGCCAAATGCATCAAACAACTGTGAAGAAAAAGCCGCCTCTCAGAAAAAAAAGGAGAGAGAGGAAAAAAAAAAAAAAATTAAGAAAAGAGAGATTCCTCTCGGAGCGAGGGACGGTGGTCGAACCGGTTAGTGCGATTACCAACTTTTTGCACTTCGGGACTCTTTGGGAGTGTTGTGTAGCGGCAGGGACCCCTTCTGAGGAGAAGGAAGGCAGGGGGAGAAAAGGGGGGGGGAAAGGTGGATGGTCAACCAGAGCCTTTTATGCATTGTCAGAGTTGCCGAAAAGCGTTTTATCTCGAACGCTTAGATGCTTTCTCGTCTGGGAGGTGAATTTCCAGTTAGGGGGTGGGAGGGAAGAGGAAAGGGATTCAATATGACTGTTTCCCAACCCCGCGGTGGGAACGCCGTTTAAAAACAGTCTCTCGTCGCGGAGGGTCGCGGGCAATATGTTTTGGGGAAAAAGAGGGGAAGAGGGAAAGGGGGATAAAAGGAAAGGGGGGGAAGGTGTCTCGACGGTTTGGGGCGGCAGAAAGCCTACGTAAGCAAAGCAGCGTCAAAATCCGTCACATTAAGAGAGGATTCAAGAGAGGTGGATCGGGGAAGGAGTTTTCAGGGGAAAGGGAGAAAAGAAGGCTCTCAGGAGCGGGTGATGCCAAGCGTGACAACTATACTGAAAGAATCCGGACCTGAAAAAAAATCACAATCTCGTTTCAGGGTAGGGCGTGAAAGGAGGAGGGAAAACCAGGAAGATCGGCCGGTCATACAGAGAGAGCGCAAATAGAAGAACCTTCTCAATGTGTAAAGGGTTTTTGCCACAAAGTGGAAGGGAAAAAAAGGTAATACGGGAAAGAAGAATATCCGCAGGGACCAAACAGAGGAACGGTTCGGGAGTCTTAACCTGGCCCCAAATCACCTTTGAAAACGGAGTCCAAGCAATCTAAAGGAGGAAACATTAAAGAAGGAGGGAAGTAATCGGAAATCTCGTAGAAAAATCGTGAAGCCGGTGAGGAAAACCTTCTCGACGTCGCGGATGCCTCCTTAGAGGCGTCCCAAGAAAGGAAAGAGAGGGGGGAAAAAACTCGCAAGAAGAGGATTACGACAAGGGGGCGTAATAGCGCCAGGAAAATGTGAAAAATAACTTCCGATGGGGAACTAAACAATTAGGGGGAAGAGAGGAAAAGAGGAAGGAAGCGGGATTGCTGGGGGCCACAACGGTGAACGACGTTGGAAGAACTGTTTCATAGCGCATAGGGCCTACAACCTCTTAGAGGAGGGAAGCAAGAAAAGCGGAAGAACGACACGTCTCCGATTCCCAGGGATTCCGTTTGACACAGGCCTGAACTATCAATCAGAAAGAAATGGGAGGCGATGTTGGGGAAACAGGGCAGAAGTACGGCTATTCCATTTCGCCTTCGCACTGTCACAAGACAAACTGCCCTAGAGGGGACCAGGGTCAGTCAAGGCCACCATCTGGGAGGAGGAGGGGGCCGGGGAAACCAAAAAGAAGGGGCAACGGAAGGCAAGGTAGCCAGGACAGAACTCCCGAAGAAGTCCGTCCAGGGGCGAAGGAGTGTGTCCTTGTTCGGGAAGGGGGGGGGACTGGACTGGAAGGGGAAAGGAAACCGAAGCAGACAGAAAAGTGGGTACGCCAGGAAGTCCCCCATAGGCCACACTATCCAGGGCCATGGATTTTTCAGAAGGCATAAAAATCTCTTTCGAAGGGGAAGGAAAGAAAAAGTGGTCGAATAAGCAAGAAAAAGGGCATTGTGGGAAATACAAAATTTCAAGCCTTTTCGGGGCATCATCAAAAGTCAGGGAAAAATCGACGATGCCTTTTGTCAGTTGGGCATTGGCTGAGGGCAGTAAGAAGGGAAAGGGAAGTAATTCCCGAAAGGTAGGGGAAAGCTAACCGGGAGGAACCCATCAGTCAGACCCAAGGGGCTCGAATTTAGAAAAAGGTGGGGGATAAGCGAGGGCAGATGCTAACTGCCACTCATCTATAGAGAGAAGTCGGCCAGAGCTAACAAGAAAGGAGGGGCAGAAGGGAGGAGGGGAAGAAAGGATAACGGAAGCGCCTTTTAGCCTCCTGGTCTTACTCCCCTTAACCCACCGGCCGAGTTTGGGAGGGGGTATAGAGGATCGGAACGGAGAAAAGAAAGAGTTCTCGAGTAGACCGGAGACATCGATCATACGCGCCACTCGGTCGACTAAAACAAAGATGGCCGTTCGAGGTTTGCAAGAGTCCATGCAGAGGCAAAAACTTATTTGGAGGGGAGGGAAAAGGGGAAAGCAACCACCGAGAAAAGGAGAAAACAGATGGCGGCTTCGTTTGGGATCTTCTAAGACATTTCAGGGGTATACGAAGGGACTACCCGATGTAAATCATGACCAAGAGGGAAGACGGGGGAAAAAAAAAAAGAAAAAAAAAAAAAGCAGAATCCAAGGATAGGAAGAGTGCAGATTAGCTCAAAATGTTACTCTGACTACTCCAGGAGAGAGAGAATCTTCGTACGTAATTGAAGGGAAGGGAGAGGAACAATGGGGGGGAAGAAGGAAGGATAAGGGAATGACTGTCGGGGCGATAAGATGGTGCTTAAGATTTATGACATGAAATTACTAAAAAGGACGACACAGTGGGATGTCCTTTTGTAATATAGAAAAAAAAAGAATAGGAAGCCGGAAAGGGGAGAGGAGAGACTGGGGAGGAGTTCAGGTGGGCCAACTAATAATGCCTCCCTCAGTCCCTTATGAAGGAAAACAAATCCCGACGGCGTTCGACTATAAGTGGGCTAAGAGGGGGAAAAGGCCCTAAGAGGACTAAGAGAAAAGAGGGGGAATAGACGAGAAAAGAGCCCAAAAAGACGCCCTGGGCATACCTCTTGTTGCTGAGAGCCCGACTTTCTCGAACCATTTCCTCTCCGGGAAAACGAAAGAAAAATGAAAGACTGAAGGGATTGGAGGAAGGGAAAAAATCTCAAACTCGTGAAAGGGGAGAATGTTAGAAATTGCCGTTGCTGGTACCCTCGTGGGGGACTTCAATTTTCGGAAGAAAAGGAGGGGGGGAAGCAAGGGGAAGGAGTTGAAGACAAGGACGTGTAAACCCATCAACCCATACGATTTCCAGAACTCTACGATCTTCGACTTCTGGAGTAAGTAGGGGGAGGAGAGAAGAAAAAACTGTAGGAGAAAGTTAGCCAGGTGCCAATACGAGTTCTCACGCGCAGGTGGAGGACCAGGCAGATCCAAAATCGGATAGGGGAAAAGAGAGGGGGTTGGTCAAGTATGGGAAATAACTGGGAGGCGAACTTCTGAGCTGCCGGAAGGCCCTTGAACGAATGTTGTGAAACCAAACACATGTCACGGAACGGACAAGAAAGGGATCGCAGAAGGACCTGAGCCGGGAAGGAGGGGGCTATTAGAAATCTGTATTAGAAGGTTGAGACTCCCGCGTTTCAAAATGATAGGTAGGGGAAAGGGGGGAAATAGAAAAAAAAAAAAAATCCAATCCGAGGTGGGGACTGGGGGAACCCGCTTTTGGTATTATTTGAGGCTTTCGTTGCCTGTTTACAGGAGGACAGAAGGAGGAAAGGAGGGGGGGGGTCCACATGAGAATAACGCTGTCCCTCGATCCACCTTTTTTCGGTCAAACGTGCATGGTGGACAATGCGGAAAAAGCAGTGAATCAGGGGAAACGGAGGGGGAAGAAGGGGTCGAGGCAAGAAGAGTGGCCCCGAGGGTCCTCTCGTGAGACAAAAAACAGAATCGGCTTGCCGGTCTAGCAACTCAAGTTTCTTTAATGCCGTTGAGAATGGAGGGAGGAAGGTCAGAAATCAGGACCAGGTGAGAAGGGGGGAAGGGACGCTGACTTGGGCGGTCTTGTTAGAGAAGGATGGACTTGGTCTCTGCAGCCGAAGAAAGGACCCAAAAGGGAGGGATAACAAAAGACAGGATCAAGATTAATTAGCTCACGGGAATCAGCAGCGAAGTGTGGCTTGGCAAAAGGGAAGGACTGAGGAGTGGGAATGGCTAGCGAACGGTGGGGGGGGGGGGGGGGGAAGTTGTATGTTCCCCTTCCCCTCTCCTTGGTTGGGCGATCTGCGTTCCGTCTCCTGGACTGGAAGGGAGAAAAGTCGCGAAAAGACAGGGGGAAAAAACTACCTGCAAAAAGACTAAGAAAGTGGAAACTTTATCTAATCTACTTGGAAATTCTGGGCTTTGAAAAGGAGTTTATCACGACGCATGGAAAGAGGGGAGGATCTGATAGAAAGGGAGGGACGCCACCGTGTAAGGAGGATGCAAAAAGAAAAAGGGTGATTGGCTTGGAGCCCGCTCCATGTAGCGAATCCAGCCTATATTCCCACTAGAACATCGGCGGGAAGAGGGGAGAAGACCTAGGGGAAAGAGGAGGATTCTTCCGAAAGAAAGGCTCCCAAGTCCGATCTACTGATCCCTCTCTACACATCACCTCTAGGTCCAAGAAGATCGCACTTTCCCCCCGACCAAGAGCGAAAAAGGAAGTAAGAGGAAGGAGAGAAAAAAAAACTCTACCAACAGCGGCCTGGGAACAAGAAGCTGAACAAAAATTAGGAAAAGGGGGAACAATCCACGGGAACGTCTACCACGACTCCACTCCTAAGGCGCTGCCGCCTACAACGTCGTCGTGAAAAAAAAAGAGGGAAGGAAAGGGAGAAATCGGGTACAGAGGGAAATTGAAGTTTATGAGGGAAAGACAGCTAACTAGGCTGCATCTCAAATACGACTGAAGGAGAAAAAGACCCTCATAAATGCCTCGTCACGCTGAAAAAAACGTTTTAACCGGGACCAGAGAGAAAAGAAAAACGCTATTATTGCAAATACTCTCTCAAACAAAAAAAATAGGGGGGGGTGGGGGGGTGGGGGGTGGGGGGGGGGGGGGGGGGGGGGGGGGGGGGGGGGGGGGGGGGGGGGGGGGGGGGGGGGGGGGGGGGGGGGGGGGGTGTGTGTGGGGGGGTGGGGGGGGGGGGGAGCCTCATATTCCGAAGAGGAGCGGGGGGAAAGGTAGGGGGCTAAACGTTCATGTCCTTACTTTGGAAAAGGAAACTTTCGGGAAGAGGGTTAAGAACTCCTCGTAGCGCTGAGGAGGGAAGGGGAGGGTGGGTCAAAAAGGGAAAGGACGAGTTCCTACCGTGAGGGCAAGTGGGGCCTCGTCCGCTGGTTCCAGAAAATCCGCTCGGCGGGGCGTGGGAAAAAAGAAGGGCAGGGCAAGGAGTGTGTCAATTAGCAGGGCACAGGGGGCCGCCAGGGTTTAAACAAACCTCGCGCTGGCAGGGGCGCAGTCGGGGAGGAAAAGGGGCCCCGGAGAGGGATGGACAAGAAGGAGTGAGAAGGAAAAGTAAGCAGCAAGATAGAAGGTACTCTTGCGCTCGAACAACTTTAACTAAGAGGGGGGTCGGGGCCCTGCCTAGGGGGGGGAAGGAGGAGGGAGGGAACGGCTTCGAATGTTCTCGGGGTATCTAGGGAGCAGTCTCAAAAGGACGGGGTCTTCCAGAAAAAAGACCCCGCCCGCAGAAGGAAGAACTGAGAATCCGGGCTCAGTGCTCTCAAGAAGAAGAGGGACTTCAGGGACCGGAGAAGAAAGGTCGTAAAAGAGGAGGCACCATTAAGAACCCCTTTCCTTATAGTAAATGAAGGAGGAGAACCCTAGTCAGGGGGAGGGTTTAGTTTGTTACCTGAGAGTTTGGCCTCAGGGAAAGCTAGCCGGCATGCATCGGAAATGGCAACAACGAAAACCTCAGGGGGAGGGATTGGCCTGGGGTCTTTGTGGCCCCAACCGGTTGCGCTCGGGGGAAAGGGAATCATCAATGCAGGCGCAGCCCTTCAAAGGACGCAAAAGTGAAGGGAGAGAGAGGGAGGGAAAAGACAGAGAGAGGAAAAGATGACGGGGTAGCGGGAGACCGCTGTATTTCTCTCTGGTAAGACTCTCATAGGGCACCAGAGAAGAAGGAAAGAGGGAGCGACCGGAATAAAGGGAAAGAGCGAACAGATCGATTTGATGTCAACTTCTCAAACATGGCCAGACCCCGGCCTAAAGGCCTCAGAGGTCGCAACTCCGAGCGGAGGGGGGAGTGGCGCCAGGGACTGGAAAGGAAGAGGTGCCGAAGACAGGGAAGGAAGAAGAGAAAGGGGGGTAACCTTCCCTACATAGACTGCTCAAGAAAAATGTCCATGGCTTACCGCGTCCCACAGCTAGCGCATGAGCTGACAACGATCATAGAGGAAAAGGGTCGGATTTGGGGACGCACTGCACGCGGCGGGGCTATCGCCAACAAGGCGATGTAGAAAAAGGGGAAAGGCAAAACGGGCCAAATAAAAAGGAGGGGTGGGGACCAGAGAGGGACAAAAAGTTTCAACTGGTCTTTGGGTCACGAGCCAAAAACATGGCCACCGAGGCGTCAGAGAAAAAAAGACCGGAGGGGGGAAAAGGATAGAAGGAGGGGAAATCTAAATAAAAGCGGCGTCAAGTACTCTCGGATTCCTGCCCCGGGAAAAAAGGAATGTCTGCAGTGCCCTGTAAGCCCGCGGAAAAAAAACTAGGGAAAGAGGGGAAAAAGACCACAGAAACGCAGAAGTACAAGATAAAGGGGTGCATTTCATCCAATCAGTCTTGGGCCTTCCTCTCAGACCGGCACACTTTGCCCATCCGCAGGAGAGGGGGAGAAGAAACGAAAGAAGCGAAGAAGGAATTAGGGAGTGAGCGCTGGAGGAAAGGTTCCTTAAAAGGTGTCTAGATTCCTAAAAAGAAAAAATAAAGAAAAAAAAGAATGAGAAGGAGGGGATAGAAAAGAAAACTCAGCGAGGGGACTTTCTCACCGGAGAGTAACGCGGGTCAAAAGAGGAGAGGAAGAGATCGGTACTTGAGGGGGGGCCAAGGGGAGGTCCCAGAGGAAGGGGGAAAAGGATGTAGAGAGACTCTTCTTTGACCTCAAAACGCAAAAATACGAGGCACCAACCGGCGCAGGGTGGGAGTCGTTCATAGGCGGAGGAGGAGAGAACATAGTGACAAGGGATCGAAGAGGTCAGAAAAGCTGAGCCCTTATCGTCGAAGCCAATGGGTTCGAGGTATCAACGCCGTGATGCAAACCGACAAGAGAGAGGCTTATGGGGTAGTAAATCGAAAACCAAGGGAAAAGGGGGGGGCCTTAGGGGAATTCTAAAAGGATTCCCTGTTGCGAAAAGAAATTGACCCACCAGAGGGCCAGAGGAATAAGACAGAGTAAAGGAAAGAATAAATCAAAATTAAAGAGAGGAAGATCCTCAAGCGCAGGACTTTGAACGT
>Ga0179593_1504007_pt1 | contig 14578 bp, 24 predicted proteins | sample CZODoug2_1_08_16_FD_185931 | JGI IMG/M metagenome (GOLD analysis project Ga0179593, IMG submission 185931) | Vadose zone soil fungal communities from Angelo Coast Range Reserve, California, USA - CZODoug2_1_08_16fungal (PacBio error correction) | ecosystem: Environmental > Terrestrial > Soil >...
ATGGGGGAAGAAGACAGAATCAAAGAATACGGGGGGTAAGGTACTTTCCAAAGAAGATGAAAAAGGAATCTGGCAGAGGGATATCCGACTCTTGAGACATGAGAAGAATGTAAAAAATGGAAAGGAGACGCAGTGAAGAAAAAGAAAAGGGATGCAAAGAACTGCGAAAATGGGGACCAGTCAAAAAAACCGTCGGAGGGAAAGCAGAGGGCTACAGTAGAAAGGGGTTAAAGAAAAAAAGCAAGAAGGGGGGGGGAGGGAGCCTACTAGGAGAAGGCACAAAGGGAATGACCTGCAGCGTTACGGGGAAAATGCGCCAAGAGTGCAACGAAGAAATGGTACAACGAGGTGGGGAATTCGGCAAAAAAAAAAAGCAGACGAAGATGCGAAAAAAGGTGGTCTAGAGCAGGAATATGGAGATCTAGAAAAATGCCAGTGGCAAGAAGGGGGACTATGGCGAATGGCGGTAGAGACAAAACGGGGAAGTGGGAAAGAGAGCGTGGTCAGGGACGAGAAAATCCGGGTCAGGAGGGGTTATTCCGTCAAGGCGACAAGAATACAAAAAAAGAAAGGCGAGGGAAGAAAAAATAAAAAGCTAAAGAACGGGGAGATTGGTAATGGGTGGAGACCGCTCGAATGTATCAGAGACTCCAAGGAATGCAATAACGGAAATCGGAAAAACTAACTGGTAAGGAGTTAAAGTACGGAGGGCAAGGAACACGGTGCTAAATAAGTCGGAACACTAAACCTTCAGCGACACAGAGAACGGAAAATGTGTGACGAAGAAAAAAAGAAAGGGAGGGAACAGGGAATTCAAACGTCACAAAAAGATTACTGTTATTGTATCTATTGGAGAATCAGAAAAAAGGGTCAGGAACAGGCTGTTTTCGTGAGAACAAGGGGGAGGTCAAACAGATTGGACTTAGCGCGGTTAGTTAACCGGGGAAAATCATGAAAGGGGAGGCCCAGGGGAGGGAAGAATGGAGGACACTAGGAATTCGGCCGGGGTAGGGGGAGAGAGGAAGGATGAAAGAAGTAAAGAACGAAGGGAGGGAAAGAAGACAGTGAAAAGAAAAACAGGGTTACAGAGATCCTCTAAAAGCGGGGACAAGGGAAGTTAGGGAAACAGTGAAAGAAGAGTATAAATGAAGGGTTGGGGAAAAACGGGGGTGTTGGAATTCACAGGAATGCTGTGATGGAAGAAGGGAGGGGGAAAATAAAATGGCAAGGAGACGGAGGAGGACGATGTCTGTTGTAGCAAATGGACAGAAGGGTAAAAAATGCGGATTACCTTCACCGAGGAAAAGGGGATAGATGCCGAACGTGTAAAAGGAAAAGACCAGAAGAGATATAGGGGGTTGATTGGCGACGCGTCGAAACTAAGTGTAGGATCTAAGGAGGGGGGGGGGGATGAACCTCATGGAAATAACGAGAAGGAGTGGGAAAAAAAGGGGAGATGAATGCTTGGGAGGAAAGATAGGATCCACATACTGCACAACGGTTCAAGAGAAAAGCAATGACAAGGGACAGCAAGAGAAGTCTAAAAAAGAATTTAACGTAGAGAGGAAGCATAGGGAGGCGAGAAGCTATCGATTGTCAGATGAACAGGCACTCTTCGAAACGGAAGGGGAAAAAGATAAACAAGTGGAATAATCGTACAAAGCGCAGACGTGTTAGGAGGGAGTTCTAAAAGAGTTAGCTACAGTAAGAACTATCGAAAAATCTGAACAGGGATGGGGAAACAGAAGTCAATTGAAAGGGGTGAGAAAGGGGGGCATAGAAATATACAAAAAGGGGAGGAACAAAAAAACGGATAAGGAAAAGGGGAAGACGTTACTGTAAGAAAAACCGAAAAAAGAACTATTCCAGGGAAGGATGATAAAGGAAAGAAAAAGGAAATGCCAAAAAAAAAAAAGAGGGGAATGGGGGTCGTGAGGGGGGGGGGAATTCATAGAAAGAAAAAGGGGTAGGAAGGTCACGTTAGGCGGAATGGAATCGTACAGCAAAAAAAACACACGAACAGTGAACCGAAGAGTGGGACAATGAAAAACAGAGTGGGAACCGGGGGTGTGGGGATAACATCGAAGACTGGGAAGGGAAGAGGGAAGGGGAGACATAAATCGAACGGGTCTAAGGCTCGAAACTTTCTTTCGACTAGGTGGAGACAAGGACTCAAACAAAACAAAGAAAGAATGGTAGTGGAAAGGAAAGGGGGGGGGAGACAGGGGGAGGAAAACTAAGTCACCACTTCTGGCAAAAGACGAAACGAAAAGGGTTAGGAGGGGGGGGGGGGGGGCAGAGAAAGGGAACTGTGGTAGGAGGGGGTTGAATATGAGAAACAAGAAAAGTGAAGGAAAACCTAGGGAAGCAGGGCCATCGAAGAAAGCTAAACGGGCGTATAGCAAGCGGGTAACAGCGTCCAAGTCGGGCAGATCAAGAAATGTAAATGAAAAGGGTTATGGCAGGGTACGCTCAAAACAGAAATCAGTACATTGGGGATACCGCGAAAAGGGAAAGATGGGCATGCAGGGGCCTCGGTATACAAGAAGAAGGAAAGGCAGTGAAAGGCGAAAGGGGAACTGTAGAGAAATCACTAAGAGGGAAATATAAAAGGACTGAAGGCATGCAAAAAAAGTGCCAAAGCAGGAGGGGGAAACTAGAGAAGGATAAGAGAAAGAAGGGGATAAATAGGCAGTAGAAGCATAAGAAGAAATGAGGGATTAAATACGGAAAAAGACGCAGCTCTCGAGGGAAAAAAGTAAGTCATCGGAGAGAGGGAAAAGTAAAGGAACGCGAAAAGGATTACTAGGATGAACTTCAAAGAGGGTGGTGGACAGGAAGAACGAAACATTGGAGATGTGTGCGAATATGGGAGGGAAAAAAACAAAAAACCAAAGGGATGTCGGTCCGAAAGCATAAAAGGGATAAAGTTGGAGCGGAAAGATAATAAAAAGGGGGGTTGAAGGAAAGACAGAGGAAAATGCGAATGAGGAAAGAGAAGCAGAAAGGAGGAGACTGTAAGGGCGGGTCACACAACTGGCTAAAAATAACAAAGCAATGATGTAAAGGGAGTTAAGAACCGAAACGGGAGGATAAGGCGCATTGGGAAGGTACTCTTATCAGAGGAAGAGGGTTAGAGCAAACACATAAGGATGAGGTCAGCAAGGGGAAAAAGGTATGAGACCAGTTAAAATAAGATTGTGTCAACCTGTGGGACAGAGACCGAATGGGGGACAAGGGAGATAAACCGGGGAAGGAAAGAGAAGCGACACGCGTAAGATAAATCGAGGCGAAAGGAAGGGTGTCAAAATATGAAGGGGATAACTCCTAGAGAGAGGACTGTGACACTACAAGGGGTATAAGAAAAAGTAAGGAATGGAGAAATAGAAGTCGAGGCATTAGTAAAGGTAGGGTGACATAGATCAGGAAGGGTGAGGCAACACAGAAAAAAAAACAAGAGCAACCCGCGAGGGGAGGAGGGAAAGGCCCGGGCTGGGCAAATGGCAAAGGGTGTTGTGGGAGTCAAAAGATATGAGGGGAAGGAAGGCGGGGGTGTAGACAGGAGAGGAGTACAAGGGGTGGAGACATAAAAGAAGGGGAAAGGAAAAAAAAAAGGGACTTTTTGTGGGGAATAAAAGGACAAAAAGGGGACATTCAGGACATCGATTTAAATAACGAGTTCGACCGGCGGGTAAGCTTGAGAGGGGGAGGTACCAAAAGAAAAGAGGAGGGGAAAAAGTAAAAGGGGCGGGGATCATCCCTCATCAAAAGAAAAAGTCCAAGGCGCGCAAGATAGCATCAGGTAAATAAAAATCGGTAAATGCAGAGGAAAATAAAGGATATAAAAAGTAAATTGGCAAATACCCTAGCAGGGTGAGCCCGGAAAGATAAGTGAGATAAACGGAGTACAAACAATCTACTAAAATAAAGTGCAAGAAGAGGGGCGGGGAAATGAAAAAGAACGGACAGTATGAAAACGGGGGGCGTAAAACGGGAAAACGGGGGAAGAGTCAAAAGATACTAACACAAAAAAATTAAGCAGAGATAAGGCAAAGAGTGAAAAGAAGGCACAACTAAGACACATCCAAAATAGCAGTGAAGCATTCGATAGGGGAGAAAACAAAGATATAGTAGTAACAGACAATCAACAAAACTCTCATTAGGAAGGGGGAAAAATTGGGTGGCATGCAAAAAAAAAAAAAAAAAAGGGGAGCGGGAGATATAAGGATAGAGAAGAACGAAAGCAAAGAGGGAAGGAAACAAGTTAAGGGGGACGACCGGGAAATGTACAAACGGGTAGGATTGGCGAAGTTGCTGGAAGTGTAAAGATGGGGTGCTTGGCTTGTTGGAGGCACCAAAAACAGAGAAGGTGTAAAATATCAATTGGAAAAATCAAGGGCGACAAGGCCCGAAAGGGGCGGCAGAAATAGTAATATCAAGTTGAAAAGAATGAAGAGAGACGGAAATCAAGGGATAAGAAAAAAAGGGAAAATGGGAGCTCTTTCTTTGAAAAATAGGAAATTCATGTGAACGGATGGAATGGGGGAAGGAAACACAAATAGGAGGGGTAGGGAAATCGTAATAGAAAGAGGGGTGGCGGTGAAAAAAAAAATGAAGGGAAACTGTCAGAAATGAATATGCTCACAGGAAGGGGGGGGATTGTGGAGGGGGACACGGAAAGGACGGTAGGAAGACTGATAAGGAGCCATAGGGAGAGGAGGGATAGAACAAGGGGGGGGGAGAAAAGAAAAGAAGAAGGTGATTAGTGGAAAGTAAGAGAGCTTACAAAATGGGAAAGGAATACAAAAGTTTAGCAGTGGGTGGGGTATCACATATAAGGAGAAAAGAGACACTCGTAATGTAACACCAAATACTGGGGGTGAGAGATCGCGAGGGGGCGAGGGATATTGGTGAGGGGGGTGCGTGAATTAAAGTCAGAACAATAAACGAGGACGATGGGGACGGGGAATTAAACGAGGGAAAATACATAAAGAAAACAAAAGGGAGAGATGAAAAGAAAAACACAAAAAAGGAAAAGAAGGTTAATGTAAATCTAAGAAGTGAACAGGATTGATAGGATGGAGCAGGGAAGGGAGATGAAAACAGAGTGCATAGTAGTAGTTGGCGGGAAGTGAGGCAAAGAAGAGGGAAAGAAAGAGCAGCAAAAAAGGAAGGGGAACTGTGGATCAACAGAAAGCAAAGAAGAGGGGGAGAGAAGGGAGAGGAGTAGAAGAGCGGAGAGTAGGGAGGCGGGGGGCATAAAGGGTAACTTAGTCGGGAAAAGAAACTTGAGAGATAAGGCGCGGTTGGGGGGGGAAGAGAAAAAACCACTAAAGTCTGAGGAACAATGGGGGATGGAAGAGTGGAAGTAAAGAGGAGGTCGAAAAAGAAAATATAAGGCAATAATTAACGAAAAGGAGTGATAACAGGTAGTGTGGAAAGGAGAACGAAAGAAACAAGATAGCATGGGAGAATCAAGGAGGAATCAAAGTCGAAGTGGAATAAAAGGATAGGGATGAAGGGCAAAAAGGAGTAGAGAAGAGAGGTTGAGAAATTAAAAGAATTCGAAACAGTGACAAGTAAAAAGTGAAATCAGGACAGAATATAAGAAAGTTAAAAAGCAACAGAAAAGGGGGGATAAAATGGAAAAAGACGGTATTACACGAGGCTAAAAAGTGGAAAAGAATAAAAAATAAATAGAGGGGAGGGGATCAAAAAGTAGGTAAGGGGGCGGGAGGAAGGGAATGGATGGAGAAAAAAAAAATGGAGACTAACGGTGGAAGAGCTTAAAGGCAAACCTCTAGGAGGAGGGAGGGGGAAAAAACTAAAAGGGAGAAAGAAATAGAACAGTGGGAGGGGGAGTGAAGAGTGGTGAAAAAAGGGAAGTTACTCGAAAAAAGGAAGGGTGGGAAGAGTCAGAAGAATGGAAAAGGTGGAAGGAGTAGTCTAGGGGGGGAAAAAGGATGGTAAGGCAAGGGGGCCAAGTTGAGATAAGGAGAGGAAGTCCGAACGAAAAAGAGAGGGAGGTAAAAACACGGAGGGGCCATGGAAAAGGGAGGTCCGAAAAAAAAAATGACAAATAACAAGGAAAAGATCAAAGAACAAAACAAAAAAAAAGAAAAAACGAAAAAGAAACAAAAAAGGAAGAAAGGAAAGGGGCAGTAAAGAAGGGGAATATTAGCCTACATAAACAACACAAGAACAATGCAGGAAGGAAAGAGAAGGAAATGAAAGAGGAGAACGTGGAACGATACACAAAGAACTAAGAAAAAGCAGAAGGCAGACAGATAATATTGGTTGTGGAAGGTCCTAAAAACTAACAGGAGGAAAATATGATTGGGGAGCTTGAGTAAAAAATTGAGCAAGTCGAAGGCAGAGCGGACACGGACACAGGCGAGTTCACGATGGAAGAAGACGGGGCAAAATTCCTCAAGAAAATAGTGTAACGAAAGAATGGAGAATAAGCAAATAAAAAAAAAAAAAAAAAAAAAAATTAATGAACTAAAATAAAAAAAAACACGAAAGGAATAAATTATAAATACATAAGAGAAGAGAAGAGCAACTCCTAAAAAAAGGGGGGGAAGAAGCTAATCGTTGGAAATTCCAGGAGGGAAACCCTAGGGAAAATATCGGGTGATGAAGGATATCCAAGAGAGGGAAAGTTGCAAAAAGGCAAGAATAAAAAAAAAAGGGAATGATAACCAAAAAGAGACAAAAGTGTTGTGAGTGTAAAGCTACATCTCAAGGGGAAAGGAAAAACAGAAGAGTGTAGAACAAAGAGGATAAACAAAAGATAAAAAAGAAAACACTTAAGAATATGATAACATAAGGTGGCTGTCCTGGGGGGACATAAAAAAAATGATGGAGAAAATGGGGCAAAAAAAGGCGCAATTAATATATCAATGAGGTGAAAAAAAAGAACAAAAGAACGGTGGAAAAGAAGGGAGGAAAAGGATTGAAGAAAGTATACAGGGGGGGTTAAAAAAAGGGGGGGGGGGAAAGTGGGGGCCAGACAAGAAAAGATAAATGAAGAAGAGTCTAGAAGACAAAAAACGTATAGGAAGGAAAACGAAGTAAGGGGTCACAAAAAGAAGAAGACGGGGGAAATAAAGAAAAAAGAAAAGAAATAAAGAAAAAAGGAAGAAAAAAAAAAGGATGGAAGAAAATTCTAAATAAAAGAAGAGGGAAAAAAGGTGAGTGATAAAGTGAAAGGACGCAAGGAGGGAAAAAGGGTGCGGAAAGGGGATATACGAAACGGAGAAAATAATTTCAGGGAAGGAAAAGAAAAAAGAAAAAAGAAAATTTCATCGGCTGGCATAAGGCCACTTCCAACTCAGAAACGACAAGGGGCTCTTAACGCGCGAAATTACTTCAAGAGCGGGGGCTTCCAACTGAAGGTCTCGGCATAGTCGGAAAAAATATGGGAGGCGAAATTACGAAGTGCCACGGTGGGGGGACACTCTGGGGGCTGGCGCCAACCAACCAAAAACAACCGGTGAGACGAGCTAAGCTATCTAGGGGGGTAGGAGGGGGGGGGGGGGTTGCAGGGAAAGAGAGGCGCGGGGTGAAAAAGAGATGGCGAAACGGGCATGGTAAGCGGGGGACATCCTCGTCGAAGGGTATCCGGCGGATGAGGGTTTTTCGATGGCCTGGAGTGAGCTGATCAAATCTAACAGGGGTAGACCCAGTTTGGGGAGGGAAGACTAAAACTCCAACTAGTGGCAGAGAACTATGGAAAGATCAGTTTAGTCCATGGGAAGTTGGGGACAGACGGTAGACTGAATTGGGCACGCTTCAAATAAATTCCTCGGGAGCGGGGTCAATGTATTGCCTGGCGGAGCGATTGCCAGAGGGCGGAAATATCATAAAGGAATGGGGAACTTTAAAGGTAAAATCTCGAATAGTCTATTAAGTAAGGGTTGTAAAGAACTTATCGTCGTTCTCACTGGTTTCCCAGAGAAAATAAAGGGATTCTACAGACAAGTAGAGCTGGTGGGGGATGAAAAAGTAGCTGAATAGATTATGAGTAAAGCTCTGCGGGGCTTCGGGGGGAATAAATTAATTCTCCAGGGGTAAAATCTGGTCCGGTATCTTTAAAGGGGGAAGTGGCAGTCCTCCGATTAAAAAAAAATGTGTGGGGGTTTATATGGTATTTGCTATAGGGATTTATCGCATTATCCCAAAAATGACGAGAAGTGACGCGGAAATGGGAGGCGGCTGGAAAGCTCTGCCAAAGCAGGGAGAACAGGAGAAAGTAAGAAGCGAGATAAAAAAGCAAAAAAAAGGGGGGGGTAAGGCATGGTTAATCGGGCAAACTCCTTGACTAAGATGATTCGACGGTTGGCTCACCTTCTAAAAGTCAAGCAACTTTCATGCCTAATCGTAGGAAAGGGAGGTTATTCCCGGTTTGTCATAGCTCCGTTCTCAAGGTTCTAAGGAAGATGTGGCATGGAAGAAAGGGCGCAGGGACATTCAGGGGGGGGAGGTGTCCTGCCAAAGGGGACGAAAAAAAGGGGATGGCAATAACGTGAGCAGAAAGTCGAATGCTCAAAGCAAGTCAGTGGGGGGTAGGTTAAGGCAGTTAAAACGGAAATCTGCTGTCTAACCAAAGGGCCACAGCTCAATCTCGGTACAACAACACATGATGGGATACAATCAGTAGATGACGGATTTGCCGTGTTGTGTTTCGTTTCTGCCGACTTAGCCTACGAACTCCTGAACTGTAGGCACCCTTGTTGGGTTGGGGGGGGTGGCTAGATTTCGTGGTCTCTCCGCGCACCGCGGGGGGGGGTCGTTTTGTTAACATTGTGGGGTCCAAACTGTTTATGGTTGGGGGGGTGCAATTTCCCTTTTCTGATTGCTGTCACTGGGTTTGAAGGGTCTCAACGTTTAGTGTATCTAAGGCTGTGATGTTTTCGTTGAAGTGTGAATGCTAACCTCCCTGCCTCAACCGTGTCTCTATCTGGGGTGGGTGACTTAAAAACTTAAAAAAAGGGGTGTCGGGTTGAAAAAAGCGTCAAAGTCGTGTTGGTGTTGGTTAACCGAACACTGGGGGTGTCAAAACCACTTTTTGGTTAAAGAAAAAAGCATCCACTTGTATTTCGGATTCAAAAAAAGCAACGGTTGAACTTGGGCAGGGAGTCACAAGCGGGGAGGCTCGGTATATGGGGGGTGGCAAGATTCAGGGACGGCTGATCGTGCAATACGGGTCTGTGTGGAAGGAAAGAATCGAGGGTCAGCTTTATAGTCAAAAATGCCATTGGTACATGGGGGAAAGATTACGGGGGAAGTATATGGAAAACATTCAGCCATCTGAAGATCGAAGTATGTGTGGGCGTCTACTGGTCCTAGAAAAAGAGGGAAACCACAAGTAAATCTCTCTTATGCAGGATGCAAGGCCGGCACAAAATTTGGTCCCTTTACCTTAGCTTGTAAAACTTGGTTAGGGAAATTCTTTGGGTGGTTGTGCACGGCGCGTGTATCTTAATGTCACTTACACTCGTTGGTGTTGGGGGGGGCAGGGGGAATTGTCAGCTTTCGTCTTTACTTGGGGGGGTGCGCTCTCGGCTTCGAGTTAAAGGGTGGCATCAAAAGCCGCAGAGAATCCAGTGGGGCTGTGCAGATAATCGTAACTGTAGTGGAGGAGGGGCTTCTATAGAAGGGGGTAGGGGGACCTGCCGCAGCTCGTGCGGGGGTGAGTGTAGACTAGATGGCGCAAAAGATTCGATAAGAAATGAAGAAAAAAACGGTTTTGAAAACCTATAGAGTCTCTATAGTGGGGAGGTCTTCTGAGTTGGATGGGCTTAGCAAGACATTCGGGCGGTATTGTGCGGGGTATAAAGACTCAAAAGGGCAATGGGGAAATTAATTAACCTTCTTGCAATACTTCGGTAGTGGTGAGGGTTCAAAATAAGGAACAGGGGGGCCGAAACTCCCAGAGGATAACGTCGGTCTTGAGAAAGAAGAACGGAAAAGCGGGCTGGCTGAACCAACTAAGGCACAATGCTCAGTCAGTGAATCGGGGGGGGGAAAGTGACTGGCAGAGAAAAATCTGATCAAAAGACTAAGGGTAAAATTTAAAAGGACTGTACCGGATTTCGGGATATGGAGTTTTTTATAGTTAAGTATCGGGCGCTGTGTGCCCGAGGGGGAAGATTATGCGAAAAAATACACGCTAGAAGAAAAAGCCCGATGGTAGTACAGTGGCAAACGATAAAATGAGCAACTTTTTGGGGGGTATCGTTGCAATTTGCACCAAGATCTGTGTGGCGTTTATTGTTTGAAAGTCAATTCAGTTGCTATTCCTTGTGGGGGATACGTCAGCGATAGGCTCATGGGGCTATCTAAGGGTGGGTTTCGGGGTCACGAACAAAGTAATCATCCGAGTGATACAAAATATCACAAAGCTTTCGGGGGGAGGATTAGTTTGGGGAAAGACTTAGTGAGAATTATCTTACCTTCCTCTCGTTTATCTTTACTTAAAGTAATTCTTATGTAGGGCGCTTGAAAAGTGTTTAGGGGATGGTAAAGGCATTGGGGGGGAAGCGGAAACCCTTCCTGAAGGGATACTTAGATCATAAAATTTACATGTAGTGAATTGGGTCCCAAGAATATGCTTAGTGTGGGCCGTTTCTCTATGTACTGGTTGGATTAAGGAAGTAACAATTGAGGGCAGTTCTTACCACTCTTTTTTGAACGAGCTTTTGTGAAGAAGGACGATTTCGGGATTGTATCTTTTTAAGGAAAGAGAAAAATCGTGAAAAATAAGAGGGGGGGAACGAACTATTCCGGTCTCCTGTGATTACTTCCACTCCCGTGCCTTTCTTGGTCAAATCCGCACATAACTGGGGTCTTATAATGAGAGCTTCAACAGAAATTCAAAGAATTTAGCGTGTCTAAAGTTCTTCTCCGTTCGCGTTTCCATGGCGAACGCGTGAAGCCAGGGAATAGCTTGGCTTGTTTCGAATCTGTAATTCTCTTTTGGCATTTGGCATGCGCACTTGACTCTGAAAGATTGGTAAAAAACTTCGAGACTGGGAATTGTCATTAACTCCCTGATAAGGGCAATCTTTTTTTATGAACCAGTTTGTTGGCTTTGTTAAATGTTGCATGCAAATGTTCGAGGGGGGATATGATTCAAATGGATCAGAAGAGATGGATGACCCGTCTCTCTTTTGAAAAGAACCATAGTTGGGGTCAGGAAGACGGTCTTCCCTCTCTTTTTGACCTAATTCGGGGACCCCCCGTGTCGTCTTCGTCTCTTGTCCTATGGTTTTCTTTTCTAATTTTCCGTCAAAGGTTAACTTGCTCTTAGGAGGAGCTCTGGAATGTGACGCGTTTTCTGTGTTAACATTATAAAGATCTTAGATCCTCAGAGCGTATGAAGTTGCTTATAGAACTCATTACTCTCGTCCATTTCAGCGGACATGATGACATTGCTTTTTATGTGGAAGAGGAAAAGGGTTGTATTACCTTTGTGCCTCATTTCCAGCGGTGGATTCTTATTTTCGTGATTTCCACGGTCAGGGCAAATTAGGGGGGTTGGGGACTTTATTACCTATTTTTCATTTCTGGCTAAGGGGGGTTTCAAGGTCCATCCGCAGGGGGGACCACGAGTGATTGAATCTTGCTTTTTCGTAAATACGATAATCGTTTCCGTCTCGGGGTGGTTGCTCGTAGAAGGTAGGTTTTTGGGGAACCATGTAACAAAATACATGGAGTGATGTCCCTAAATGTCTACGTAGTTCTGGTCGAAAAGAGTACGTGCTGATCGTCGCGTCTTACCAACTTCCGGGTGTAGGTCGAAGAATGTAGTTAGGCAAGTTTGTTACGTCAGCTTCTTCGGAGCACGTGAAAAAGATGCTGCTTTGTCAGGGGACAGTACATGGGGGGGGAAGATATCATTTTATTCTTGCGGTAGGATTAGTCGGTGATATGACAGCTGGAGGGACATGGTAGAAAAGAATCCATTCCGCATGAGGAAAAAAAAAGTGTGTTTGACTCGCCTTAGAACATTCTCCTTCTTGGTTCCCTGAAATTCACCATTTGATAGTGTCACCTATGGTGGCTATTTTTTTTACTCCGCACATTGTCATTGTTATCTTGTGTGTGGTGTGGGGGGGGCTAATCAGCAAATGTTCTACCTTCTCCTCTTTTCGAAGGGACCCTTAAATGCTGCAACATTAAATGGGTAAGCAATCTATTCTCTCGTTTCGTTTCAGACTCTGGGCCAATTTAATTAAAGTTATCGGGGTAGAGGGACGGCTATAGGGGACTAGCGGATAGCAGCTGTTCGCGTAGAGGAATTTACCAAATGAAAACTGAGCTCTTAATTACAATCTCCCATTGGCCGCGAAAAGGAACAGTTCAGAGTGAAAAAAAAAGTATGGCGCTCAAAAACAGACAGCGGGACGGCAAATTACTCCGGGGAAAAACGCACACTACAAAACACAGCAAAGCCAAAAACCAGGAAGTGTTGGGGGCAGAGGAAAAAAGGGCAGGTTGGCCTGTGGAGAGATTGCAAAGGAAAGGGCTGTACGAACGGACCCGAACTGTATACGGAACTTGCAAAAATAGCTCCTGGTGAAAGTGATAAATTGAAGGGGACTTGAGGGAGATGATTAGCAGTTCAGGGTGTTAGTAGGTAAGCTTGCCGCGACGCCTGGGGCCGTGGATGCCAGTTGCCGAACGGCCGGCGGAGTGTTGAAACAAACGGTTACAGCATTGACAGCGGCTAGGATACACTGAAAAATGAAACCAGAAGCTCGCTGGAAGCAGGAGGTATGTCGTGCAAAAAATACGGTGGGACGGACTATATCACTGTTGGGTTCAGGATTGGGGGACGGGAAAACATGCTTTGCTGAAGGGGTGGTGGCTTCTAAGCTGGATTTAGGAGCACATGAATTTCATGTTATAGTATACATGTCAGGGAATATCGTATAGTAAAAACATCTTGATTGTCATGCTCGAACTCACCTGTTTTTCGTACTGTTACGACGTTCAACGATGTTTACAGGGGGTATCGCGATTTGGTCACAAGTTGCGCCTTAACAACCGGTTAAAAGAAGGTGAGTAGCGTGTTGCTTCGAAAAGAAAAAAACAACCGTGTCTCGTCGTTCGAGGTGCGAAAGGGTCATGCTCAGAAAAAGGATAGAGTCTTGTCATGTTCCAAGGGCCATATGTTGCGTTATTGTAATTGAAACGTAATTTTTGGTTTGGGCTATGGGTTAAGCTACGGGATAAGCTAGGAGAAATCCTGTATTCTTATTACTAGATTCTTTTGTTTCAGGGGGTAATGTTTCTTTCGTGGAGCTATGTTGTCTCGATTGGAAGAATCTCGGTTCTCGGGTTTTGCTCGGTCTGGTGACTACTTGGGAGGGGTGTGCCGCTGGATAAAAAGTGCACGAGTGCAAATCAGTGAGGTAGAAGTGCAAAACACTCCTAATTTGTTCATAAGTGTCATATCCTAATCAGCAAAAGATTGGAGGCCTTTAGTCGGGGTTACCAACTCCTGGGACCATTCCACTTTGTAACGGGGGGACTCCCGGTTCCCCGAAAAGGGGCCTGGGGAGGGCTAAAGTAGAGAAAGAAAATATGATCGGGGGAAACAATTCTAGTCACAACTAACTTCATATGTAACCGTTAGGTAACTGTTAAACTGGCTAAATAGTTTTTTTAGTAATATCTAGAGACCCCGGGTATAAAGCTGTGGTTCATGGGCGGAGATATTATGTATCCACGTTGTACGATAAATGCCGAACTGGGGGGCATATTACGACACCATGGCGCGGTGATGTTCCACAAAGCATTAAGTGTGAAGGGGAGGTGGTGCTTCCTATTGTCCTCTATTGATAGGGTGTTAGCTGATAATGTGCGATGAGGATCCGTCATTTTACAGTAGAGAGTAGCCGGGTGCAGCAGGAAGGAAAGAGGTCGTCAAAACATGCATTCGTCTGTGTTTGGGAAAAAACTTCCGTCAACACTTTGAATGATGAAAAGAGCAGGGCTCAGCACGCATCGCTCGTGAAGCAGGGGTTTACGACGAGGAGAGCCCACTCTGCTCGTTTCGCTGGTCAAAGAACCGGGGAAGGCTGGTACTGGGGGGGGATATGGGCCAAGATTGTTTTAATGCGGTATAGATCGCAGGTGAGCGCTATACCGTGGGTACTTATAAAGGATTTCCATGCCTCGGGTTTGCTGGTAGGCCTGGTTGTGGTTTTGCTTGGAATGGGCCACGTCGCGGAAAATTACCACTTTTAGCTCTCAGTTCCAAAGGGGATAAAGAGCTAGGCCATCTTTCCTTTTCTTTCAACCCCCCAGCGAGGGAACAAGAAAAACAAACCCCTTTAACTATTTCGTGCGGACCCTCTCGGGAATCGCATGGGGGGGTTTCCGGAAAAGAACCTGTCACTCGGGGGGGAAGTGAGATGGAATTCCGATAGCTCGTCATAAGGAACTTTCGACTGGATAGATCAGAAGGGTCGCTGTCGGGAATTCTATCTAGGGTTTTTAGGGAGTCATTTTAAAAGCGAATAGGGGGGGGGACTGTCGGGGTTCCTGGGGCTTTGTGAACCGGAAC
>Ga0179593_1635233_pt1 | contig 14578 bp, 16 predicted proteins | sample CZODoug2_1_08_16_FD_185931 | JGI IMG/M metagenome (GOLD analysis project Ga0179593, IMG submission 185931) | Vadose zone soil fungal communities from Angelo Coast Range Reserve, California, USA - CZODoug2_1_08_16fungal (PacBio error correction) | ecosystem: Environmental > Terrestrial > Soil >...
TGAAGGTTTGTTACGGTGGGAAGAAAAACCGGGGGGTTCCCGGCACACACTCCCAGACAGAATGGACAGTTGTTCCACGCACTGGCAAAGGCCAACTGCAGAAGAGAACATCGTCCAGAAAACAAATGAAAGGGAAGGCAAATCCGTATACGAAAGACCGGGACTGGAGACCAGGGAAGAAATACGAATGAAAATCCCGGAAAAATGTTCTCCAGAAAGGTCAAAGCTACGGGGGACCCTCAAAAAGATATCAAGGGTGGTCTTCTTTCAGTGAAAAAAAACATAAGCTCCATTGGGGCCCGTAGGGCTCAAAAATGGGGCCATCCATGGGGATTTGGGGGAGAAGCTCAAGATAAACAGGGGGACCAAGAAGAGGGTCCCTTGCCCCCCAAAGAAACCAAGGAACAGGGACAGTCTCCGAAAGGGGAAAGAAAAGACACGGACATAAATTGTTAAATTGAGGAGAAGGGAGACATCCACCAAATAGGGTGCGCGTGTCGGACAGCACCGGTGAACACTGGAATGCAAGTCTTGATAAACAGAGACCGAGAAAAAAGAATGAGAAAACAGGAACAGAGTCAAAAAGGGCAGGTTTGCTCAGGGACTTGGGAGAAACAGAAGGAAATCCCAAGGAGCTGAGAAAAAACCAAGACCCATAAGAACGGGGGCGGTCTGGGGAAAGGGGGATTGGAGGCGCGCAAGGCCTGATTGCCAGAAAAAAGATGGGTGTTGAGGAACCGGGGAAAAGTTTTGCCAAAAGGCATTTTGAACCCGGAAAAATGTCGACACAAGATGGTGCCTATGCGGGCGTTTTCAGGATGCAAAAGAGCAGGGTCGAACCTGCAGGAATTGGCAGTATGAAATCAAGGGTCTTAAGAAAGGAAACTTCCCCAAAGCCCTCATCCTTACCAAGAGAGCTCCGAAAGGGCACTCTAAGTGTCCAGCCCGGGAGGAAACATTCGATTTACACCTCAAAGGAAGGGTCCTTAGCAAGGGATCTAGGAGCGTTTCGGAAAGGGTATGTGACGGGAAGGGGGGGGAGCAGGGGACGGGAGCGGATTGGTCGTACTCGATTGGGAAAGGGGGACTTTGTGAAAAATGGGACGATATTTGCGCACACGTTGGGACAGGAGGGGGAACAGCAAATCAGGAGGTTTTTTTTGCGCGCAAACGAGGGGAGGCCCCCGGAAGAAACATGACGCGACAAAAGAAGTGTCCACGCACCAAAATCACTGACTGGGTCACAGGGAGAAGGGAAATGTCCTTATTTTTCAATAGCGCAAGCCATCACAAATAAAAAAAAACACTAAAACTATGACAATTCTCCAAGCACAAAAGTGAAAACGCCCAGGCAAGGCGGGGAAGTGGGATTAACTCAAAAAGAAAAAAAAGTTCCAGGGGACGAATTGAAACTGCGGGGGGAGATTCCGATCGAAAGGTCACCCCTTAGTGCGAAAGTTCCGCCCTGAGGCGTTAACAAAAAATAAAAATCACTTGGGAAAAAAGAAATCGGCAGAAGCGGAACTCCGTTTCACAAGGAAGACAGCAGCGGAACCGCAAAAAGGCGAAACGTTTTGGTGGGCGTTACAACCGAACTAAAAAGAGCCAACAGGGGATCCAGAGGACAACAACGGTTAAAAGAGTAACAAGGGAAAGACTGAAGCGTTTGTAGTGGGAAGCACAAGCAGGGAACCAAGCGGCGAAAGTCCAAGAAAAATGGTCGGAAACAGTATTTGAGTGAAAAAGTGGCAACGCGGTGACCTCGGGGGGTAAGCACAGGGCATGATCCATCACCCTAGATCCAGAACCAGGGGTGGCGAAACAGGGACGGACGAGGGGAGAAGGGGTTAGGGGGGGGAGCTCACCAGTGAAAATCGTTAAAAAATACGCCCACCCTTTAGAAATATCCGGGGGGGGCTTTACACAGTGAGTTTTAGGTATCTCAAAAACGGATTGAAATAAATCATGGTAGAGGAGTGTCAGGGGGGGGGCGACCAATTAAATATCTAATGTGCTTTCGGGGGGGGGGTGAGTAAGGGGGTTAGAAAAAGCGCAGTTCGGGGGAGCCAAAGTTGAAAAGATTGACCCACATCCAAGGAAATAAGTCCGGAAGGGAGTTAGAAGGCAAAAAGCGAAAAGAAAAACCCCGGATCGCGAAAAAGAAACCCCACCCAGTGGGAGGGGGGGTCTGAATCTGTCTGTGGAAGGAAAACCGAGGGTTTCCGGGGGGGAACCTTGTCCAAAACGGCAAGTGGGTGGGCTTGGGGGGGTTTTCTCTCGCATTTTTCTTGCACAACAAAAGAAGGAATGAAGAGCCCGGTGAATCCGGTGGGCCAGCATGTTGGCAGGGCCAAGGGTGCGAAAAAACCCCGAACCCGCACGGGGCCAGGGGATAAAGGCCCCCCATGCAAGTCAGGGAACAATTGATCACTCAAGAAACTATGAGACTCCAAGGTCGAGAAAAAAAGAAAAAGAAACCGGAAACTCTGGGGAAGGGAGATTTAAATCCGTTAGGCCATTGCCCAGTTACGACCTACCGGGGACTGGGGCATCGGTGGCTTGGAAAAGCCGGATGGGGAAAAGCGGCAATTCCAAGGGGTATAAAAGCGAAAAGAAAAAATGAAAACAACGAAAAACAAAAACCATCAACGCATGGGGGACAGGGTCCTATCCGCGTTGAAAATTTAAAAATTTGGGGGGATAACAACACTTACGCTAATGACAAAAAGGAACAGCTAAACTGCCATCAAACCCCCTTGCGGATCCTTTTTAAGATCACAATCCGAGAGAAAGGCCTACCATTCTTCACCAAGAAACAACCGTAAAAAGCGGAGAGAAGAAAGAAAAGGCAAGGAGCAAAGAAAGAGCCCTTTAGGTATACGGAAACTTTTTTCAAAATCAATCTGATCTCCCCTCGACAATAACCGTAAGAATCCAAGCAACAACTCTTCCCGAGAGGGGGGAAACAAGCTTGAAAAAAGCCGTTTGGGCACAGGGTTACCCCCAACGACTGATGAGGGAATGTTTATAGCTTTTGCATTGGCGGGGAAGGGTAGTGGGGACGACCTCGATCATTCCTTCATAAGGCCCCCCTTTCGGGAAAAGAAAATAAAATGGGGGGGACATCGCTATTCCGACCGAATGTCAATCCAAGAAACTGGTACCCAATTGTCATAAAATTCCGAATCCAACAATCAACGAAGCCATTGGCCAAGGGTTTCGAAGGCGACAAAGAAGAGTTCGGCTGAAAAAACTGTGGACTAAGGGGTGGGGTTCAGACCTGGAAGCCCGCCCACGGGTTCCAGGTGGAGAGGAAAAAAAACCCTTGCCAAACTGTGTGTCAAAAGGGGGGGAGAAAGTGGGGGGGTCCGGAATATGGGGGGGGGGGGGCCGTTAATACTCACAGGAATATGGGAAAAAGTTGGCCCTGGGATTAACCGGCCGCCCCAAAACCCGCCGACTCGAGCGGAAAAAACGTTTTGCTGTGTTCTACCAAAACATCGTTGCTCAACGGCCGGGCATAACGCGGCTGGGAAGCGACAGGGGGGATCAACCAAGTAACCCTGGCAATGAAGCTAAAGGGGGCGTGAAAACCCCAGGCAATGTACTTGGGGGTTCCTGCACCACCCCCTCGTTCGAACCGTCGGAGACCGGTTTAATCCAATCGAAGGCGACACCTCCTTGGGAACGAATCAATGCCCAGAAGATACCAATCACACCAAAATATTTAAATTCCTAAAGGTTGGCAGGGAAACCCCCAAGGGGAAATGAAATCGCATAAGGATTTCGCATCAACGAAACCACCAACAAAAAAAACTTATTAGGATGAAAATATAGATCCAGGGGGGGGGAAAAACGTACTGGGGGGATCATTGGGGGACCCCCCTTGGGACGGGGGGTAAAAATGTTCGTATTTAGGAAAAGTGTGTGGCAGGGGGCGTTTCCAGCACGCGGGGGAAATTTCGGACAAGTCCCAAGAGATAAACAGAGCTCCTGTAAGACGAAAGTTTAAACAGCCCCCCTTGACCTATCGTGGGTAACTCTGTGTCGATTGACGCAGGTTTGATAAGGCTGTCGATGAAGCCTCGAAAGGGAGAAGCCAGTAGAAACAGGATGTTGCAAAAAAAAAAAAAAAAAAGGCAACAACCAGAAACGTTTTTTCCGAAAAAAGGAGGTTTCGCGGGTGAAGACCGGACGCAGAAGGGACCGAATAACCGGTGAGTATCCGGAAAAAACCATCACTGCACACTACCCCTCGACTTGGGGGGGAACCTGGAAGGGTCATGCGACATGTGAACACCGTTCTTGGAGGAGAAAGGACTAAAAAGGGAAGTCAAGATCGTAACTAGATTTTTCGGGCCCAGAAACGAAAAGGGGGGGAAAAAAAGCTGGTAGTTTTGTGGGGTGGAAAGAGAGGGAGGACTGGGTGCCCAGAAGTCCGTTATGCAAAAGGAGGGGAAGCGCTGAAGGGGCCTGCAGAAAAGCAAAAAAGGGAGCCTGGGCAATGGATCGACGTTGTACGTCCCACTCGAGACGCCCATACAACAGAGATAAAGACGGAGGGAAACTGAAATCATTCGGGGGTCCAAGCAGATTCACGGCAACTTGTTAAATGGGGGCTCAGGGGAAAAATGGTGCGGCGTGAAAAAAAACGGTCCTTGTTCAGAGGGGGAGAAAGGGAAGGGATTGAGGAACGAGTAGATAACTGGTTTAAAACAACAGTCGACCAAAATGCCTCAGGGAAACCCTGTTTTCGAGTGCCAAACGAGGGGGGGCCTGGATGGCAGACCGGGATCTGTCAAGGAGCCTCTGGTGGTGGGACCCATCCCAAACGCATCCGCCTTGGCTGGCGATGTCAACAAGGACGCAAGGGCGGTGGTCGCAAAAAGACACGGTGGAACAGATATTTACAGCCCCTTAGGGGGGGTATTGGGATTTGGGAGTGCATTGAAAGCTGTTGATAGGGGATATCAGCTACTTGCTCTTGAAAAACATCACGAGAAACTCCATTCCGCATGAACGGTACACGGGGACAGTAAAAGGGGGGGGGAAATCGGGGATAGAACCGGTTACCAATTCGAAGGCCGTGAATGGATGGGATGTCTGTTGGGTGTGAGCGAAAAATCGGGATGACTTTGTGGAGTGAAGATTGTTGACGACTGGGACGCGGTAACGCCCACCTTTCAAAATTAAACAAAGAGGGGGAAAAAAGTCAACCTCAAAACGGGGATCAGGGGAAGCTTGCCTGGGTGGGGACAATGGAAAATTCGATCCCAAACCAGCCAAAACCATTACTCCGCCCAGTATCAACCATTAAAACCTGAGATTTCTTCAACCAAAAAGGACCCTTTTTGGGGGGAGGGTGAAAGTAGTTTCTAAAAGAATCCTTGTACGCTGGGGGGTCCTCTGAGGGGTGTTGCCTCGTCTCATACTTAAGGAAGGAACAGGACGGATTGGTGAGAAAACACTCTTTCAAAAAGATTGTGGCAGGCGCAAAAAAAAGGTCTCACAAGTTGGCACTACCCCGACAATCCCTCAGGGGAGACTTTCATGAGCACCCAACTGGAGTCGCGTTTAAACTTGGCTGGAAAGTTGCCAGACCGTTGACTTTTGCGAGCCCAGAAACCGCAGAAAAAAGCCAACCGGAAGGTCGCCGGCATGGAAAACTCTCCTGGCAATTCTCGAAAAAGGAACTTAGACCGAATGGGCCGGGAAAAGCCCCGGGCTTAGCAGAGGGGGAATCCAAGGACACTTCAAAAGCAAGCTGTTTGACCACTGCAAAATTGCATAGTGAACACTGGGGGCATGTATGCCAGAGGGGGAAAGGCATTTGACGCCAGAACCAAAAAGTCACCGGTCCATGTAGAGTGAAGTGCCCAGTTGTGTGTCAAAGAACGCACGCAGGATCCAAGGACAAGGTCGGGTTACGCAAAAAACAGCCGCCGGTTGGGCGGAGCTGAGGTCCGGCAATTGGAAAAAAACGGGCAGTGGATGGAAGAACTCGGGGGGGGAAGGACAAGTCGATTAACCGATTGGCAAGGGGGGGGGAGGGGGGGAACGGCCGGGGTTGGGTCGAAGGTGGGGGGGGGGGGGCGGGCGGGGGGGGGGTGGGTGGTGGGGCAGAGGAGGTTAATCGGGGGGCCAGTCAATCGGACTGAACGGCTTTTGAATGCTGGGGGGGGGGCGGGGAGACCCCTCCTCTGGAGGCTAAATTGTAACCCTTGGCGTCACCGACGGGGTCAATAGGTAGGGCTTGGTGAAAAAAAGTGCTTGTGGGGATGTCTAAAATAGGGGGGACCCTTCGGCGCAATACCAGTCCGGATCGGAACCTTGGGGGGCTTTTGTTAAGCCCTCCGTGTGTTTCCGTCGGTGGGTCTTCTCAGGGCGCAACTTATTCCTGCGCAAAGAGGATCGGAGGGGCAATAAATTGTCTTCGGAGCGCAAAAGAACCTGGGCGTTCCTCGAGAGAGGAAGTGGGAGAGGGAAGAGGGGGAGCAGGCACCTGGGTCCGGCCTTGTAGCTCCGCCGTTGGACGGCTCCTTCGCGAGCGACCGAGAAATCTGAATGGGATGGGATAGAGGGGGGAATGGAGTGAGGTGTTTAACTAAAGGCCTGTATCACCCCTCAAGCTTTCCTAAGGTGAGCTAGTGGGGAGTGGCGGTGCAGAGGAGGTGACTCTTGAGGGTTTACGACCAAGAAAGACTCGAAAAAGTGCAACGGAAAATCAAAAAAACTGTCACCAAAAAAAAAAAAGCAGGTAAAAAGGGGGTAAACCCTCGAGAAAATACTACGTTTGCATAATTTAATAAGGATTCTGAAAAGATCTACTTGTCACTCCTCCTTGCCTTTGGGGGGGGGGGGGGTTGCTGCAATGTCTGAAAATCCGGAACTGGCTCGAGGGACTGGGGGATTGTCTCGGGAACTACTCCGGGATGGCATCCTCCAAAGCACTTAAGGGCTAAAGTGCGAGGCGCACGCTGGGACTACATGGGGGGCTAAAAGTTACCGGAAATGATGCACAACTATTTTTTGCAGGGGATCATCCTCAAGGCCGCGGTTTTGTTTTCTGGGAAAAGAAAATATCAGTCGGAGGGTGTGCGGCAAAGGGGTTCCCCGTGGAGGAGGGGGGGGAAGAGGAGGAGGGGGAGGGTGAAGGGGGTGGTGGGGGAAGAGAGAGGGGTCCCGCCTTGGCCCCCAAACGCCCCCTTGATGGGGAGGGGTTTCCAAACGAGTCCCCCCAAAGGGGGAGACTGGGGCTTTTTAAGGGTACGAAAAAAAAAAGGGAAGCACGATTGATGGCTGATAATAAACTTCCTTTTTGGGGGGGGGGGGGGGCATCGGAATCAGGAAAGGTGAAAAGAACTATTTGATCAGTACGGAAAGGGTGCGAACGCGGCGGCGCGAGATGGAGAAAGGGTTAGAAGGAAAAACGCAAGAAATCAAATGTTGAACGTGTGGGGGCCAGCGACGTAAAAAGGAGTGAAGGAGCCTGGGGTTTGCTGGAAAATGGCAGCTGTGTCCAGAACCGGAGGGCCGCTGTCCCAGCCCCATAAAAAACATGGCCGGCCATGGGCAATAACCAAATTGGAGCCTATTTTGAAAAGGCAGAAATTTATATTTTGCAGGGACCCTGAAAGGAATTGCGGGGGGGGAATGGAGAATACAGGGGGAATTTGGGGGGGCCCCTTTCGCGATCCTGGTAGGGACAAAAAGAAAAGCCTGGAAAAACCGTTATACGAGGGGTGCCGCCAGTGTTCAAAGTTCGACGAGGGGCTTCTAATTGGCTGGCAGGAGGAAAGGGGGGGTTCCATGTTGGGAAGTGAAAAGGCGGGAAAATGCGCAAAACAAAACTCAGCGATCATCAAACAAAAGACACAACCCAACGAAAACTTCTGGAGGAAGAAAAAAAAATAGAGATAGAGAAGTTTTCTGGTGGAAGGCCAAAAAGGGGGTCAAAAGGCACTCACAAAAGAAAAAGACCTTTTCTGGGAAAAGAAAGCCAACGGAGCGACACATCGTCAAAAGAAAGTTGAAAAAAAGGCTGTCAAAAAGAGGTATACTCCAGTCCTTGAGGTTGGAACCCGGTCAGAGAGATATAAGAAAAAAAAAATTAAAGCAAGTGTCTCCATCAGGTCAAAGACAAGAGGTAGTTCCTCCCCGGGGGCATAAAACAATTTGGGAAAAGTTCAAAAACGGAAAAAAAAAAAAAAAAAAAAAATAAGGCTACATGGGAGTATGCTCAAGGTCAGCACAAGTTGGGCGAGAAGGCCATGAAAGGTTCAGGCAAAAGCCGGATCCCCAGGGGGAAAAGCAGGCAAGGAACTCTCCGCCCCCGGACACAAGTGAAACAAGTTGTTGACGAGGTGAATTAAAGTTAGACATAGAACAACTAGGAAGAGTTGTCCGCAACGGGCAGGACATTGAGGCAAAAAAGTAGGATAATAAACGAGAACCGAAAGGAAATGCTGAAAAAAAAAGGAATCCTTATTCCAAAAAAAAGACATCGGGGCTCAGCACTTGCTAAAACACAGAAGAGGTCCTTCAAGACGGACAGCGGGGAAAACTAATCAAAAAGGGGTGGGGGGGGCTTGCTTAGTTAGTTCTGGAGGCGCGCAGCTGGATTGCATAAAAAGAGGTGAGAGGTATAAAGGGAAAACTTTCAAAGAAAATTTCAAGTAACATAGCGCCACATTGACTTAGCGCTGGGGTTCCCTCGCATCGGTGGAGCGGCAGGTTGGTGGGGCAGGAAGAAATCACGGAGGTGCGCGAAGAACCACCACAGGGGGGTTTCCACCGCAAGAATCACATAAGGATCTCACCGGAAAAGGAATCACCCCGGGGGGCAATCGTGATAATCACTTTCGAAAATTCAGCAGAAAAATTCTCCTTAATGCAAAGGGGGGTCTCCCGACTGGTTTCGGGACTCTGGGGGGACGGGAGGGTGAAGCCGGGCGGGTGGGAGAGGGTGTTCAGGGAAAGCGATATTGGGACAAGGTGATTACTTTTAAAAATGGGACCGGAACTTTGCGCCCCCGGGGTTCGCCCCTGGGGGAGGAAAAAACATGAAGAAATCCAAGGTTTGGAAAGCCAGCATCAGGCCCCAGAGAACCAGGCGGCAAGGGCGAGGCACCACGGAAAAAAAGAAGGAAGGCCTTGGGAGAGCGAAAGGTCACTATTTTGACGACGCAAAGCAACTCCAAGAAAACGAAACTATGAACATCGCAGCAAAATCAACTCGAAACAAGGCTGCACGGGGGGACCGCCAAAAAACTCCGTCAGGAAGATGAAGACTGGGGATTCCATGAAAGAACAACATTGAAAAACCGGGTTTCCAGCCTGAAGCGGTTACAAGAGGAAGGTGGGGAAAGCCGAGACTCACCTCCATGAAATCCGGGAGCGCCCCGCGGGGAAATTGTGCCGGAAAGAAATACCGCAAAGAAAAAGTGGTTTTGGCGTACCGATGCCCTAGGCGCCGGGGACTAGGACCAAAGGGCCATTACGATCATTAGACAGGAACTCCAAGGTGGGTAAGGGGCACTCAAACAAGGTGACCCAAAAAGCGGAAGAAGAACCGTGGGGGTCTTCACACACGAGGGAAAGGTGAAAAGTGAAAACCGCGGGTGGGATAGTGGTTGTAGCGAAGACGCTCGCCCTCCCGGGCTACAATTGGTCCCGTACATGGGCTTACCTTTGGTGGTTTCGGTGGAAAAAGCCCCTTAAGTGCCATCAAGTGGTTTTTTGTCTGGTGGTTGTCTTGGGTTTGGCCCATTCATTCGAAACCGGGGGTCTTCGCCTGGGGTGAGTGAGAGGAAAAGAAAAAAGGGGGCCCCGGGGGCAAATGGAACAGCAAAAAGTTTTTAAAGCCCCAGGGAAGGGAAGTTGTTGTTGGACAAAAAGAAACAAGGAAGATCGATGGGGGGGTGCGGGGTGGGGAGGGGCAACTCGGGGTGATACATGAGGACACGGGCCCGGCTGCCCAGAGGGGAAAGAATGGAAGGGGGGAAACCAGAAGAAGTCCCCAAGGAAAGGAAATTAGGGGAGAGAACGGTCACCACAAGAAATCGAAAAGAACCAGTGATCAGGGGGGAGAAACTCATAACACCGCCATTTTCTTAAGTTTGAGAACAAAAAACCAATGTTTTTTCACACCTTTCCCTGGGAGGCCTGGGTAATCCCCTGGGGGGGGGGGGGGGGCGCTGGTTTGTGGAAAGAAGGTTCACACAGGGAAAAAAAAATGAAAGTCCTGATATAAACAGTGAGGGTTCACGTGTGCCGAAGGGTTTCATCCGGTGCGGAAAAACCCGCGAAACAGATCGAAAAGTATCAATAGCAACGCCTGGGAATACGGGAAGGGTCTCTAAATAAAAAATCACCAGACCAATCCCTTGAAACATCTGCCCGACTGGAATAAGGGTCGTCTCTATTCAAGGGGGGTACTGCCTAGTTGGTGCCAAGAGGAGGGAGAAGGGTCCCAAAAAAGCGGATGTAAAAAGAGGAGGGGGTTCAGAGCAATCAAGGATCAAGCCTGAATAAATTCAAAAACGTCACACAGGGTGGAAGGGTCCACTAGACTCGTTGGCCCAAAGGGAAATTTTAAAAAAAAACCGCGCCGCTCAAAACATGCTGCAGGGGGAAAACACATCAAAAGACCAAATCGGAGTCGGGGGGTGAGAATCCAGCCACTATCGAAATCTATCCCGATGTCCCATCAAACAACCAATCAGAGGGGCCTCTAATAATAAACATTCCAAAAAAGGTGAGGGACACTAACCCTTGCACAAAGAGAACTCTTTCCCATTTTCCCAATTCCCATACCGTAAAACTTGTTCAAAAGACTCATATAGACTCCATCCTGAAACAAGTCGTTTGCGTAATGCAGCACAACTCTTAAAAACAGAGCCAAAGTCTGAAAAAGGGAATTTTGCGGGGAACCCGGAAAGGGGAATGGGCAGAGGATTTAAGCGCTGTGATGGAAAGTCCCCCGAGAGTGGGGGGTGAAGATAACCTCGAGAGCCTGAATAAAGCCCAATGGGTTCAGTTCCAAGCAATTGCCAGCAGACGAAAATTTGGCACCAGCAGGGGGAAACCAAGGGTCATCTCCGCGAGAAAAAAAAAACAACCCCTATCTATTTGGCCAAAAATTCTCGGGAACGACAAAATATGTGGAAGCACTGGAATTAGGTACGACTTTTTGACTTAACCTGATCGAAAAAAGCACTTTGTCAATTTGTGACACGCCCTGAAAAAAACTTTCCCAAGGTGAGGGAGGGTTTTAGTTAAAGCTATGGGGGGGGGGGGGGAATGGAATACCTAAAACCGGCTCTGGCTGGAGGAAAGGAGTTAGTTCACCACGTCGGAAAGGGTTCTAGGACAACCTGTGCTGGGTGCTTCGGACAACTCGGGGTGGGAGGGGGCGGCGCATCCTATCTCCTTCCATGCAGAACAGGTGAGTCAAAAATATCAAAGACAGGGTTCAATTAGAAAGAGTAAAGAAAAGACCCCCAAATGGGGTTTGGTTCCACCTCTTCGAACACGACAGCTACTGTTGTTTGGGATCTCCAATATTGGATCACATCGAAATTTTGCTAAAATAAAAAGACCCGAGGGGAAAAACGCCCCGCCCAATATTTAAAATTACTAACTTGGCAGGACGAAGGGACAATGAAGGTAAGCAGCAGCGAAAGCCTTTTCTTAGCTCCTAGAAACAAACCAAAACAACTATGGTTAGGAAAATATAGTAAGAAATAGTGAGGCTGCAAATCTTAACATGTTCCTTTTTTCCATGAAAAAGGTTAGTTAAAGTTAAAGGGGGGGTCTTGCTCGGGAAAATTGCGTGGTATTTTCGGAATTCGCAGGGAAAGTACAAGGAAAAGGCCTTTCTACGTGTGAAAAATAAAAAAATGGGACTATTCGTTGAATCTTTCAGAATTGACAGGGGGGAGAAAAGGAACTTGACGCGGGTAAAAAAGCCCTGACAAAAAAAAAAGGAACCGCCTGGAAACGAGTGTTGAGAAAGAAAACATCACTTTGACTATATTGAAACCTCTTGGTGAAGACCGTAAGAAGCAAAGACGATAACGTGAGTATTCACCAGGTCCATCCTGCGGCAAAATACCCCTCGAACTTTTCAAACCTTGGAAAAATTTAAAAAGTAGAAACATTGAAAGGGGGCCGGGAGACAGGGAAAAAAAAAAAAAAAAAAAAAAAAAAAAAAAAAAAAAAAAATCTCCAAGAATCAGCGTACGTTTGTCGCACAGAAAATTGCAAAAGCTCGGGGAAGTTGTTGGGGGGTCGCGGATGAAAAAAAGTTGGGGACAGGTCCGGAATGGGGAAATTCGGAGCGCTGGGAAAAACATGAGGGACGAAAGACGGTATGAAGACCTGATCGATTTTAAAAAAGACACCCAACTTCGACGCCCATCCCACAGCGAGGGTCAATGGAAGGAAAAAGCAGGAGGGGTACAACGCAAGAAGTCAAGAGTGGTTTCCGCCAAATTGGGAGAAAAGAAGAGTTGTGGGCGTCCAAAGACGGTCATTGTTTAGGGGAGAGAATTTGAGGGGAACGAGGAAAACTATTTTGGAACAGGAGCCCTCGACTCCGGGCCTTTCTTCTTCAAGCCCGCCTAGGGAGGGATGGCAGACGGATACGCTGGCTCGTAGGTTGTAGAAAAACCTAATTCCACTGGGGGGCTGGGGGGGGGGTGAAATGTAGCATAGCGCAGCGGGTCCATCACAAAACTCAAACTTGCCGAGTAAAGGGAAGGCACAACCTGCAAGGAGTTGGCTGTGGGGTGATTCAAAACTGAGAATTGGATCGCGGGGGAAGGGCCGCGGGAAAGACCGAGACACTGTGAAGCAAGCTGCGGAAACACGGGAAAGGTAAACGGGAACAGAGACCGAAAGGGATAAAAAAAATATTCGGCAGCTTTTTCCGGGATGGGGGATTGTTTTGGAGCGGGGGGGGGGAGAGGTCCTTCAATCGTTGTAAAATGGTTCGAAAAAGGGAAAGGGCGGCGGGGCGCACCCTTGGCAAGGCAGGCTTGGCCCACCGAAAGCACCGGGGAAGATAAGGGCTTTCCCGGGGGGGGCATGTAAATGATAGCACAAAAAAAAAGACCCACAAAAAGGGGAACGACAGGAGAAAAAAAGGAACCTGCAGGGGTGCAAACAACGAAGAAAAGGGATGGGGAATGAAAAAGGTTGTGGGCTCTATCCCTTGTCGAGGTAAGTTTGCCATCCCTAAACCCCTACGGAAGATGACTCTGACGATGGGGGTCTCAAAATCTTTAAAAAAAAGGGGGTCGCGACGGAATACTTTTTCTGACTAGTTTGAACTCAAACGAAGCAAAGGGCGAGCTGTCATTGCGAACCCAACTGAAAAAAAGTAGGGCGCGTTAAAAACCTGTGCTGGGGGGGGCCATTGGGGAACCTTTTCGGGGGGCACCAGAAAAGCGATCAACCGGAAAATCGGACCTGGGCTTGGAAAATAATTGAAAGGGAAGGCCCAACGAAGTATCCGATGTACAATGTCGCCCAGGAGAAAAAGCGAGGAGAAAAGAAGGGCACCCGGGGAAAAAAAACAAACGAAAAAGCACCGCTGGTGCAAACTGGAAAAGGAAGGGAATGGTTCTTGGAAAAAACGCGGCTGGGGGAAGGGGGTGTTTACGGGTGCCAAAACAAACGGAGGGAAAGGAGGACCTGAGGTCAGGCCCAGTGGTGTGTGTGTCCGGAACGCACGCAGGGACAGGGCAGAGTGGGTACAAACAAAACTTCGAAGTTTGCTGGGTCAGGAAGGTGCAAAATTGTACAAACGGGAGAAGGGGGGGGGGAAGAAAAACGATTCTGTGTCCAAGTAGGAACCGATTAAGAAAAAGCCCGCCGGGGAGGGGAGTCCAGATCTGCATCTCCCAGAGGGTCAATTCAGGGAGGATTGCTGACTTGGGCGGGGGAGGGGCCCCCCAGGCAAATGAGTAGGGTGTTTGAAGTTTGCTGCGACTGGTATATGTCGTGCTTGGGGGGTGAGGCCTGTGGCGGAAAAAGGACGGTCCCCAGACGAAGTCCCAGGAAAATGCTTGGGGGCGTGAAAAAAACTTGTGTAAAAAAACGCCGCATGGGTCGAGCCCTGCGCTTGCGCAACAAGGCGTGCAATGTCCTCAAAAGGAGGGGAAAAAAAGGGCGCCAAGGAAAAGTCCGCATTTGGGGAACCGTAATCACCCAACATGTAGAGAGAGCCGAACATCCAAAAGGACCAAAACGCCAACCTTCATTCATCCACCCAAGACAAATACAAAGAGGTAAACGCTAGAATCTACGGTGCATAGAAGAATGGAAGGCTGAAGTATCGAAGGGGCTTCCACGCTTGGCCGGGGGTGATGGTAGGGGGCCGCGAAGTACGGACGATCTCCGGCGGGAAAAGGAGGGGTTTAATCGGCGACTCTTGGGGAAGGGGGGACAGCCGCCCAAGCAAACTGAGCGACAAGAAGCGGGGAACCAGCCGCTAAAAAGGGGAAAGGGATCTGGGTGAAAAAACGGAAAATTGATGAAAACGTTCGTTTCTACTCCGAACATCTGGGGTGAA
>Ga0179593_1740735_pt1 | contig 14578 bp, 21 predicted proteins | sample CZODoug2_1_08_16_FD_185931 | JGI IMG/M metagenome (GOLD analysis project Ga0179593, IMG submission 185931) | Vadose zone soil fungal communities from Angelo Coast Range Reserve, California, USA - CZODoug2_1_08_16fungal (PacBio error correction) | ecosystem: Environmental > Terrestrial > Soil >...
AGGCCCCACTAGAACTCTAATCCCGTAAAAAAGAGGGGGGAGGTACATGCGATACGAACCGAGGTTGGCGGGAACGGGTCAGGGAGGGGGGGTCTTTCTTGATGCTGGCCGAGGAGGAAGAAAGAGAGGAAATCCAAAAAAAAAAAGAGGTTCTAATCCTAATCAAACGGGGGAGGGGGGACCGACAAAGGAGCTGTACAAAGGGGAGATACAAAACTTGGAAGAACAAACGCGGAAAGAAAAAGCAATGGTTCCGACGTACCCACAAGAAAGAAAAGGGGAGAGGGAAAAGTAGTCCAAGGGAGGGAAATCATCTCTATCTCTTACAAATCCCTCGTGAAAAGAAGTGTTCGTTAATAAAAAAAAAGCAAAAAAGGGGGTCGAGGAGGGGGAACATCTCAAACTTGTTCGGAAAAGTGAATGGGGAGGGGAGGAAAGAAACCGGCTCCATTTTTCCCATAGGGGGAGGGAAAGAGCAAGACGAGAGGAAGAGGGGTATTTACGCGAGAAGATCGCGAAAGGAGCCCCGTTTCTACGTGTCCAAAAAGAAAGAAAGGAAATCTAGAGGAGGGGAAAAAGCGCGTCCCTACAAGAAAATAACTGGCAAGGGGGAGATCCGACAATGAAAAAGTATAAGTGGGGGACACTGTAAACGACAACCTACAACAAAAAAAAGATTCGAAGGTGGGGGGGGGGGAAAAAAAACAAAAAGGCCGATCCATTTTTAAGAAACGGGAAGGGATTTTTGTTTTTACGATGAAGGGATTGAAAAAGGAGGATCAAACTTTGAATTGAGGAGGGAAGAGAATCGGAAAGAAGGCGGGGCTAAAAAACGGAAGCTTTACAAAGAGGGAGGTTGTCAGCTATTTTCTTTACTTTGCAAGGGAGGCCGTCTGCCGGAAGAGGAAAACCGGAGAGGGAGGACGTAAGAGTCCCATGGCGCGGAGGGAGATTCAGGGGGGAAGGGGGCAGAGGGAAAGGTTGGCTGCCCAACATCTTTCTTCCGAAAAGGAATGACTCCAAAGGCGGGGGAAGTCGTGGGGGAAGCCCTTACCTTGTTTGCAAAGGTGGAGGAAAAATTTTGTATGAGAGGGGAAGACGTGACTTTTCCTTCCAAACGATCACTATATCCCTGGGGGGGTCTTGTGAAAAAGAGAAGGGTGCAGAAGGGAGAGCCAGTGTTTGGGTGGCGGAGGATGAGTACTTAGGAGGGGAAAATCTTAGAACTTCCAAGGGAGGAGAAAGACGAGCTAAAGCGGTCCGAGAAAGGGGTCAAGAAAGGGGAGTCAAAGGGGAAAAGGCATCTGCATTCAGGCTGTACTAAGGAAGAAAAAGGATTCTGCACACTCCCTTTCCCTTTGTAAGGGGGGGTTCGGAGCAATAAACCAGACTGGGTGACACTGATGGGTTTATGGGGGAGGTTTCAGGGTGACATCGAGAAAAAAAAGTATTAGGGAGGGGGGCACCACTTCAAGAGGAAGGAAGAGTCTTTCACAAAAAGAAAAATACAAGGGGGCACAAAAGGAGACAATCGTTATAAAGGAAGTGCCGAATACTAATCTCCTCACTCATAAGAGTCATATGCCGTGTTTGGCTTGTCTCCTGGGAAAGCTGAGCCTGGAGGGGAGACTCTTTCGCAATCGATGCCGCCAAAACGGAAATGGAAAGGTAGAAGGGAGTGGGACGAGAAGGAAAGAAGTGATTTAAGCACCCCCATTGGAAGAACAGTAGGAAACCTCCTGATTGACACGACCACTAGAAGTGTTCCCGGAAACCTTGAAAAAAGGCAGGCACCGTCAAGGCTGGGGAAAGGGGGGAAGAGCCGCATAACCAAATTTTGAGGGAGAGAAAACCCGTGACTGCTGAAAGCTGTAAAAAAACGATGAACGCCGGAGGGGCAGCTCGCGGACTAAAGCTTTGAAAAAAAGGGAGAGGTTCAAAGGAATTGGGAGAAAAAACGAAAGCTCCAGCCTCTCTTGAAAAAAAAAAGGGCTACGCAGTATGAAAAAGGGTAATCGAAGATCAAAGGAAAAAACGACTGCCGCCCCCCAAAAGAAAGACACCGTAAAGAGCGCTTTACGCTGAAGGGAGAAGGGTCCAACCTTCTTCCCAGACTATTCGACATACTTACGAATCGTCAAGATCATCATCGTAAAAAAAAGAAAGGGAAAGGGGGGACCACCTGGGAAAAAGAATTTGTGTTATTCTCCAAGGGTTGTTTCGGGTTGGAAGGTCCGTGAAAAAAGAGCAAAGAAGATGGAGACTGAAACAAGTGCCACCAAACCTTTCTGGTAGGGATTTTAAGCAGATACTTTCGTGATTAACAAGGAAGGGGGGGTTTTGAGAAAGGACCCCTCTTTTTGTAAAGGGGAGACCGCTTGCGACAGCGAGGGTGCTTAGGACTGACAGCCAAGCTGAGAAGGGGAGGAAAGTAGAGGAAGAAAAAGAAAAAAAAAGTTGATTTCGTTCCTAGGAAAGGCCTCCCAAGTGAAAGGAGAGACTTCAAGAGTTAACAAAGGAACGGTGGGAAAAAAATGTCTTTGTCAGGGAAAGCATGGGCTCATGAAAGGACTACCAGATGGCTATTGATGGAAGGAAATTGAAAGCAGAGTTGCAGCCTGTCTGGCTTAGGGGGAAAGGGGGTTTGAGAGAAGGGGGGAAATCCTTTTTCGTTTCATAAAGGGAGGAGGGGTTAGAAAACTGGTTGTAGTGGGGGGGGGGGAGGGTCTAGAGGGAAAATTCTCCCAGCGCAAAGAACCCGCCGTATCTTGTCATCCTGAAGGGGAGAAAGAAAAGGTTTCGAGACGAAGGGAAAGGAGAGAGGTTTTCCGTGCTAGGGGGAGGCTAAGAGGAGGATCATGGGGGGGGATTGACGCAGTGAAGAAGAATGGAAGACAGGGAAGAGGAGGTCGGTCCGCCCTCCTGGACCAAGACAAATGTTGGATTGGGTCTCTTCCATCATTATAAAAGAAATTCGATAGCGCCGCTTCTGCAGGAATTATCCAGAGGTCCGGGATCAAACAGAGGGGAAAAAACCTTCGAACTCGTCGTCCTCAGGAGGAGAAAGAGAGGGGACCAACAAAAAAAGGGGGGAAGACTTCTTTTGAGCCCGGATCGTAAAAGAAGGGAGGTCGAATTCGTCATCTACTAGAAGGAAGCCCTTCAGGGGTAAAAGCCGACTTTGTTAGGGAAAAGGGATTTCTTGACGGGCCGAGGGGGAAAGAGGCGAAAGGGGGGAGTGGCCTGTCAGTGAGGGGGGAGAGAGAAACAACGTATGCTTAGTAAAATAATATATCCAAAAAAAAAGGAGAGAACGTTAATTAGCGATTGAAAGAGAAAGGGAAATAAAGAGGAGTACCGATCTTAGGAAGAGGACCTAAGCGGACGGGAGTAAAAGAATCTCCGAAGAAAAGAAAGGGAGAAGTTTCTATCCTGTCTCAAAAGAGGGGTGGTCCGCTACATGTCTGAGGGGGGGGGGGTCTCATAGACGGAACGAAAAGAGTTCGAATGGCAGAAGGGGAGAAAGCTTTTGGGGGGGGAAAGAAAAAAATGAGGGGCTCAATTTTCCTTTCTATCAGGAAGGGTCGATCTATGATGCGTTTTCTGAGGCGCTCAATAAGAGAAAACCTCATGTCCAGGCGGGAAAAAAAAGAGGGGAATCCTCTGAGGACGAGGACGGCTCCTTAATTGGAGCATCATCACGGAAGGAAAAAAGAAAAAAGGTAAACCCCCTGGAAAGGATGGAACCACTCTGCAAAACGCTAGCCCCTTAAAACCTCCGAATGCTAATGGGAAGGAAAAGGGGACTTTGAGGGGGAAGGGGGAAGGGTGAATCTACGTCTTTTTTCTAGAAAGGGACTAGGCGCTTTGGAGAGGGGGGCAGACGCTGACTGAAGAAACTAACTCAGTTTTTCTTTTAAAAGTGAAGGAAGTACCCGAAAAAGGGGGAAAAAAGGATCTCCACCCACTTCTAACAAAAAAAGAAGAAAAAAAGCTTCTCAATGGTTTAGCGAAGGAAAAAGAGGAACATATCTAAAACGGGTAGCGGAAAAAAGGGACGCACCATTCTCATCGATAGAGCGGGAGGGAATGTAGGAGGGAAAGAAAAAAAAAATACTAAGTCGATCCTCAGAGCAGGGTCGAAAAAAGAGTCTGTTTCTCGAATCCTCAGAAGGAAGGGGGGAAAGGACTTTGGCGGGGGAAAAGGAAGAAAAAAAGAGGTCATCTTATTTCCGCGGGAGGAAAAATCGGGGACAACCCGAGGGAATAATGTGAAGTGGAACCAAACCAGCAAAAGGGCGTTTGCACCAGGAAAGGGGACAAGAAGCAAAAAAATTGGTCAAGGTTAAGACGAAAACGGAAATACTTATTTCTATTTGACACGGGGAAAAGAAACGAAAACACAGTCGGGAATTTTTGAGAAGAAGAAACCCAGTCCGATCCAGGTGGAAACTGGAGGGGGGGGGGGGGGGGAGTCTGAGGAGAGGGGGGGGAAAAAAGGGAAAAAAAGAAGTTCTCTTCTTAAGGAAGGGGGGGGGGTCGGAAGAAGGCTGGGACCCTATATCCAAAAAGGGGGTCGAGAAGTGATGTATGTGAGAAAAGGAGGTTTCTGACCAGGGGAGGGGAAATCTGCAGGAAAAGCGTCATCGCCGGGGGGGGGGGGGGGGGGAAAGAATCGGAAAACCATGGCGCGCGGGGGGAAAAGAGGAGTATATCCTGAATGAAAGGAGGGTGCTGCCACAAAAGAGTGGGAGAAAATGAGAACCTAATTACTCCTCTTGGGGGAAGGGAAAGGAAAAAAAAATATAATCGGGGACCGTTTGGGGGGGAAGACGGAAACTTTGGTTGGGCTCCTGCGCAAAAAAAGTAAGGGGGGATTCCCGTGAGGAGGGGGGGGCAATCGTCACTATTATCCTATTGGGGAGAAAAGGGCCTACTGCCGGAAGAAGGGACTTAAATTGTGGGGTTGCTTACTCCGGGAGAAAGATTTACACCACAGGAAAAAAGAAAAGTTCGTTTGGGGGAGAAAGGTTCTAACTCTTTCCTAGCAAAAAAGAAAAGTCCACTGTACGAACAGACAGAAAAGGAGGATACTTGAGGACGGGAGGAAGTCGTCACACTCCCGTCCGGAGAAGTTCTTAGCCAATTACCAGATGAAAGCGTTGATACTGACGTCGAAAGGGCGTTTTCAGTGTGGACGGAGAGAAAAAAAAACTTATTATTATTTAAAGGGAAAGGGCAACTCACAGCAAAAGAAGGCAAGGAAAAAAATTAGAGGAAAAGGAGGGGGTAGGGGGTCTAATAAAAGAGTGAAAAAAAAAATTTCACTGTATTTTGGAGAAGAACACTCCTTGTACGCCTTGCATGCAAGGGAAACGGTGCACGGTAGTCCAAGGAGGAAATCCGGTCTTTTTAAAAAGGGAGGGAGGTCTCAATCAGGAGAAAATTTCCTGTTTAATTTCTCCGGAAAAATCAGCATTTAGTTAAGCAACCAACACTGGGTCTCTACTGCAGCAGTAGGGCAACCATCAAGTGTCGAGTTTTTCCTCGAACAAGGAAAAAGGAAAGGGAAGCACCGTCAGGAGAAAGAGAAGGGCATAGCCCATACCAACGTTGGAAAGAAAAAAAAGTACGGCTGATCATAGCGAAAAAAGGCCAACTAGAAGCTCGGGGGGGGTCCTTCGGTCGAAAGGGGGAGTTTGGGCGCCACACGCCTTGAGGGAAAGGAGGGAGGATAACACGAGGAGAAAAGAACAGCTCCATGGGCTACGCTAAAAGATCAAAGGGCAAGGGGAGTACAGACGACCCGAGGGGAAGGGGGCATCACCTTAGGGAAAAAAAACAGAGCGGGGGGGGAAGTCATTGAGGGTCCAATCCTTCGTCCAAAAGGAGAGCTTGGACATAAGAAGGAAGATGACAAGGAAAAAGGAAATCCTCATCGTCAAAAAAGAGGAAAGCCAGTCAAAGTGGAAAAAAAGGAAGGCAGAATTGTGTATTCTAAAAAAGGGTTTTTCGGTGTTAGGGTTCAAAGTGTCAAAATACGTATTTCAGGGGATCCCTTGCCAAAAAGGAGGGGGAGGTTCTTCTGGGGAGGAGAGAGTTGGGGAAGGGATTTCGTGAAGGCAGGGGGGGGCAGTGGTGGTTTGAGGAGAACCGGATGGGGGGTCCCCGAGGGGGAGGAAAGGGAGGAAGCGGCAACACGATTACTCCAGGGACTTACAGCCAAGCTGGAAAAGGGGGGAGCCGTCGGAGGATTGCGAAAAAAAGAAACGTGAATTTTCTTTCCGAAAGGGGGAGAAAAAAATGCTTGAGAGAGGGGGGGGGAAGGAGGGTTGGTTTTTGTTGAAAAAAAAATTGTCAGAGAGGATGATGGGGTGGGGGATCCCATCAGGGGAAAGAAAAAAACAGCTACCGTGAGGGATGTCGTTACTGGGGAGGGAAAAAAGGTGCAGCCTGCTTCTTCCGCGTGAAGGGGGGGGGGGATATCCATTGTGTAATAGCAGCAGGGGGGGAGGGGTCGGCCCGTGAAAGGGGGGAAAGGGTTACTGGTTTCGTTCCTGAAGAGGAGAAAAAAAAGCGCCTCAGGGAAAAAAAAAGAAGAGCGTATCTTTCAGTGCCTTCCTGAAAAGAGTCGTGATCGCATGTCAACATTAGCCGGGCGGAGGGAGGGGAGAAACGCGTGGAAGGGGGGATGAGGATCATGGGCTTGCCCGCCAGGAAAGAAGAAAACTTCTGAAAGAGAAAATGATGGTCTCCCTCTGAGAGAGCAGTGTTGAGAGGGGGAGAGCAATAAACTCCGAAAACGCAGAAGAAATGCTTCTGCAAGGAATTGAGCCTCTGGAAAAGATGGACGACCAACGTATGGAATTCTTAAGTATCGCCGTGCGAAGAGTAGAGGGACAAAACCGAGAAATGTAGGAAAAAAAAGACGCGGAGGAAAAACTTTCGTCGAACCGCGCTGAAGAAAGGAGCTTATCTGAAAGAGAAGGGGGGAGCCCCGCCTTTTTTTTCCCTAGCTCGTAGGGGAAGTCAATGCGCTCCTCACGCGCGACGGGGGGGGGGGGGGAACTGTTTGGGAGTCTCAATCACAAAAAAAAGATCCTAACCGAGCAGGACAGGAAAGGAAAGAAAAGGGGAAAAGCGCATTGAAACCCGGAGAAAAGGCAAAGAAAGCGGTAAAGATCTTATTGAACTAAACTGAAAAAAAAAAAAAAATCGGACTGGCAAGTACGAGAGATGCGATTCAAGACGCGCGGTTAGAAAAGAAGAGATCCGTGCTCAAAAGAGAAAAAAGAAAGGATAGTTTTTCCACAGAGAGAGAAGGAGAGGGAGGGACTACGTGGGGGGGGGGGAAGTGAACGTTGTCACAACTGAGAGGCTCAATTGAAGGGAATTGAATTTCTATCCCCAGAGGGGAAAGGGGAGGGAGAGATGGAAGGAAAAAGAAACCTTCGCTACTATTTTTCCAAAATCCTCTGTCGACGCCGGAGAAGAGGGAGCACAGTGGGAGAAGACATGATCCTCCTAGGGGAAGACGGAAAGAGAGGGGCACGTAAAAAACGAAGGGGGGGGGAAAATGCGATAAAGGGGAGAAAGGTTCAGAAGGCACTGAAAAGAAGGGGGACTGTTCTTGCGGAGGGAGGAAGGGCGATCGCTTACTGAAAAAAAAGAAAACAAATAACAATTTTCGAAAAGAGAGGGGGCCATGCCCCCGACAAATTATCTGGAAGAAAAAAGACACGCTACAAACGCGGAAGCAGCAGGAAATGCTCAATGTTTGGGAAAAAGACACAGGAACGAAATAAAAGAGAAAAGAAAGGGAAAATCAGGGGAGTCCCCTGATTTATTCAAAAAAAGATGAAAAAGCCGCGATTTAGAGTCGGCTTGTGGGAGGGGGAAATCCTCAATCACTTGGGGAAGGGGGAAGGGGTTCGGAAAAGAAAAGAAGGGAGAGCGTTTCTCAATCCTCAGACCAAGGGAAAAACTTCTGTCATTCCTAAAAGAAAGAGGCAGTGGGGGCCGCTTGTCAGAAGAAAAGAAAAGGAGGGGAAACCCGAGGGGAATCCTTTTCGAACAAAAAAGACCAATGAATCCACGAAAGTAGAGAGGGGGGGGCCACACTCGCGTCCTCGAAAATTGGGCAGAAAGGGGGGGGGGATTAAGGACCTGAAAGGAGGGGAAAAACCGACACAACAACAGAGTCTGAGAAGAAGGAGGCCAGGAGGAAGGGGAAAAGGGAAAGCCTTGGAATAGGGGGTTCTTTTAAAAGAACTCAACTTGAAGTTCGGAGGAAAAAGAGGGCCATAGAGAGAAGGCTTGGACCCAAGGAATGAATCTGTACAGCCGCTCTGAGAGAGGTGATGTAGGTGGAAAAGCGGTTTGCGGCGTCTTTTCAGGAAATCTGGGTCGCTTAGGGGGAATATCGCGGAAAGGGAAGAAAGATAGGCTGGATCTTGAAAGGGGGAGGCATACTTTTTGAAAAAAGGCTGCCCAACAGCTGAGGCCTGCTGCAACTGAGGAAAAAGGTTCCATTATTCGTTGGGAGGGGGAAAGGAAGAGACATACCTTACCGGGGGAGGGGATCTGAAAAACGTGGGGTAGGTTCAGAAAAAACAAGAGCCTCCAAGGGAAGACCAGGTTCCTGGGAAACTCGATCACGAGGGAAGGAAACTAAGCGGAAGGGAAAGAAAGGGCAAGGACTTTCTACTAGGTTTGCTTGAAAGAACTGCGGAATGAGAGTTACCACTCGATAACTTTCCCCGAAGTGGAGGAGGCATCGATGTGAGGCCTATTCCGATTGGGGGAAAAGGGGGGCATAAAGTGCACAAACTGGACTACAAGGTCATCTGCATTCAGAAAGGGAGTTCGGAGAGAGATGAAGGGGAACGACCGTTGTTTATAAAAGAAAAAGAACGACGTGAAAAAGGTAGGGGGAAGAACGCTGGACGGGGGGGAGGATTCATTTTGGTGTCCAGAGGAACAAAAAAAAACGTATGAGGGTGAAAGGGAGAGAGAGAACACAAAAAAACGAAACACGTAAGGACAGCGTATTCCATAAAAAAGAAAGGTCTTTGCTAATAAAGAGAAAAGGTCACCTGGAGGGGGGGAAGAGAGAATCCCGCACGCCCGGTACGAATGATGATATTCCGGGAGGTCTTCCAGGGGAGGAGAAGGGGGACACCCAGAAAAGGGAACGCTTGAGCAATAAAAAGAGGCCGAAAGCCCTTAACTGGGGAAAGGGGTTCTCGGGTTACATGATTAAACTCAGAGAATCCACCCAAAGGGGGAGCTGCAAAGTCCGCATGAGACACAGGAAGGACACTACCACTAGAAGGGGGGAGCTATTTGTAAGTAACCTTCCTAACGCAGGCACGAAAGAGGGTTGCGCAGAGCCGCATAAGGGGACAAGAGCAATGCATCGAAAAAAGGGGCTGATTCAGAAAAAAAGACCAAACGAATAAAAGAGTCTTGTTGGGGGAAGTCGCTTCGGGAACGCGCTTACGAAAGGCCGGGGGGAAACACACTCCTTGGAGAGGGGGAATATGCGATACAAACACTAAGGAAAAGGCCATGTCGACGAGATACCAGGCTATAAAGGGGCATCTTTAATTCAAAAAAAAGATTTGGAATGAAAAAAACACCTTCTCGACCAAAAGCTTCAGTTTGGAGCGAAGGGTAAAAAAAAAATTCTTCGGTAGGACAGAGGAAGAAAACTGAAGGGGGGAAAAATCTTCAAGATCCTCATCGAAAAAGCCAGTCAAAGTTGAAACCTGTATCGGCCATAGCGTGGGGGGGCTCCAGGAAGTGGGGGGAGGGGCCTTGGGAAAAGAGAAGAAGGAGGGAAGGGCCAGAAAAACCACGTTCGTGGCAAAGGGTCGAGACCAGGAAAAGATAGACTTTTCGTATTCGGTTTGGGGAAATCGAACCGGGGGGGGGGGGCCTAGTGTCGCCCGAAGTCCAGCGCAAAGCGGCAGAAAAAGGGGACTTATGAACTTGAAAGGGGCACAAGGGAGGAAGGGGGGGAGGGGATGTGCGAACCTATATCACCAAAAAGGGGGATTGCCGACCAATTTTTTCGCTGTCCTAACCAACAAAACAAAGTGATGGGGGGGGTATTGGTTTTGAAGGCCCGAACGCGGAGGGGAAGGATGATTGTGCGTTGAACCCTTGATCCCGAGACACGTGATGGGGGCCTGTGGGTACGTCGAGAAAGGGCTGCTTGAAAGGGGTTACTTTGTTTGAGATTCCAAGAGTTGTCGGTCTGCCCCTGACCGGGGGAAAAGGGTTTTAGGGTAAGCGAAGAGATTAGGGAAACGGGAGAAAAGCAAAGGGGACAGCATACCTCAATAACACAGGAGTTCTGACATTCCCGTGAGGGAAGAGGGGATCTCAAAAGGCGCCCGGAGGAGGGGTTTCCTTGTTCTAGCGAGGGGGGTGTCAGTAAGATGGAGGATCAGGGGAGGCAACCACGTGATGAGAAGGAGACGTCTTCCTCAAAAGGGGGGGGGATTAGGGGATCCCCGGCATTTGAGAAAAGGTCTGAAAAATCATGATGAAGAAGGAGCTAGATGACCAATTTCATGCAAGTCTGCAAGGGAAGGGAAAAGAAGCCAAGGTCCTTTCTCAACACGGGCAGGGACGACTCGTGGAATCGGGAAAACGCCGTTCGAATATCGCGAAAAGAGCGACCAAGCAAGGAATTCGGGGGAGGCCAGGATCTAAAAAAGGAGGGGGGAAAAGGCTTCGGCGAGGAAGAAATCTCTCTTATCTGCCATTCCGCTTCGTTGGTAAGGGAGGGGAAGGAAAGAGCCTCGTTAACGATGTTCTTGACGGGAAAAAAAAGAACGCTCGTACTGTTGGGAAAAAGGGGGAGGGAGAGCTCTCACAAAAAAAAGGAGGGAGAGGGGAGAATCTAACGAACCGTACATTACTCTTTAGGAGGCGCAAGGGAAACAGAACGGAAATACCTCGTACAGGGGGGGGAGAAAGAGCAGTCTCCCACCGAAAGGGAGAGAAGATAGAAGGAGAAGGACTGACTACTCTTCTGTTCAGAACGTGTTCTCAAAAGAAGCGTCCTTGGCTTGGTCTCGAAAGGGAAAAGATTCGCACTTTCGATACCGAGAAGACCGTTTAGTCCAGAGTGGGAGGAAAAGGGCAATTTCCTTGCAGAAGTCAGGCGAAGCCGAGCTAATTCGGGTTAGGGGCGTCCCATCATGATGGAAAAGAAGAGACGAATTGTCCAGAAAGGGGGAAGAACTGCGGAAGCAGGAGAGGGGGAGAACTTTTCGGGCAAAAGAGGCCCACTCTGCCAAACTGAAAAAAACCTCCTCAGGCTAATGGAGGAGCTAACTCAGAAGGGAAAGCGCAGGAAGTCACTTAAACTACTTGGAAGGAAATGCTGGCCGAGGGAGAGGTCAAGAAGGAAATCGCGAAGAAAGAAACCATTTTTTTCTTCGAAGGAAAGGGCATGACCAAACCAAAAGAGAGGAAAAATGGTCTCACACACCTTCGAGCAGTCTGCCACAGCGGATAAATGCCGACGGAACAGGAACGAAATCATCGGAAAAAAGAAAGGAATCATTTAGCCCCTTATGATGAAAGGGGAAACGACGATGAAAAAGAACGAGGGAGGGAAGGCTTTTTGCTTTTACCTAAAACAAAAACTTGGGTAGGACAGCAGGGGGCAAAAGGGGAAAATAAGAAAAATCAAGCTGGGGAGGAAAATCCTCAGACCGCAAAAAACAGGGGGGAGGGAGAGTCCGAAGAAAAAGGGCCTCTTTCAAAAAAAACTCGGGACACCAATAGGGGAATCATTCTCGGAAACAACCAGCCCAAGGAAAGGGCACAAGAAAAAGGAAAAAAAGCCCTACCGGAAAGGGGGGGGGGGAAAGAAGGGATGTCTCCTACCTTAAATCTTATTTCAGACCGACACACCACGGAGAGTCTGAATGGGGGGGGAGAAGAACCAATCGAGGAAGATACAGGTGAAAAAGGGGGTTGTGTGAAAGAGGCTGGAGGGACGATTCTCAACTTTCAGGGGGAAAGAGAATCGGAAAGGAGGGACTAGAACTGAAGCTTTTTTTGGGGGGGGGGGGGTTACATCCGCTCTTCTGGAGAGGGGGGTATGTGTGAATGAAAGGGGGGGGAAAGGCGGGGTTTCCTTCAATCTTCCCGGGGGGAAAAAAAGGTCGCCGTGGAATATCCTCCGCAAAGGGGCGAAAAGAGATGGAGCGAAGCAATACTTTGGACAAAGAGAAGCAGAGGCCCAACATCTTTCTTAAAACGACTTCTACAAGGAGTTCATGGGAATTAATCAGCCTTACCGGGGGATTTATCTGAAAAGGGGGAGGGGAGAAGCACAATATCCTCAGCCTTGAAAGAAGGTCCGGTAACTCGAGAAAGAAATTCAAAGTAGGGGAAAAGAAGCGGAGGGAAAAAAACGTTCTAGCCAGTGTTGGGAGAAGGGGGAGGGGTAATTCAGGAAGGGAAAAAGAGAGAGAAAAGTCAACCTTAAATTTCGTTTGGCATAGGGGTAAGATCCTATTGGAAAAAAAGACTCCCGGATCAGAATTTCAAAAAAAAAGCATCTTGCCAGAAGGAGGACGAAAAAAAAAGGGGGGAGGGCCGTTCTGATAGAACAGCCCGTGGTTTTATACGGATTGGTAGAAGCCAATACCCGAAGGGGGGGTTTCTGTACTACTCTACGGAGGGAGGGAGGGGAAGTGGTGACAGAGCCGAAAAAAAAAAAAAAGAGGAGGATGAAAGATATATATTTCACCGAAGAAGGAGCGTCAGCGTCTTCCATAAAACCCGAACGGAAAGTCGGGGAGGGAGGGATTACCTAAACCACTGTAGGGGAAAATACGAATACGCCTCACTCAATACACGCCTGAAGGGAATATAGGGAGGTCTTCCACTTTGGGAGGAGGCCGGGGTTTGTGTAAAACAAAAGGACTCTTCCGAGTTCGAAATAGGGAGGAGGACTAAAACTGTCCCTTTAAGTTGGAAAGTTCTCTGGTTGGGAAAAAGGGGAATTCAAGAAGAGTGGAGAAAAACCTGGCTCTCACTTCTTACTGCGGGCGACCACCGGCTCATGGAAAAAAAACGTATGGTAAGGGAACTTGAATTCACGGGCGGCTCTTTTTTCTCATATCCCATAAAAAGGGAAAGGACTGCCACCAAGGTACGAGGGGGGAGGTCTCCACCTGCCAACGAATGGTCGGTCTCGGGAAAGAGCGGACAAGGTTGGGCAGCCAAAAAGAGGGAAATGGCGATAACACTAAATCTCCGAAAGAAAATGTTCTAAGGGAGGGAAGGGACAAATTCTATAAGGGAAACGACGGCCTCACCTTGAAAAATACATCACTGAGAGGAAAACGGAATTTGGAGCTAAGGGGTAAAAAAAAGAAATTGGGAGAAAGGCGAATCACTTCAAGGAGAGCATCGGGAAAAAAAAAAACCCTCAGTCTTGAAAGTACCACCTGTATCGAAGAGGGGGAAGGGCTAAAAAAAAGAAAGCTGTTGTGTGCTTTGAGGGACTCAGAAGGGGAAAAGGGGCAAGGTTCAGGTCTGGAGAAAGGAGGGAAAGAGGTCTGTCGTCCTTGTCAGAGGGGGGACAACGAAATGGAATGGGTGATTCATTTTTGGTGGGAAACGTGAACCGAGGAAAAAAAAGGGGTCGCCTGATTCGGGGGGAAATCACGAAAATGAAGAGGGGTGCTTATGTGACTAGCAAAAGGGAAAATGTGTCAGTCAGGAGGAGTGCGAAAAGATGAATTTTTCTGAAAAAAGGGTTGCGCGCACCCAAAGGAAAACTTCGTATTGTTTAAGGGTTAACAGAAAAGGAAAACTCTTGGGAAGGGGCGATGAGGAGTGGGGAGGTGAATCGCATCATGGGGGAATCCCTCTCAACCGGAATGGCGATGGGCTTTCAGGATCGGAACCAGGGGAAAAGAAAGGGTGCAGCCTTTTTTCTTCCAGGGAGTTGTTTGAGAATCCAGTTTGTACAAGCCTGTCGGGGGGGGAAAGAAAACTTTTGCTGAGGGGGTAGTGGGGCCGGGGGACGAAAGCGATTTGCCCAGCGCCTAGAAGAAGAAAGAACACCGGAAGGGGATTACTGACCCTTTCGAAGAGTTAGTAAAAAGCAAAACCTGTCGGGAGGTTGTTCAAAGTGGGGAGCGTGGCATGGTGTTGGGCAGTAAGAGGAGGAACGCCAAGGGAGAGACATCACTGAGAAGTAGGCAAACAGTCTGGGAAGAGGACAATCTAAAAGGTTGGGGGTTCCGGAAAGAAAAACGGCCGCCGAAACTGCATGAAAGAGAGCCCGCTAGGATTAAAGGGAGCCGCTACTTATCAACGATGATAAAGAAGGGAACCGAACTCGTGAAAGGAGTATCGCCCGTTCTAAGGCCGCATACATGTATCGAAAAAAGTCAACGCTGAGGGGGGTCGTAAACTTTCTCACCAAGATCTTCTTCATTAGAAAAAGTTTGTTTCTTGGGGGGGAGAAAGACTGCGCCCCTCGGGGAAGCTCGTTTACCGAGGTTGGAAGTCAAATGCTCTCCGAAAGCGCGGAAAA
>Ga0179593_1416872_pt1 | contig 14577 bp, 14 predicted proteins | sample CZODoug2_1_08_16_FD_185931 | JGI IMG/M metagenome (GOLD analysis project Ga0179593, IMG submission 185931) | Vadose zone soil fungal communities from Angelo Coast Range Reserve, California, USA - CZODoug2_1_08_16fungal (PacBio error correction) | ecosystem: Environmental > Terrestrial > Soil >...
TACTGGACGGGTAAAAAAAGGGGGGCAGCGAGCCATGGTACGTAAGGGGGGCTCTTCTGAATTCGAGAGCCCGGCTATCTCACTGTTGAGCGCCAGCGAAGTGTAAGGGGGAATGATAAGGAGTGATTTGACAACACCACGATCCCATCTATTGGCGGCGACCGAAACGACCTATAAAAACCCATGGGGTTGTGGAGAGGGAGCGAACCAGACTTACCCTGAGAAGCCCTCGAATCGCGGGACAAAACGGTGAGGCTCGATCCCATACACTTCAATCGAACGTAACGGCGAGAATAGGAACGGTGATGGGCGAGATCCCAAGAGGGGTATAGGGGTGACAGCTCCTGAAGGACCTGGCGTATCGGAAACTTGCAAAAGCTCAAAAAAAAATTGAGTCAGTCGCCGACCGCTCGCAGTCACCGGGGGAGCTACCACAGGGGGGAAAGGGACGGGGGACAAGCAAGCTTTGGTCGAAACCAGAAAAGGTTCTGGAGAAGAAAACCGGCATCAGATGTACCCTCCTCGCGGGGTGAAAAACGAAAACATCAAAAGGAAGTAGAGATCACGATAATGAGTATGTCCTGTGCAATCGCCCTCAAAAGCTTCCGACGCAAGGGTCTTCAATTAAACGCGCACAAGGAGGGTCAAAAGGTCCTAAAATCGTGGTAAGATGCCATAGGAGAGCGATCGAAGACGAAGCACGCGCCTGCGAGAGAGGAGAATGGGTGAGACAATGATAGAGTTGAGGCGCTAAAGGGTAGGAGTCAAGTCGCTCCGAAGAGGGGAACAACCCAGCATGGGGCGGAAAGAACGAAAGGTCCCACCGCCTAAAACAGACCGAGGTACGATTCCGTTCGGCGGCAGAGGAGGGGCAAAAAGCTGGAATAGGTCAAAAGGGGAAAGGACCATTCGTCATTTGGTATCAGATGGTAGTCGAAGAAAGAAAATAAAAAAACCAAAAGAAGCGAAAGTTACCCAGAACGTACCGCCGGGAGGCTCTAAAGTGGGGGGTTCGAATTTAGAGGCGGCAATAAGTGGGGGGCGAAAAGAGCGGTTTTCAGGGGATCCAAAAGCGACTGCAAGAATGAGAGATCATGCCAGCCCGGGAGAGGGGGGAAAAATCTGATCCGAAAGGAATCATTCAAAAGGCCACGGGACTGTGATGAAAACCGACAGGTCAAGAAACAAAAAAAAAAAAAACCTGTGCCGACATGCCGAGAGTTAACTTCAACCGGAATCGTTTTAGAATACATGGCCCAAAAGGAAGGATGCCAAGCATAATAAGACTCGTCAAGAGAGCAACAATGGGGCACGTCGAAATATTTTTTTTGGGGAAGGGACAGGGCGCTGAAAAGTCAAGGCTCGTTTATGTGGGTTTAAGAAACGCGAGGGGGAAATCGCCGCCTTAACTCTTACGCAGGAAATTACCGACTGGGAAAGCGAACCTCAAACGGTATTTGCTGTGTGGAGGGCTCTCTCTAATATTGGGAAAAATTCCGATCCAGGAGAAAACGGGGTGATCGATCATGGATACCCGATACAGAACTTCCGAACCAAAGAAGAAGAGCCCCTTGCAAACGTCCGCCAGCGGCCGGCTAAAAAAGGGGGGGAAATTGGAATTATATGCGCCTTACGGAAACTTGGACCAGGTAGAGTTGGTGGGGGGATCAAAGGCCTCAATCGAGCACCCAGGAAAGTGAAAAAAACAAACCGGGCCGCCCATCAGAACAGAAATTTCTTTTCTGTCGTCCGGACCATGGGAGCCTGGTGAAAGTGACATATCTGTAAAAAGTAGGAATAAGCCTTCATTAAAGAGGGTCCAGTGAGAGAAAAACGCGGATTATACAGCCGGTCCATCGGCTCGAAAGCGAAGTGGAAAAACACGCCGTTCGGAAAAGTTGAGGTCGATCATCGGTTCTCAAGAAAAGCGCGCGGTAAATTATGCACAAACGGTACCATAGGGGAGTGAAAGAAAAGGTTTGAAAACGATGAACCGTTAACTACAGACCAAAGTGCATCATAAGGGAAGCCTGCCGGGTTCGCGAGCTGACCCACTACAAAGGATCCGAAGTGGCCTAGGCTCGGGACAGGTAGGAAACTCTTTCGGTCTGAAAAAAACTGGGTGATTGCCGCTTGCCAGAGGGGGGGAGGGGGCAGTGCCCAAAGAAACCATTTCGAGGTCGAGGGGGTGGTGTAGGGGGTCCGTCTCCAAAGAAAGAACAAGGGGCAACATGCCGCTTTTTCAGACAGAAAAGTCACGCAGTATGACAAATTGCAAACTCCCGAAAAGGGCAGTGAGCCAGAGAGCATCGTTTCAGGGTGAACCCGACCGAACCGGTAAAGGGCTATTACCGTTTTCCGGGGGGACGTAAAAAACCTTAGCTGGTGCTGCACTCAGCATTTGCAAGGAAAAAAAGAGGGTCGGAGGACGCCATCTTTAAAGTCTGAGGGACTGGGGGGACAAAGGAAAAAGGAAGCAGACTCGGACGATCATCAACAACAACTGGGTTCTGAAAAGGTAAAAGGCGAGTAAAGCTTAGTGCAAGGAAGGGGGAAGGGAATGTCACCATAAGTGGGGGGAAGCCTAAATTGTATTAGGGAAAAAACTGCTCCAGCCGACAGGTTCTTGAGACGGCGCTGCTGGAAAATCACGACTAAAAGTCGTTTAAAAGGGTTCCGACTGGGAATCGAAGAGGAAGCAATGACCTTCCGTGAATGGAGCGTAGAAGAACCATACTTTAGAGGTCAGTGATCCGATTTCTAGGGTGTTTCGGCTCCGTCGGACGGCCGGAAAAATAAAGGGGAAACGGTCCAGAAATACCTACTAAAACCGCTACGAGGAAAAATGTTGGGGTGTCTATCATTGTTTCCGTACGGGAATGTCGACGAAAAGGGCTGAGCTTTCTGCAGGACGAAATCGTCAAGAATATAGAGGGATCTACGGAAGACTGATACACGAACTTTCTTCTCATCGCTGAAAAAGAAGGCATCTCATGGATGAAGGTACGGCGAAATTTTTCGTGGGGGAAAAAGAGAGAGGCAAAAGGTGGTATGTCAAATTCGCTTTTTAAAAAGAAAAATGTGCATTTAGGAAAAGAGTGCTTTGACTACTACGCGCCCGCAAACCTTGTACAGTCCAGTGGATCTTGTAGCGTAGTCCGACGATCTACGTATGGCTCTAATAGGGATAGACATGCCGGAAGGACAATGAGTCTAGTCCGAAATAGGGAACTATCTGACGGTGGGGAAAATCCAACATAAGTCGCCAACCCGTGACCTGATCACAGGAGAGGTCAGTCCTTTAAAAAAGAGGGAAGGGTTCTTACTTCCTCTGTGGCTTGGAGCGGGGGGGTCTTCAGGAATCAAAAGCAGCCGAAAGAAGACCGGAGGAAAAGTGGCAAAAGGGGGGGGGGGGGCTGAGACTATCATCATGAGGGAGGGCGTGGCCTACTCAAAACCTTACTCATTTTGCGGGGGCCTGCGTGCACGGAGTTGGTGAGAGGGGGGCACTTCCGCTTCTTCTAAGAAGGGGCGGGCCTTCAAAAGAAGGAAAAAATCTCTAAATCTTAGGGGGGGAAGGGAAGAGACACCGCACTCCGGGGCCGTACGCTGTAACCAAGAATGGTGACGGCTAAACTGGGAATTTCAAGGGGGGAAAGGGCTCTTTCGCCAGAAAACATACAATATCGCATGTTGTAAATTCGCGCCCGGACATTCATCACACAGAAAAAAAAATAGAAACATTTGAGGGAGGCATCAGGCAGGGAAGACGGTATTTTGGAAGCCGGGCAGGGAATCATCTCCGTTGAATGTTTTAACAGATCGCAAAGGAAAAAAGAATCGAACTATCTTCCAAGGTCGGCACTGGGTTTCGGGGAGGATCTGCGAATGGTGGTTTCAAGCAGCTTGTTTAAAAAAGAAACGCCTTGGAGGGGAAAAAAGAAACTATCATCCAGGAAAGGGAAAACGTGCGTCGAGAAAAGGAATTTGGGGGGGGGCCGAGTTGGGACCTTTAGGGGGCGGCTATAAAAAAGGGCTCCGTTCGGTCAACACACAGAGTATTGCTCACTTGAATGGTCTCAAAAAGGGTAGACTCTTAGAAGGAGTACGCGGGGATAGAATCATTGGAGATCGTTGGCTCTTAGGGGTTTATCGAGAGGGAAGAGACAAAGAGTGGGATCGGAAGAAAAACAATGGGAACGACTTGATCGGTACCTATGGGGATCCCGAGTTTGCCCCCAAAGGGGCCCGCAGCTAGGCCGAGAACGGCTCTTAACGGCGCGCGGGGGAAGAACTATGTTAGCAGGGCGACGTAAAAAGGAGGGAGGGAAAGAAAGACGTGCTTCATAACTTACAGGGGAAAAAAGAGGAGGAGGGGGAGAATCCCGATAGAGAGCTCCTCAGGGAAGGAGAAAGTGAAGTGCTGAAGGGAACGAAGGTCTTCGAGTTGAAGGGCGGAAAGGGAAAGGAGACTTCATTCCGGAAGAGAAAGAGCCTAAAAGAAAAAAACAAGAGGGGGCTCTTCACGCTAAGGGGTGGATTAGGTCGGTTAGAGAAGAGAGCAAAAATTTAGGAAGACCACGGAACTTTCGTGAAGTGGGGGGAGACAAACAGCGGTCTCAAGGCCGAGAAATTGGCAGGGGGTACTTTAACTTGCTGGCTAAAAGAGTACGGAATCAACAAAAGCCGTAAATTCTACGAGAGAGCATTCATCGTGCTGTCTATCAAAAGATGGGTCTAAAAAAATCTCTTCAAGTTGGGACGGGCGGTAAGCGCTGGGACTTCGGGGCTGGAGAGGTCCTCAACTATGACGGTCAAAAAGAATTTAAAAGAAGGGGAATCCCACTTCACGTCTTTAGAAAAGAGACACACGGCCAAAGAAAGGGGGTGACTTGGTCTCAGGGGGAAAAGGTACGGGGGGTAGTTCCCTCGGCAAGGGAGCGGTGATGTGGGGGGGAGACGCTGTCTGGAGGGGAAGAACCCGTCTTTCTCTAAAAGTCCACGAAAAAAAAACGGAGAGGGGGGGGAGGCCAGGAAGAAGAGAAGGACTTCTCCAATTGAGCGCAAATCGTATCTCTGAGGCCGGGTTGCTTAGGAAAAAGAGAAGGGCACAACAACTTATTATTAGGGAAGATAGAAGATTATCACGCCCTAGGAAGAGACTCAGGAGGCTTGCGCAGAACATGGGGTTTCTATTGATTCTCTTTCTTAGAATAGTAAATTGATCAAAAAGGGGACCTTGTCCTCTACAGGAGAAATGTGTGCGAAGCCGTAGGAAACTAGGCAAGAGAAAAAAACTCCCCGCCTCGCGGGTGGGGAGCCACGGAGGGAAAAAAAGATCAGTTTTCATTGGAAGGGGATCAGCTAACACTTTACCAGAGAAGCATCTAAAAAAGGGAGTCCGGTTAAGGTGCGGCAGAGCCCATCCTCCTTCATAAGAAAAAGGTATCAAACAAATAAAATGGTAAGAGGGAAGAAACAGCGGGATATCAGTTGAGGAAGAAAGATTCTATTTGGGGACAGCTCATCTCACCGACGTTTTGTCAGCATCCTTGTAACGATACTAGCAGAAAGTAAAAGAAATGAAAAAAAAACCCCCCTAAGTAAAGAATGAAAAAACTTCGAGGGTGGGGTCTACAATCCAAAACCACTCACTATCGAAGTGCAGGCCTAGGAAAAGAAGACGTAACACGAAAAACAACCAAACGGAGGTACGCTAGCAGGAGGGAGGGGTTTTTATGGCCATTCAGCCTCGATTCGGAACCGAAAGAAGCCAAGGGGGCCGCAATCAACGAGCAGACCAGCTTCGAAAGCAAGAAACTCATCCTGTTATCATTATTGAAATACAGCGTGAAGCCAGGGTAAGGGAGATGATAAAGAGGAAATTTTTGGTGGCAAACTGTAATAAAAATGCGATAGGGAGGGGAGGAAGTCCTCTTAGCACGAAAAGGATTTAAAAAGGCGTCTGAATGGGCCCGGGCCAAGGGAACTATCAGCAGGTATATACTTTTGGGGCGAGAAAGTGTTTCACCCAGGGGAAGTAGGGGGAGCAGGGCCATTCCATTCTCGGCAAGGGGAGAAAAAGCCGAATGGGGGGGGAAGATTCATACGAATTCCTAAATAAACAAAATAATCGTAAAGGCCCCACTAGAGCAAGAAGTACCCGACAGTAAAAAACTTGCCTCAGGGAAGGAAACCATTTTTCTAACATGGTTAATGGGGGCGGCAATGAGAATTGTTGACCGAAAATAGAGTGGTGCAAGGTATCACCGCCAATCCGGAAAAGCACGGAGGCCCATAGGGGAAAAAAGAAGTCAGCGCCTAAAGTCGGGGAGACCTAAATCGTTTTATGAGAGATGGAAAGTAAAACACAATTAATTGATTAACCAAATTCAGCCGATCAGAAAAAAAAACCAAGTTGGAAGACTTAGAAGGGGACGTGCTCTTAGACAGTCGTGTCTTGATAACAATGGAAAACACTCTAATATGCATAGGTAGAAAAGATTCCTCGGAAAAAAGGACGCGACAAACGTTTGGAACTTAGGGGATGGTTGGGGGGAGGGGAAATGAGGTTAAATCAGAAGATTTCGATCTTTTCTGTGGGTGAGTAACCGGGGCAATCGGAAACTGAAGCTTATATCATCGAAGGAAGGAGTCTCAAAGGGAAGGGGTAAGGTTGCTTTTTGTCTCTGCTCGAATATTTCTTGACGGGAAAAAGCCCGGCGGAGCAAGTGATCTGCGAATCGCCTATACGAATGGACCAAAATCCTGGAGGGGAAAGACACGGGATTGAAAAAAAAAAAACTTAATGGGGCCGATATCAAAGGAAAAAACCTGGGGACAAGTGATGATAGAAGGAGAATTACACTGGACGAGTAATTTCAGGACTGGGTGGGTCACTTAACAAAGACGAACGCCCCGTGAGGTGAAGATCGCGTCCTCTCTAAAAAGTACGAGATTGTTCAGGTGGGAAGCATTGCAAGGGAGATGGGGGATCTTACCGCCTGATTTTTTAATTATCTAAAAAAGTCAGGGGACGCGCGGCCAAAAGGGGTCTCCAGCTGGTAGATACCGCGGTCCGCGGGAAGGAAGTGGAAAAAAGGGGGAACCGGAGGTCAATTTGGAGGATCGGCGGTCAGGCAAAGATCGAAATTCGTCATTATGCAATCGAATGGGGGGTTACCTAAAAAAAAAAGACCACAAAAGGGTTTTTGGGGAAGAAAAGTGGCCTCTCTCTGTTGAGACATTCGAAAAAGGGGGGGAAATTGGCAAGAAAGAAAGGTGAGAGGGAAAAATGAACGGGTTCGCAGGCTCAGGGAACCCCCGTCACCGGGGAGCCGACAGATAGAAGAAATATTCATTGCATATGGCCGATCGTCAAGGGGGAAAAGCAAGCGGTATACCAAAGGACCCGGTATAGGCGAGAAAAAGAAAAAAAACCAATGGTCAACAAGGGGGGGAAGGGTATTGGCTGCGAGTGTTGACCAAAAAGAAGACATTGGGGGAAGCTTCAGGGGGCGTTCTAAGGGGAAAACCCGCGAAGGGGCAAAAAGAAATTTCAAACCCGGACCATCGACCCCCGGGCAAACTATACAGGAGACCAAAAATTAGCATCGTGGTAAACGGAAAAATTCGCAAGGAAAAAATGGTAACCTCTATAACAAATTTGACCGTAGGGGAGGGCTGAAGCTTAGAGGAAAACGCGGGTGGGTCGGGGAAGCAAGAAGGTCTAGGTCATCGGGCGGCGGCAGGAAAATTCGGGGGAATGCCTTTCGGTGAGTTTCCAAAGAACTTTGTCTCTGCGGATTTCTATAAAAACCCACTTATTATTAGGAAAAAGAGTAGATCGAAAAGGCCTAAGGAGGCTGTCTTGAACGGAAGCAAGAAGGAAATTACAAAGAAAGTTGAAAACTCCCTATTGGAAGCGCAACGGTTAGGGCGGCCGAAAAGAAAGGATAGGGGCGGAAGAGAAGGCCGTCCCGACGTCATCAAGCAGGTGGGACAACCTTTTTTCTTACGGAAGTTGCGGCGAGAAGGTGGCAAAGGGACCTGAATGGGGCGAAATAGGGAGGAACGTCCGGAGGGCGGTATGTGAAATGCCGTAGAAAGTGTCTGGGGAGGGGGGTTTGGACAACCACACGGAAAAGGGGAAGGGGACTGTTCTCAGAAAAGAAAGAACACAGCCTCCCGAAAACTGGGGGTTCTATTTGTCAGGCGCTATAATGGGATCGAAGAGGGGGATCATTCTTTCGCGATCAAGAGAATCGGCCGTTTCATCATCGGGGGGACTCTAAGGGAGAAAAAAAGACCTTCTCATATCCGGCGAAAGGAATGGAGCATAGGGGGGAAAAGAGGCTAATGGGGGAAGGTGACACGCGCATCTGTCAAACGGGGAATTGCTCTCTGGGACGCTCTTTGAAGAAAGGACGTCTGGCAAAAAAATATCGAGGGGAAACCTAAACCCAGATGGGAACCGAAAGGAAATGTCGCTTTGAGAAAAGCCGTGGAGAACGGAGCGGACGGCTGGAGAGAACTTATCGAAGGGAGCCGAAATTACTTCTCGTCAGCCAGAACTGGTGGTAAAGGAAAAAGACATCTCCCCTGGACCAAGAAAATGAGGGGAGTCGGCTGGGCGGATAGTTGGAAGATGTAACTAGGAGTTAGCATGAGCAAGGGGGGGGGGGAAAAAACCCACCGAAGAGAAAACGGAGAACTTTGCCCTGAGAACGCGCCGACATAAGGGGAAGGGAGGTGCTTCTAAATCAAAAGGTAAGCGTGGGAAGCAGCTTACGTCTATTTCAGGGTTGAGAAGGGAGAGGGAAATAGCCTATAAAATTTTAGACGACGCACACATCTGTGAGAAGAGAACTCAGGCCGGTCGTTTCAATGTCACACCTTTTCCTCGAGTAGGTGCGGGGGAAGGGGGAAAAAATCGCATTGTCCGCATAAAAACGAACATAAGAATTTTTATCGAATGTACCGGACAGAACGCAAACCCTATCGAAGGAATTGAGAAGTAGTCTGCATCACAGGGAGTAAGTTTTTGTAAATCCTTCTCTGACCACAGGGGGGGGAGGTATTCTAGAAAAAGGGCCTGCGACAGCTCACTATAGACTGGAGTAAAGTTTTGTTAAAAGTCGTCATCGAATTGGGTGAAGAAAAAAAGGGGGGTGTGTTTTGGGGAGTGGGGGGGGGTTTTTAATTGCACGAAAGGTCAATACGCCTCTAATCCGCATAGTACCGGGGGGTATTTTGAAGCAAGTGATGGGCCTTGCCTCGGCAGAGAAAAAATTTAGGGGGAAAAGGTAATTGTCCTTCAGAACCTGGCTCACAAAAGGCTACGCCGTCCAATGGATGAAAAAACGGGGCGTTATCGCTGAGTTTGGATCCTCGGAACAAAGTAGCGGAGGAGGCGGGACTCTTTGGAGAAGGGGATAGTTACGATGAAGAGGGGGGGGGGGACGATTTAGTCCTCCTGTAAGCCCGTTTGGGTTGGAAGCCAACAAGGTGGGGGGCCTCAAAGCAGAGGACGACGAAGGATGGCGAGGGGGACAGGGGTAAAGGGCGAAGAAGCAGGATTTTACCTGGGCGACGGAACGGGGAAACCGAGGGGGAGAACTCTACAAGGGGTGACATCAGAGGGAACTATCACAGAGAGAAATTGAGTGGGCTTAGCTCAGTCTCAAAAATAGGGAAATGAGAAGAATGATTCTTATAGTGAAAAACTGGGTCTGCGAGGGGGGAAGGTGCCCAATTGCCTTACATAACTCGTAATCGTAGGGGTATGCACCGGACATCAACTCCACGGGAAAGAATTCGAGAAAGGGGGGGTGCAGGTGTGGCTGGGTAGGGTCGCGTCGAGGGCAGAAAACGGGAAGGCTGTAAGACAAAAAGAGGTAGTGTATTGGCGAAAGATTATCGGGCATACGGGACCGTAGAACCAGGGAGCGGGAAAAGGATTACGGAAGAGGGGAGACGAAAAAAACCTTCTCAATGCTAAAGTCGCAGAGAGACCGTCATCAGGGAAGGACTAAAACTCTGTGGATGGGGGAAGACCAAAAACGCATAGTGGGGGGGGAAATTTCTGCGCGACAGTCTGAAGTTATCCCTCACGATGGTAAGTAGCACCGAAGGTCAATCTGAGGGGTAAAATGGGGTTCTCCTCTAGAAACACAGGAAACCCCTTTTATTTTGATGAAAAGGGGACTCTCAGCAAAAAAGCTAGCAGGAAGTTTTTGTCGCATGGGGCTTGAGGGATGCATTGTCCAAAAAAGGAAGGAACGTAGTAAAGGGGGTAGGCCGAGAGCTAAGGGAAGGGGAGCCGGATAAGCGAACTAGAAAGGTATCAAAAGACGATACTCTGGGAGGAAGCTTCGGCGGCAGGGAGAGATAAAACGTTATTGGAGGAAATGAGAGATAGACAGCCTCGCCGATTAGACAGATAAGGAGCTTGCTCTATCAGGGGGGGAAAATGCTTCGCTTTACGAGAAATCGAACGCGAGACAAATTGCTTTCAAGGGGGAGGGAAAAAACCTGTGTGGGGAAAAGAAAGAAATCTTCTAGAAAACCAAATATAAACAAATACCCCGAAGAAGGGAGGTTCTTACCAACAAAAAACGAATTTCCAGAACCATATCCAAAATTTTCGTTTGGAGGGAGTAGAAAAAGAAGGACAAGCTCAGCATCAAAACGAATAGTTCTCGGGGAAAGGTCAAATCTTTCAGGATCGATCCAACGAGTCGCTGGACGGAAAGTATCAAAAATATTGTAATTTGCTCTGAGAAAATCTTGTATGGGAGGACAGTTGATGACAGGGCGCGGAGGAGAAAAATGAAGAGCAACGACCTTTTTTTCAGGTCGTGATACGCTCAGCATGGCAAAAAAGTCTCCTAAAAAAACTTTTCTAGGGCCCTGACAAGCTAGGAGAGGGGGGAGAACGTCCACGCCGTTTCCGTGATAAAAGAAGCTGGCTGCAAAAAAGAGGAAAGGGACCCCCTCCAACGCACCGGGGAAAAGTTGGAAAGCGATCCCGGGTTTGTTTGTGGGAGGGGAATGCCGCACACTCTCTTCGAAGGGAAGGGGGCCAATCAACGGGAAGAAAAGGGACGGAATCCTCACGTTCTGCAAGGAATTGCCATCGGAGCTAGTGGCTAAAAGAAAAAAAATTAGCAGCTCGATTCTCTAGGTTTTTTGTTGGAACAAAAAGGGAGCTGGCTAAGCAGGTGCGGTAGTGAAAATCGCTGCTCGAAAAATTCACAGAAATCTTCGAAAAGGGAAAACCATACTACTATAACGCGCTATACGGGTGCGGCCAGTAATGGTGGATGGAAAATTCTGGATACACCTGATGAGACAATAGGGCAGAAAGTCCCCTATTCTAGAGAAAGAAAAGATGATCTTCATAGGACAAGATACGGAAGAACATTAGACGATACATCCTCATCAAACAAACCCTCCGGGAAAAACATGGCGAACCAGTTAGAATTGGGTCTTGCAATTTGGGGTAGAACGATTTTGCAAGGGGATAGCAATGACATGCCCTCAACGGAAGCCATGGAGAAAGGAAATCTAGGGGAACTTCTTCTAGGGTCTTTTTAAAGGGACAATTTCCACCTATTCCCTGCGGGGGGGGGAAAAAAAATGGGGCGATCATCAACGAAAAAAGGGGGTGACAGGACGAGAAAGTCTTTCGCAAGGAATAGGGGCGTATACATTGTAAAGCAACCGATGCTTCAAGGTAGCATAATTTGCAAAAGGGTCTCCAAAGGAAAAACTGTAATCACGGCTTATCGTTTTTTGTTGGGGACGGGATCAAAAAAAGGGAAGAGGTTTATTGGGGGGAGGCGGACGGGCTCTTGCAATGAACAGGGGAAGGAAGAACGTTAAAGAATGACGAAGTGAAAAATGGGGGCTGGGGGGACACCTATGAAGGGGGCTTGTGTCTCTTTAGAGGGAAAGAGGGAGAGACTGGGAAATAGTCCCTGGGCAATGTATCGCGCTGGCAGGGGGGGGACCAGCTCAAAAGGGAAGATCAGGTGCACTCTTGGGGCCTCCTTATTTCCGTATCCAAAAAGACTTCCCTTGATGGCAGTGAAAGAGCCACTTTCGAAATTAATAGTGGGCGGCTTGGGGAGTTAGAAGCAGGAAACTCGAAGAACAACCCAGGAATCGCAGGGGGGGGAAGGAAAGAGAAACGCTTTCCCTGTAGTATCAACAAGGTTAAAGGTGGGCAGCTTAAGGGGGCCAGGATGGGTCAGGGGGGAGGATCCGTCATTCCTGGAAGGGTACAGTTCTCAAGCGTATGCCAGAGTGAACTCGTCGACGAAAGAAGGAGAGAAAGGGGGGATGTCCCGTTCGGAAGGTGTGGCCATTCTTATCTGCGGGGGGGACCAATCGAGAGGAAGGGGGGGGGCAGGATGCAAGGCGTCTTTTTAAACAGAGAAATTGGTCCACGGGGGAAGGGGCGGTTTCCGCAAATAGAAGAAAGGTTGACAATACAGTTACTGCATTCCGGGGAGGAAAGGGGAGCTGCAGAAGGAAAAAAAGATTGTGTACTCCCGGTATCGTTCCAAGAAGGATGCAATGTAAGAAGATTTGTCAGGAATGTCGGAAAACCGGAAGTGCAAAGGTGGCGGGGGATGGGTGTCCGGAGGGGGGCCAGATCGGCGATCCACTCGAACACAACAGTTGGGTAAAAGGTCGTTGTTGTAAGTCGGATGGGCCTCAACAGAAAGAGACATTGGGGGCAGCATAGGGGGGACCGAAAAGAAAGAGATACGACCTTATGATCCAACTTCCAGAACCGCCGGCAGGAGTAATGAAGGCAAACAATCGGGGAAAGGACCCAGTCGACAGTTCCTTAAGGAAAGTATTTGCCGTTTACTAAAGTCCTGGTAAAAGAAAGAGATAACGTAGGGGGAGTTCAAGCACAGGTGTGCGTATCCAAAGTAAAAATCTAAAACCGGGGAAGTTCTTGAAGGGCCGGGGGTCCAACTCCTTTTCGCGATTCGATCATCTCGGAAGAGAAAACACACTCTTGAAAAGAGTAGAGCGGAAGTTCTCAGGAAAAAGAGTAAATGGGAAGAATCCCAAGCAGGGAAAATTTCTGGGAGAAGCCCAGTGGGAATTACGAACTTTGAACGAAGCATGTACTTTGAAAGGTTTAGCTGAAACGGGGGAAACGTCCAGGACGCAAAAAAGGTCTAAGGGTGAACCTTTTAGTCTAAGGGGGGGGGACGCAACACAGGTTAGCAATTCATGAACGAGCGCCACCGGCCTAGGTTTGATGTGTGAAGAAATTCTGCTTTAGCGGGTGGGGGTCGTCGACGGCTGGGGTGCACTGGGCTCCAAGGGGGTCAACATTCAACAATCACGAAGATAAAACCGTTAAAAAAAAAGGGGTTCTATCTTGGCAGCTGCAGTACTAAAGATAGAAGATTGCGAGGGAAGGAAAGAAGAAGAGCGGCTACAGGGGAAAACTCGGCAGTTCTCTATCATATCCCACCTTTGACTTAGGCGGCAAAAGGAAGGGGAGGAACGACATAAGGATGAAAAGGGGTCCGGTACCGCGATCGGAAGGTTGTCAAATGCAGAGTTTCAACTCTCTGGAAATGAAGACTTCGAGGAGGAAGGCCGACCCAGTCAACTTACATACCTTGCATTACGGAAGAAGTGATGAGGCAGGACTATCGGGAACCGCGGGGACAGACTAAAGGGGTACTGCGCCAGCACGGAAATAAACCTCTCCTGAAAACAAGACGGCGGGGAAAACCTAAAAAAGTAGACGGCCATGTATCTGATAAAGGTCCTCTGCCGAGGGATCTACAGGTTGCGGACTGATATTCTTTCTCTTTCGGACCGGTGATCCAACTACTTCGGAAGGGGGGACGCTACTGAGGCCTAGCAAGATGTCAGGGAGGGGGTCTAGGAAGCAGGGGGTCAAACTCGTCACGCGATGCGGCTTAAGAGGGGAGGAAAAGGAAATCATCAAAAGGAAAGACCTTGGCGACTGCCTGATCGAATGAAGGGTTCTAATCAAATCCCAACCGCCACCAAAAGACTTTCAAACTGGAGTGAAAAGGAAGGGGCTCTCGCGGTATCGAGTCCATTTCCTAGGATGACTAGGAAAAAATACAGATCGAAAGGGGGAAGGCCCGAAAATGTAACACACCAAATTCCACGTTACCAGTAAGGGGGCTGAAGAAAAAAAAGGGGACTAGCTATTGTTGGTCTCCGCTCCGGAAATAGAGGGGAGGTCATGTCCCTGCAAGCAAGGAGGCTGCACGATATATCAGGCAGGCAACGGGTAGGGAGGGGGGGAGGATAGGGAGAATTTGGTGTTTCATCAATTTGAAACGCTTCCTTACAAAACTATAAACCTGATCAGCCGTTCTGCATCCGGCTGGAAAGGGGGGATAAATGGGAACAGGAACGCTGCGTATCCCCGTGTGCCACGAGGACAATCGGGGGGGAAAAAACTCTACCTTTTCTAAACCATGTCGGCATAGGGGGAAAACGGTAATCGCGGGGGGGGGGGGGGGTTGAGAGATTGAGAAGGGGAGGGGGGGTGGGGGTATC
>Ga0179593_1497607_pt1 | contig 14576 bp, 19 predicted proteins | sample CZODoug2_1_08_16_FD_185931 | JGI IMG/M metagenome (GOLD analysis project Ga0179593, IMG submission 185931) | Vadose zone soil fungal communities from Angelo Coast Range Reserve, California, USA - CZODoug2_1_08_16fungal (PacBio error correction) | ecosystem: Environmental > Terrestrial > Soil >...
CAGGTAGGGGGGCTTCAAGTTGTTGCAAATAATGAGGGAGAAGGAACTTATAGGGGAAAGGGTCGTATGCCTACCCCCTCACACTATTTTGAACGGCATAGCTCACTATTGGGGGGACAAGGGAAGGGAAAAGGTGGGAATATCTTGTCTTTTCTATCAAGGAAATGTTCAAGAAAAGAACCATGGAGAGTTATCCAAGGCTGTTTAGGCGTGAAAATCGACGGAAGTGACTCAACCTCGGGGTGTCCCGCGATAGCAGTGAGGTCATTAACTCCTTAAATATTTACCGCGCGATGGGTAGAATGGAAATCAAGAGAGGCGACGGAAAATACAGTTCAGACGTGAGCAAACTCAGGAACCTGAAGCTGACACGCACCTTGAGATTCAAAGCATAGTATCATATGATCGCCTAAAACCTGAACGAGGGGAGAGCCGCAATAGCGAATATCACAAAGGACCTAAGGGTTGTCGGAGCCGATCGTACGAGTGTCTACTGGCATCTTGGGGAGGAACCGGAGGAGACGAGCGAAGCAGTGGCGGGTCTTTCTAATTTATTTGACCTGCGTCAAAGAGAGGGGAATCAAACTAGGCTTACGGGGGGTAACGAAGACCTGTCTACGAAAGCAAGGGAAGAGGAAGGGGAAGGCCTTGGGATACTTCTTCTCCGACTTAAAGGAGGCGCATCTACAATAGAGATGGGGTTGGTTTTATACGCGGCGGGTTTCGCCGCGAACTGGGAAGGGTTTAGAGGTTATAACCGAGCTTGGAAAGAACAAACTGAAAAGTGGGCACTCTGGGGGGACAAAAAAAGGGTGTCAAGTAATGGGCCGGTAAGACGTTGAGGCTACTAATAAGACTAAGAGGGAAACCGAAACGTTAGAAGGGAGCAACGCTGAACAGGTTGAAGATCAGAGCGAGGGACTCGAATACACAGCTTCTGGGCAAAAAAAGGGGGGGAACAATTTTGTTGAAGCAGGCAAAGATCGGCGGGGGCAGAAAGGGGGGGGGGAGGGAGGTGGGATAGGATTATCAAAAAGGTCTCGGAGAGAGAAGTGGAGGGGTGGGAAAGAGAACTTTCAGATCGGACATAGACCATCTTAAACCAAACGAGGGGGGATGAGGTTCTGCTTTTTGAAGCGTGGAAGGGCTGAGACGTTTGAACCAAAAAGAAGAGGCTCACCAAAAACTTAATAGGGAGAGGACCTAGGTATTCCCAAAAGACACCCAACACAAGGAAAATCATCAATTCGAAGTCTGGTGTGGGAAGGTGTCTTACAGGGAGAGTGGGGGGGGCAAACGGGAGTCCCAAAGAAGCAATTCTCTTGCTCTAAAATAAGAATGGGAAAAAAGCCTTTTATCAGAAGAAAGGGGAAAGAAGATGATTCGCAGACTCTTGGATCTTCAACCAATTAAAAAAAAATGGAATCAAGATAATGTGGTAAACTAAGGGACGGCTGCGAACAAAGTGTAGCGATAAAGATTAGCCGATTACGATCCGGGTTTGTCGGAGTAGTAAACAAAGCCCGGATACCAAAAAGGTTAGAAGGGAGGCCTAGAGGAAAAAACACAAGGTGATCCTTTGGGAAGGGAAAACATCGTTAAAAACACCTCAATTTGGCGGCACAAGGAGGAAACCCAAAAGAGCGTCAGAACAACAATAAAGGGGAAGTAAAACGCGTCTTGCTCGCGGGATCTAACGACGGAAGAGCATATATTAACACTGGGAAGGCGGGAGAATAGATTCGGGCTTAGAAGCTTCGTCTCTTAAAACGGCATAGTCCGCGATAAAAAGTAAATGAGCGCGGAATCATAACAGGCCCACCCTAAAAGAAAAGGTCACGTCCAAAAAAAAAAGAAGAATAGACTACTACAAAAATCTAAAAAACCATTATAATAAGGGGGGCTAGGGGAAAGTAGTAAGCTCGAATACGTTCAGGCGCAAGATCAAGGATACGGACCATGAGAGAGGAGTTTCGGAAAGGAGTCGGATAAGAGTGTCAAGTCAGTATTTTAAGCAAAAATGTAGATCGGAAATTTAACTGGGGTGCCGATCTAGGTAACCCCTCGTACCTCGCACTTTAACTCAGGGAAGGGGGGGGCTCGATCGAAAGGTGGGGGGGAACCTCAAAAAAAAGGAAAGAACCCGGCGAGTATTGCCTCTAAACGCCAACGAAAGGTAGTATGTTTGTCGGGGGGGGGGGGGGGGGGCGGAAACCTGGTTCCTGTAGAAAAGAAACTCCCAAAAAAAAATGTGATTAAGGAAGAAAGAACTAAAAAGGGTAGCGGGCCTTAGGACATCCCGCGGAAGAAGCCGTACCGAAGTATTTCGATTAGCCATTACAGAACATAAAAAAAGCCAAAAAAAAAAAGTGAATGGAGATGCATCCTGCAGTCTTAAGGTCTTCCGGAAATAATGTAGCGATGTCAGAGAGAGTAAAGAAGAGGGGAGGCGCTCGTGCCATAATTTTCAGAAAAGGAAAAAAAATGAATGAAAAAATCTCAGGGGGTGGGGGGGGGGCTGGCGCGCCTCCTCTAAATACATTGAGCAAAGGGAGGGGCGAATTAGGCCAGACTTTCTTATTGAAGAAAAAGGTGAGAAAGCGATATTTTTGGGGAAAGATCGGTACGAGGAATGTCGTATATGATGAGAGAAGGATGCTCAGACTAAGGGGAGGAAGGGAGGGGGGAGAAGACAGAGGGTAAAGAAGGGGGTACCGTTTTTCTACAAATAACCAGGAAGCATGTACGAGAGGGCTGGGTTCTCAGGAGAAAAAGAAGCGGGGGAAATGTGAACCAGTTAACGACATCAGCGATGCTGAAAAAAGTTGAGGACAGGGTAGGGTTGACAGAATGGCGGGACTAATGCTGGGAACCGTTGAGCCGGGGAGCATTTGAATCTACAAAAAAGTCAAGGCCGCTTTGGGGAGAATCTAGGGGGAGAGGAGGAGGAAATTGTTCCCGTCCCATCGCGCTTAGGCAACACTGCGTCGCTGCATCTCCGGTCACTTGAGGAGAAAGGAAAAAGAAAAAGTAGGTACTTCCGAAACCAAAATCCAAGAGAGAGATAAAAAGGATTAGGGTATGTCAAAAGAGAATATATAGTGTAGAATATGGAATTCAAGGGGGGGAAGAAAAGTCTGAGAAAGGCTCTCCTTGCTCAAATTGTCGAGTACACGAGAAAGCAGGCGATTTTCTAGAAGGACGTGCACGGGGAGATCTGGGAAAAAAAGAGGAGGGAGCAGGGAATTTTGATAAGAGTGCAGTCTATAGGTTTGTAGATTCAACCGGCGAACTCAACAGGAAGTTCCACTCATTTCTCTGATTTAAGACCCGAATTAGGAACAGGCGGAAAAGGGGCCGAAGAAGTAAGGGTGGAAATGGGAGAAGATTAGTAATCAAGCCGTGGCGTACTATGACGCTCGCGGGCAAGTGGGGGGGGGCGAAAAATAAAAACAATTCTTTGGAAAAAATGAAGGAAAAGAAAGGAGGGGGAGGTCTGCAGGAACCGGAAGAAACTTCAGATCATCATTCGACCAGAAAAAAAACGGGCCGATCTTGAAAAAAACGAAGGACGGGGGTGCGCTGCAAAGGAAATAACGACAAGGCAAGGCTTTACTGACTTGGAAGTAAAACGGAATCATGTAGTTGAGGCGGGGAGACAGCACAAAGAGCGTTGCATTCATATGAGGCGAAAAAAGGGAGAGAGAAGACGAATTTTGAATCGAGCGAGAGATAAAAGGGGGACAATTCCTAAGGATTGTGAAGGTCAAGAGGGGTCTACGTGGACCGAAAATCCAATGACGTTGGGTGGTTGGAGCCTCGACTGGCTGGAAGGGGGAGCAGGAGTTCACACTAAGTCTTTGGAAAAAGGAGAGGGAGGAGGATTAACCTTACCGAAAAGACGCGTCTATTCAAACATGTGTGTGGTAGTCGCGATGAGCGCCGCTACGGGAGGGGGCTAAAAGGCAAACGGTTCGCAGCAAAAGTACGAAAGAATTTATCAGGGCGGGGGGCGTTTCGAAAGAGCCTGGGGAAGTCAACCTCGGTGGTGGGCTGATAAGAATTAGGGTAGTATGAGGATCCAGTAGGGTAAGGAAGGGGATCTGGCAAATAAGTCCGACGAACGGCGAACCAAACAGTGTTACGTTCCGAATGACACAAAAAGGAGCACGTCACAGAGGGAATCGAAAAAAAACCTCCCGTCGCGACATCGGTTTAAGGAGAATAAGCGCATGGGTCCTCAGGCTCAGCTCCCTTAACTATTAATATCAAGAGAAAAAGGGGCCAGAACAACTTTGGGATCGACTTTTGATCTTAAAAGCTGGGGACTGCACTGCGTTTGCGCGGCCGGCGATTGAGTGGAGGGGGAATGGGGATCTTATTATTCGGCGATCAGGGGACGGATCGAGGGGAAAGGAGGAGTTGGGGGGGAGAGAAGAAAACATTCCTACGAACTGAAAGGAGGAGGGGTCCTCTTGTTAGGTCTGCGAGAAAGGCGGAGAAAACCGTTAGAAGGGGAGAAGTTGGGGAAAAGAGAGGACCCCTCTTGTTGGGCCTGACGCTCAGGAGTTCAAAAGACGGCGAAATTGCGGCGGGTTTTTAAAATGGGAAAGAAACGACCTGGGGAGCTGTGGGGGGGAAAACGAGAGGGCCTGGAAATAAATGTTTTATCCGCTGGGACTAAAAGATAAAAGAGGAAAACCGGAGACCGGAACGTCCAAACAGGTAGAATGGGATCTCGCGATTATGAGGACATAGGGAATGACCGAGAAAATACGGAGGGCAAAGGGGGACACTGGGGAACACAAGATGTCAGGAAAGAGAGCAAAGTTTGATCTGGGGGAGTTTATAGGAGGGGAATCAGGAAATTCTCCATGGCTGGGAGGGTCGGGGAAAGGGAGCGGACGGGTGGTGAATAGGGCACGTGCAAATTGAACTAGGGGAGACAAGAGGGTAACAAAAAAAATACGTTGCTGTTTTCTGATGTTTTCAGAGGGTTTGACGGACTGGGTTTGAGACAGTAGATCTCTCAAGACCAAGGAGGAAAAGAGAGATATTTACTAGGGGGGGGGGGGGCCAACCCAGAAGGCCACCATACACTCGCAAAAAAAAAAAAATGAGCAATAGGGTAGTGTTCAAGGGGGGGCGTCGGGATCGGAATGTAGAAGGTCCCAAAAAGAAGACTAGGGAGAGAAAGGGACCTTCCGCTGTAGCGTAAGGGGGGTAAGAACCAAGAAGCAACACCGCCGCTTACTCAAAAGGGGAGAGCTGGGGGGAAAGATAAGAGGGGAATCGACAGGGGGTTCCATCAAGATGTATTATCAATGACGCTCGAAAACCATGTAAGAGGTAATGAAGAAGGGGAGTTTGAGTGCTTTCCGCCAGGGGGTGACAAAATTATACACCTTCAAGATTAGAGTCCACCCCATCTTTCCACAGGTATAAGACAGGGGGAGGACCCAACGAAAAAAAAAAACCCCGCCGCAATTTCTGACAATATCGGAGTGGAAAAACGAAAGGTCAGAAACAACCTCCGTTGTAGGGAGAAAGGAACAGCGATAAACGGGGAGGGAAGGGTCTCCTGGAGAAAGAGAAAAGAGGTGGACAATAAAACATGATGAGTTCGTAAAGGGTTCGTCGGAAAGTGGAGCAAAAAAACGGTTAAACAAAGCCTTAAAATAAAAAATGAAAAAGAAAAGGTCTCACTGAAGGTCTACGCCCCTGGAGCAAATCATCGAAAAAAAACAGAGTACTACAAACCAGTAGAATTAGAGAAAAAAAGTTGGACCTCTTGCGGCTCGAATCGGGAACTGAGGATAGAAGCTCTCGTAGATTAGGAGAAGGAGGAGAAAAGAGCAGGGGGGGGCAGACATTAGGGAAGGGATCGACAATTCAGGGGGAAGATGTGGAACTCCTATTCAGAGGAAGAGGGGAAAAAGCGTACCGTCGGCCCAAAAGTTGGTAATTGAAAAAACTGAAGAAGCATCGCGAAACTTAGGCGGGAAACCCCGCTGTTTTCTCCTAAAGGAGAGGTTCAACGCAACTCCTGATAACTAGAGTATCATGGATGTGAACAAGGGGAAGAAAGAAAAAATACCAGATAACGGAAAGCGACTGGAACAAATGTTAGGGGGAAAGCCGGGTGCACAGAGCCCTGATCGGAGGTAACATGAGAGGGGGAGGAAGGACCTTCATCCCAAATGGAAACTGATCGCCATCGCCGCCTCTTCGAGGGATAAAAAAAGGGTGACTTGGGGAGTGGAAAAGAAGCTCTCAAGACGGAGCCGGGAAAAAGGCAGGGTTTAAGGAAATAATCGAGTCTCGAAGAGGACTACTTCCCCCGTAGAGCCAAACCCCTTGTTCAGGAGAAAAGCACGTCCGGGGGGCCTCCGCATGAAAAAGAGAGCCAAGTCACGGTAACTCAAGGGGGGTAGGGCGGGTCGGCGCCTGTCGTGGGGGGAAATCAGGTCAGGAAGAAAAAGAAGCTCTTGTTTGATGAGAATAAGTCTGAGAACCCAGATATAATTGATGATCGGGAACCCCACGGTCTAAGCCGCCGATATTCCAGGGAGTACCATGTTCAAAGATTGGGGACGGGTGTGTGTCGAAACCAAGTATAAGCCGCGGAGCGTACAAACTGCTTTCAATTAATCGCTCGAATCAGTATTCGAATCGGCAAAAAGGTCTTCGAGGCCTTTTAAGGCAGAAATTTTTCGGCTGAAAGGAAAAGAAAAAAGGGGCGGGAACGTTGCGGCCGGCGTGGCCGTGGAACCAGAAGCTTGGAGCTACGTCCATCGATTTCCAACGAACATCGCGCTGGAGGACGTCCCTGCTCGACATTCTCTTGAGATTAAAACAAAGGGAAGGGGAGAAAGGCATGGATCGCTCGAAAAAACTTAAGTGAAAAAATCAACTCACCACAAAGAGGAAAATAGAGAGGAAGGGGAATCTTGGGAAATAAGAATTCTGCTGCTCGGCGAAGTGAGAACGAGCAGGCGATGCGAGCAGGGGCACTTTGCAGATGGGAGCGGTAAAACGAAAATATAACGTCAGTCTTTCCTGGCGATATGATCACAAAACGCGGCGCATCCATTTTCAATGGAAGATTTAAAAAAAAAAGATTCTGAAAAAAGAAAGACGAGCGAGACGCGGAAAAGTACTGGTGATGGGGGAAAAAAAGGGGGTTCTTCGGAAGAAGAATTGGCGTTACATTACTCCTAAGCGTGGTCCTGGAAATATGACTATGGTCCACAAGTCAAATCCAAGTCTTTGAAGTCTGGGTGGAGAAAGGAAGGACCTTTTCTACGGGCAGCATAGGATAATACAGGGGCGAGAAGTATCTACATGGGGATCACAACACCGTAGGGGAAAAAGGATTCTACGAGGGGGCGGGCGCTGCACTCCCGACGAAAATGCGACATCTGCCGCTTACTGGGAGGTTAAAAAAAAATACATTTAATTGGGTCGTGACTCCATAGGGGGCCCAAAGGGTTGGATGCAATATTAAAAAAACAAATGGGGGGAAGACGCCGACGGTGCCGAGACTAAAAAGAGATATTCACGGCAAGTTGACGCAGTCGGGAAAATTTACCGCACTACTGTTGGCGCCTCGAAGCTGCTGGGAGGCGCAAATGCAATGATTAGGAGGGGGTATCTTCCCTGCGGGGAAAAAGGAAAAAAGGAGCACACTCCTGCGTCGGTAGAAGGGGGACTGGGGTCGAATGAGGTCTATCGGGTCGGGGAAATAAAAAGGTTCGCAAACAAAAAACCGGTAGAGTTTGAGGCGTTTCGGAACTGCGGAAGGGGCAACCTTGGGGGTTTTCTACACCGAGTTGGAGAGGAAGAAGGCTAGATTGCTTCAGCGCATAAAGAACACGCGCTGAGGGTCATTGTCAAAGAGCAGATAGGCGAAAAAGGGGGGACATTCCGATTGAGCACACGGATCCCCTCATGTCAGCGAGAGCGTCGCGACAGCGGGAAAATCAGAGAGCATTTAGAGGTTCATAACCGATGCCTCAGCGAAAGAAAGTGGCAGAACGAAAAAACTAGGGTAATTTCCTAACGGGTAAGACGGCCGTTTGGCAGCTATTAAAAACAGCGTGCAATAGACGGACCGTGCGAAAGGAGGGTCAGGTGGGGGAAAGTAGTTTTATTCTGCGCGACAGAGGATATCGCGAGGTACTGTTGTGGTAGAACGACCTCTAAGAAAGCACTCGGGGGAGTAATGGACTGTTAATATCGGCTGACTCAGAAGAATTACGCGAGCAAGGGCGCATCGAGATGTTGTTCTGAACTAAAAGAGGGGTCAAGAGATTGAGGGGGCGCTTGGGTTACGGGGGGGGGGCTACAAACGGATAACCGGGGAAAGCTTGGTGAAACAGCTAATTGACCCGTGTGGGATCCGTGTCTTTTGAATTTTACCGAAAAAAGGTTCGTACAACGAACGTGAAAACTGGGGGAATCGCCGCTTACGGGGTTCGGAGGAAGCGAGATAGACATACTCCGATGCAAAGGTGGGGGATTCTGGGGGAGAAAGGTAAGGCTCGGCGGTTTGCTGGGGGAATACTGAGAAAAGGTTCGCTAAAAGAGGGGGAGGATCGGATCGACTTGCAAGAGAAGAAAGGGAAAAGGATGCCAAAACACTTGCAAATTTCTAGAGGAGACCGAGCACACCAAAAACTTGAAAATGTTGGGTGGCAGCTTTTAGGGGGCGGGCGGGTTTTGGTACCAGAGGGTCTGAGAAACACAAAAACGGAAGGAAAAGAGAGAATATTTACGGGGGTGGGATAAAAAAAGATACCTTCAACAAAGGACTAAACAGAAATTCGCAAAAGAGTGTCAAGGGCCTGCGGGATCACACCTGGACAGTGCCTAGAAAAAAGAAGCAAGAGAAAAACGAAGGGCCGCATGTACGAAGCCGTTGACAAACAGCAACCCCAAAAAGCGATTCGAACAGAGATCTGGGCTTCAACCAAGGGGAGAAAGGCCAATAGGGGAGGAGCTCGGCGAAACTCAAAAGTAAGAAAAACGGAAGATAGCACGGTCCGAGGAAAAGACGGGGTAGTAGGAATGAGGGGAAAGGAAGAGGACCTCGCGGTCCAACCAATCAAGGGGAAAAAAAATTTGGAGAAACTCTGGAACCCCGCGCATGACGACAAAATCCAGGAGATCTCAGAAAGAAAGAAGGGTGGAGAGAACAAACGCTCTCTAACTGAAAGGAGGGGAGCCGATAGTAAATGACAAGGCAACTTTTGCGAGGAAAAGGGTTTCTTGTGACAAAAAAAGTAAGGGTCGAGATAACTAAGAGCGCCGGAAGGAAGGGTAAAAAGACATCCTCAGACTGGAAGAGTCGTAAAAAAGACACGGAAAGGCCGAGGCAGACTCATGCTACGGAAAATAAACTGCCCGACGACATTCGGTAGGGAAAAAAGGGGCGTGGGGTCGCTCGGACATCGGGTAATGGATCTCGGAGACCGATACATGAGGGATGAAAAAGGGTGTCTCTCATTATGGCGTGAAGGGAAATTAGGGGATGTGACCCGGGAGGGGGACACAGAAATGTAAACATTATGTGGAGATCCCCGAGGAAAGTAGAAAAATCTGACCTCTCGACTGGAAAGAATTGTGGGGAGCGCGATTCTCACAGAATGAGATAAAGCAAGGAGGCGGCCAACACAGAGGTTTAGAAAAACTTAAAAGGAAGAAGGGTTTCCTAAACTAAAGAAAGGATAAAAGGTAGCTAGGGTTGGGAAAAAAACCTTGGTTCCTGGTATAGAAAACGATTAGACAGGTCTCGATAGGGGGGGACAAAATAGTTGTAGAAATGCTCTAAGCGGAGGGAGTGTCCGTTAAATCCACCGGAATATACCCGCCATGAAGGATGGAAAAACTCTCAGGCGACGAATGAATCCAATCACTCTAAGCGAAACCGAATCGTAAATCAAGATGCAGTAGAGGGAGGGTAACGTTGAGCCTGCCTAAAGTACGGAAGTTGCTCTAGCTCAGAGGGCGGGCATCAGCCATGCTCTGACAGAGGTTTTTCGGTTCGACGGGAACCGGGGGGAAAAAAGCTGAGGTGAGTTCAAACCTGTGCAGCAGACGGCTCAACTCTAAGAACTTTTCGTAAAGGAGAATTACAGGGCGATTGTAGCAACTCCCCTTTTATTTAGTAGTTGAAATGAACCATCATGTCGATCACCGTCTCTGTGAAATCATAGGGTGGAAAGAAAATGAGTCAAAAACTATGTCGATATCGGTAGGGGAGCGAAGGGCTTCAGGGGCTTGCTGCAGACGCAAAAAAAAAGTCAATATCGGGGCCAGGAAGTCCCACAGAAAGGGTAGAATGTGTCTGAAACTGCAACGGGTATGAAAAAACATCTATGAGGAAGAGAGACTGAGGGTCGGCAAGAGGAGAACCGGAGTCGAACCGTTCAGGTATAACAAGCATAGAGGAAAACGAAGAAGTTCGGGCCACGGGAGGTGAAGGGGATGACAAAAGGAACGCGTGGGGGGACGGGGGGCTCCGGATTCTCATGGAAATCTCCCGCGGATAAAAAAATCAGGTCATGTGCTCAATCCGGGCTCTCATCAGGGGTCTCTTCGGCGAAGGGAAAAACTCCAAATCTCTATTGCAGCTCAGCCCTTCCCCTGAATAAGAAAACTGCCCTTCCCCTTCCACTGTCAATGAGAAGAAACCAAGGAGCGCTCAAAAAATTGAGTCTGCAGGGGGAAAAACATTCCGCCCCGGATTCTGGGAGAAAAAAAACAAACAACGAAGGAACAGGAGATAGATTGACGTTGTTTAAAGAGAAAAAAAGAAGCGATGCGATCAGGAAAAAAGACTACTGTACCGAGAAGAGCAGAGAAAAAACATTGGGGGGTAAAAATTGGGCTCAAGGAATGGGAGCGGACCCGGGGAAGGGATTGCTACAAAGGAAAAAATAGCTTGCAGGAAGATTGGGCACGGAGGAACCCAGCAACGGTGTCAAGGTCGGAAGTCTGATTGTAAACAGGATGAAACTAAACATCTAAAAAGGGAAAACGACGCTTCTGAAAGTTGGTACAGGTCAGAGGAGGGGAATAAGATCTCTGAAGCAAGTGGTGAAAACAGAGCAGGTCACACGTGGTTGCCGAAGAGGGTGGGATGCCAAAGTGAATCTGATCTAGAAAGCGACAGGCAACTTAGGGATAGAGGAACGAACATGAGGGATCAAGACGGGAACCGAATCTTCAAAACGAAGGATTTGAATGAGTCTGCCAAAAAAAAGACAAGGCGCAGACGCCTGTACAAGGGTTGGGAAAACACGAGGAAGCCCTTATAAGGGGGGGAAGGCGAGAATGCACGAGGGAGTTTAGTCATATTAGACGGGTAAACAAAGTTGTAGGAGCTAGAAAAGGGGGCAAGAAGCGAGCTAAAAGAGTATAAAGAAGGAAAGCAGGAGATTTTGAAGCACGGGGGGTATTAATAAGGCGGAGACGCAAGAACAAAAAAGGGGGGTGGGGAGGTCGAAGCTGGGAGCTATTTAATGTATCAGGATGAAAGAGGCGGGATGAGGTCTGTTATTCAAAAGAAAGATGTGGGGGACCCCACACAGGTGAGAGACTTTCCGACAACTATTTGAGAATGAGCGTCCTTTTTCAAAATTTTGAGGGGGGGAGAGACCAAAGGGGCGCGACAACATCCATATTACAAGTTATCCAGATTTGTTTCGGCCTCGCCCGGGTGAGAGTGGTGGCTCTATAAAATGAAATCGAGACTAAGTAAATGGACGCGCTAGGGGTACGATGTAACGTCGGAGAAGGTCTCGTAGAAAAAAAAAGAAGCAAAAGCAAACTCAGTTACTGCAGTTCAAAGAAAATGTGAAGGAACACGCTAAGTTGGGCGCAGGTGAAAAGAACGGGGAGGCATGATCTGAGAGACAAGCTAAAAGTCAGGAAAGAGGCGGCCTCAATAATAGCACATTTGATAAAAGGGGTTGGATCGAGGGAGGGAAGCTATTGCTCAAGGCAGAGGGGGGAGGGGGTCCACGGATAACGGAAAAAGTGAGTGAAGGGGTGAAGTGGTGCTACATTAGAAGAGAGAAGTGTATTCGGAAGACGAAGCTTTGTTGTGGAAGCTACAAGAGTCTAAAGCAAGAGATAGGAGGGAGGTTCACGACTGGGGTTCAAGATCTCCTAGTGAAGCGAAATCAAGACAGCTGTGTGTGGGTAAAGAGCGCAAAGAGGGAGCAATTGCGGCTCGTTGTGACCGAAGGGGAAAATAAAAGAAAGGGGGTGGAAAAGAAATGGAGAATGGCACAGGGGTTAAGGGTCTTTGGGGGGAGGAGCAAAAACAGAAACCTTCCAACTCGTCTTCAGGAGAAAGGGAGGGGGGGGGGGGGGAAAGGAAGAGCGAGGATCAAGTAAGCAGCAGATGGAAACAACGGTTTTTTGGGGTCACAATAATCTCATGGGGGGGAAAGAATAGGCGGTTTGCTTTGGGGAATGGTTCTGTGCCTAGCGGGATCTCGGGAAATAGGGGAAGTTCAGAGGTGAATGAAAAAATGAAATGTGATCTAGCCGAAGACAACTCCAAAGACACTCTTTGAGGAATTGGGGGGAAGAATAGTGGGGTGAAGATGGGTGGGGATGACTCAGATCACCCCCCAAGGAGGAGGGGAGGTGAGGGTGAAAAACAATCCGTCAAAAGAGCTGCAAAAGAGGAGCAATATGAGGTGGGACAGAGGGTCGTCGGGAGAAGGGTCAAGAAAACAAAAAAACGGACTCTGGCATCTCTCCTAGCAGGGCACACAAATAAAAAAAAGAATGTATCTGAAGGCCGTTAGAAGAAAGCCAACAAATCAAAACAGCAGAGGTTAGCACAGAAGAAGAGCGGGGATTTCAACCATGACAAAGTGGGGACAGAAATCTTTGGGAAAGCTAACCTGACACTCTGAAAAAACCCAAGACCTGCGAGAAAGATAGAGGAGGGGGAGTTCAAGGGTTTCGGATCATAGAAATACAAGGGCCAGGAACTTGAGGGACGATGGAACACCCTCTTCAAACGGGTTAATTGGGGGACAAAAGAGAGGTGAAACTGCAATTTCGGAAACAAAAGGAGGACAAGCCGACTAGCGTCATAACAAGATACTTCAAGCGTATCTTGCAAAAAAGAGAAAGGAGATGAGGGCCTAAAACAGAGGGACAATGAAAAGGGGCATTTCTTAGAATGTGAGGGGAGAGGACAAAAAAGATAATCATATTCACGTGAGGAAAGGATAAGGAGAAGGATAAAAGCATGAACACCAGGCCCAGATATCTAAACGTCCTCGGCTCAGGGAGAAAGAAAGAAATCAACGAGGAAACACCCATAGGTAAAGAAAGTGGGTCCAGGAAGGGGGCGCTATTGCAATAAAAGCCGGGGGTCATTCAGTTAGAAGAAAAAAAGAAATTCAAGAGCGGATTATTTAGTAAAAGGAGGGCAAGACGATCCATGGGGGAAAGAGGAGCCGGGTTGTTCTACAATGAGGGGAGGGTAAAGAGAGGGGGTCTCCATCCGATTCAATCGTCGGAAATGTAAAAAATAGAAACGCGCCGTCACTCGGGATTAGAGAGAGGAAAAGGAATGAGACTGCTTTAAATGCAAAAGGGGGGGGGATTCCCCAGTTCAAAAAGGTAATCACGTTGTCGAAAAACAAGTACCATCGTACGTGTTGGGGGCGAAGAACAGGGGGGAACTGGAGAAAAAAGAACCAAAACTGAAGAGAACCCAAATAGTTGAGGAAGATGGAAAGAAGGTGCGGGTCCGGTAAGAACAAAGAAAGGGAGAAAGACAGGCAAGCACCGAAGAGTTTCCAGAAAAGAAGGCGCCAGGTTACATAGAAAGACAGAAGGAAGTGAATTTCGAGTTAGGACCGTCCGGGGAAGGAAGTCAAAAGTCCGGCCTTTAATAATATAGGGAGGCGAAGAGATTGAAGAACTTTTCGGCTGACTAAAACAGGGACGTGCTCAAAAAGAAACGCTCTCTGGGGAATTCTGGGGGAGGGAAAAATAAAAGGAGTAAAGATGTCTGTCGAAAAGGACAGGGGCGGGGAGACAGGCTGGGCCAGAGAAAGGAAAAAAGGACGCTCATTTGGGAAAAAGGTAGGGATAGTTTCTGGAAAAGTAGAAAGAGGGAGGGGATCTAAGGTGGGGCTTTAAGAAAGCTCATCGTAGAGGGAAAATAGGAAAGGGGGGAAGCATTGGGTTGTCGACAAACGGGAAAACAAAGGCGAGATCAAGAACGGCTTCGGATGAGATCCTTAGAAAAAAAGGTGCAAAAGGAAGATCGGCCGCTTGCATTTGCGTCAAGTGAGGGAATCACAAGAATTTGGGAAAGCTTAATCAGACACGAACAATGCGGGGAAACGGGGGAAGTTCTACCGGTGAAATACAGAGAGGGAAAACTGAAGAAGGAGAGATCTCGGAGACTAGGGGGAAACCCAATGAGAGGGAAAAGGGAACGCTACCCATTCGCTGCCTCGGAGACGTGAGCACTGGAAAGGAAAAAGAAAGAGGAGAGACAGAACTTGAAGAATCCAAGACGAGTCCGACCCAGG
>Ga0179593_1296101_pt1 | contig 14575 bp, 18 predicted proteins | sample CZODoug2_1_08_16_FD_185931 | JGI IMG/M metagenome (GOLD analysis project Ga0179593, IMG submission 185931) | Vadose zone soil fungal communities from Angelo Coast Range Reserve, California, USA - CZODoug2_1_08_16fungal (PacBio error correction) | ecosystem: Environmental > Terrestrial > Soil >...
TTTGAAGAAATCCAATTTTTAGGGAAGCCCTTCTGCCATTGGTTAAAGGACCAAGTTTCGTAAAGGTCCTCCTGATGAAAGCAAAAAGGAGTAACGGGGGAGTGGGCAACATCCTTTGAAGGGAGTGCCAAGGAATTCTAACTCAGGAACGAATGATAACCCTGAAGTGCAAGTCAAGGAATTTTTATTCGAGGGGTAGGAAGGGGGGACTAGGGTCGAACAAATGATAAACAAAAAAGTTGAGTCTTATTCAACGCAAGGGGAAACATCAATGTGAAAGACCGGGGCAAGGGGGGGGGGGGAAACTTAAAAAGGAACCGTAAAGAGATATATCGAAAAGGGGAACGGGGTAGAAAATTTTGGGAAAAACACTGTAGGAGGGGGTAGGGGGGGGGGGTGGGGCGAGGCAGTAGAATGGGGGGGAATTGTGGGTGTCCTGGCGGATTTCTGGTTGTGGGGAAGAACGGTGGAGGGGACGAACGGTTTAGTTCTTGGGGTGGGTAAAGGGGACACCGAAAGGGAAGAGGGGGTGTCCGGCAGATTCAGGGTCAAAATAAAGAAAAAGGTGAACACAAAAGAGGAGGGTACCTGCCGGGGGGGGGGTCTGCTTGTTCCACCTCTTTTTGTAGGCACTTGATGGGGGGGGCATTGCACTGGCCGGGCAAAATGTGGCGGGTATTTTATTGGGGGGGGAGGTGGAGGATTCAACAAGTAAGTAATTGTCGCCAAAGAAAAATGAAAAGTGCCCTGGGGACTAGGGAAGGAAATTAAAACGAAACAAGGGATTTGGGGGGGGCAAATGCTTCGATTAGGTAAATCGGAAGAAATGGGGATGGGGGGTACCTGGGTGAGGGGGGGGGGTTGGTAGACTGGAAGAAATCATGGTTGGTCAAATCAGGGGGACAGAGGGGCGAAGCGTGTGGGGAGGGGGAAATAGAAAACAAATGGGGGGGGGTGCAGGGCCTTCACTGGCCCTTGGGGGTGGACCGAGAATCCAAAGACTTAGAGTGGGGGGTTCTCCAGGGGGGGGTGCCGTCAAGGGAGTGGGGAAAACGAGAGTTGGCATGCAAGAGGGGTGGTCTGACAAAGGAACTGTGGGGGAGGGGGTTTTTGTGACAATGAGACTACTTTCAAGCAACAAATCAAAGGCCGTTTGTTGTTCGAGGGAGGGGGGGAAGGGGGGTTTTGCAGTTGAGTCGTGCAGAAGGACCCGCAGGGGGAGGGGGGGAAGAAATGCAGGCTGTTAAAGCGTAGGAAACTTGGGGGGTGGAAAAGGGTTAGGGGAAGTTGGGGGACCAAAACAGAGGAATTGGGGATTTCGCTGAGACCGTTGTGTGGGTGGGGAGGGATTGTCCGGGCTTCGAAAAATGATAACGTAGGAGTCTAAATCTGCAGGGGGGGAACGGGGTGGTGTTGGGGGGGGGGATGTGGACGACATTCCTACATGGGAAATGGTTTGGTGATTGGGCGTTGGGTTAAGGTAACCCCCCGAGAGTTGCAAAAGCAAGGAAAAATTAAGGGGAAAAAAAACGGCGACGTTATTGGAAGTGGGCACAGGTGGGTTAAGGGGGTCGTGGTTGCGGGGGAAAAAGACTTGATTTTCAAAGGCGGAAACGGCAGGGGTTGGGAGACTTCCAAAGAAGACTAAAAAAAAAAACAAACACTTCAATAGTTGCCGGTACAACAATTGACAGGGTCATGATGCGGTCGTTGCCGAACTAAGGGGGGGTGGGGTACTTCTCAGTCATGACGTGGTTGGACTGAAAAACTTGAGGTGAGGGAGGGGGGGAACATGGCCTAGGTACAATAAAACTTCGGGGCGATTTAACTCCACGTGTTTTACTTAAAGGGAAAATCGGAAGGATGTGTGGGTGAAAGAAAAAATTTGGGGTAAAGGTATGACCTTTTTTACCAGGTTTGGGAGGTTGATAAAGTCGGACCGTCTGGGGGTGAACTAAAAGGGATGGCAAAAACGGAAACCGTGGGGATGGGCCAAGGGGGGTTGGAATCAATTTGTAGGACGCAAAGTGGTAGTGGGACCGGCAACCGGAGACATTTTATGAGGATAAGAACTGCTTGGGGGTCCCTCAACTGGGTGCCCTGGGAAACCAATGGTGTGGGTGGGAGCTGAAACTGGGGGTTATCATGGAAAAGTGGAGTTCAGACCGAAATCAAGTGTGAAGGTGTCGGAACCATGAGGTTCACGAAGGTTGAGGGGGGAGGGGGGTGAAGTATGGACGGAAAAAAGAGAGTTCAAAAGGATTTGCGGGGGAAGGGGGAAAAAAAAAAAATGCTTACTACTGGGTGGACCGGGAATGAGGTCATCACGGTTGACAAGACATTGGGGCCCCCAGTGACATTTCAAAAATTTCCCAACCAGCAAGAGGGGAAAAGGGAGTGGCTGCTAAAAAAAAAAAAAGACATTACATCAGTCATGGGGGTCTGGGGGGTGAGGAATGGGGGGGGGGGGGGGGGGTTCCTCGGGGGGCTTTCGAGTGTTTGAGATGATGGAGGTGTGCACCAGCGGGGTGGGGCAAAGGTCACAACGGGATCCGAGGGTGCAGGGCCTTTGTATAACTAGGAAAGACCGTCTTTAACCAAGGGGAAGGACGGGTTAGGGACGGGAAAAGGGGGTACAAGGTGGTTTGTTGACAAGGGACCTAATGGAAATGTTCACAGGGCAACTGAGGAGAGCAGGGGGACTGCAACATGCGTGGGCACGGCCTCGGGGGTAGGGTAGGCGGGGCGCACAGTGTAAAAAAAAAAGCAAAGGCCGGGTATGGGGTGAAAAAGAAAGATGGGAAGTGAAGCCAGAGGCTGGGAAAAAAAAAAAGGCTCTCGACCCTTGACTTATCCTCCAAACCCCAAAAAAAAAAAACAAAAAAAAAGGAGTCTTGATGACCAAGACTTAGGGGGCATCCACCGAGGTGGTTCGTAGTCCAAACAAAAACCACCTCAGAAAAAAAAACACTTGCTTGTTAGGAAAAGCAGGGACCAGATTCACTACGGGGAGGGGGAAAGTCTATTAAAACTACCCCAAACGCAAGACACCGAAAAAAAAAAAAAAAAAACGTAAAAAAGCCCAGTCAACATAAGAGGGAAATATGAGGGCTCAGCTAAAAAAAAAACCCTGAAAAGCAAAAAAGAAATGGGATGGGGAAGAAAGGCCCCGGAGGGGGGGGCCGGATGAAGACAATGCCGGAAAAAAGGAATCCCTGAGAAGATTGGAAAAAAAAACACGCGCAAAAAGGCAGCAAAAGTCAAACTAAGAACAGAGGAGAATCTCACCCGTGCCACCTAAAAAAAAAACATGAAAGCCAGAAAAAGTAGGGCAACCCCTCCACGAAGGGACATTCAGAAGTCCTTACACCAATACAGCCCCAAGGGGACCGCAACGCAGTGAGAAAACTTATGTGGGAATTAAGCCGAAACGGTACGTCATAAATGGGGGGACAAAGCCAAAAAGTGGATAGCTAAATACAAAGCAAGCCAGGGATGAAACAACCTGAAAGTTCTGGACTAGGGGACAGACAGAAAAAGGGGAATTGGACTGTAAAAAAAAGAGACGTGCTCAAAGTACGCGAGGGTCGGGCAAGCAACCGCTTAAGAGACCGGGGAAAACGAATACCGGCACAAAAATAGCGGAAGGAAAAGGCAGAAGTTCAACCAAGGAAGAAACCAAAGGAAGAAACGTTAGGGCCCAACGCAAATCGTCAGTCACAAAGCAACGCTGAGGAAACAACCAAGAACAAGGAAAAAGGCTACAACAGGAAAAAGCCAACGGAAAATCGGACCGGCAAAAAAAAAAAAGACCAGGGAAAAAAAACCTGCAAAAGAAAAAACCCGAAACGGCGAATGCCGCAAGTAGGCCAGGTCAACCAAGGAAAATCCAACCAATGGAGGGGGGCGGCCAAAAGCAAAGACAAGCCTTAAGGGGTGAAAAAACGTTTAAAAACCGGCATGGGGTGTGAAGGCAAAAAGGAGTAAAAAAATGTGCTATCGGAAGTGGGGAAGTGTTCCATCAATTTAAAAATTGCTTTGGTGTAAGGGAGCCAAGAAACGGGAAAAGATGAACGGGAGCTTAACAGGAACCATGAAAGGAAAGTCCGCCGACGATTTTTGGGAGAAATTAATGGGAGGAGGGGGGGATCAAGAGGGGTGTTCTCCAAAAAACCCCAAACTGAAAAAAATTACACAAAGAGTGGTCGAAACAAAGGGAAAAAACACTAGTCATAGAACCTGAAGGGAAAAGCGCAAAAACCTAACCCAAAGGTCATAGCGGGGAAAAAAAAAACAAACCACTACAACTGGGTTACTCAAAAAAAAAAAACCGTCAAAAAAAAGGGAAACTCTGTGAACACCATAAACGGTCCTCGTAAAAAAATCCGCCTTTCCCGGGAAGACATGAAAAATCCGAAAAAAACAAGCTCCCAAACGGGGAAAGGGGTTGGGCCCGGATACACAAGGGAGCCTAAATTAGGACAAAAACCGAAAGTTCTGGGGGGTTGCTTCACGCAAACAGACAAGGGGAAAGGGAAACGTAAGGTCACAGGGGGCCATTCATAGTAAAGGGGAAACTCTATAAAAACAAAAATCAAACAGTAAAAGGAAAACGACATGGTGTTCTCGCAAAAAAGAGAAGAAAGAACTAAACGGCACAAAGTTGGTCGAAGGTTAAACAAACTCGATGCGAGGCTGTCACAAGGGGAAATGGAGGATACGTGCGGTTCGTACGGAGACAGTTAAAAAAAGGAAGGGAAGCAAGGCCATAAAGATAACAAAAAGGAACCTGACAAAAAAATTCGAGTGAAGGGGTCAAAAAAAAAAACGTTTTCCGGCGCAGGGAAACCCCAAAAAAACATGAATCTGGGGGGACCAACCGTAAACAGGTTACGGGGGTCAGGAGGCAAAGCCAAGGGGAAACAACAAAAACGAAACAGAAACCAAGAAACACAGACCAAAAAGAAATTGGGTACGGGAAACCAAATAGCCCAACCCAAACAAACAAAAGACCAAATCAAAGTAACAAAGGGCCACGGGAAAACTAAGACCCGAAGAGTAGTACAAATTGAATAGGTCGTGAAAATGGTGAACCAACAGCGGGAAAACATGTACAAATCGAAGTTGGGTCTGCCTTCGATAACCCGCACAACTGGACCTCGAAAAAAGGCTGATTAACAAACCGAAGAGAAAGCGCCCAAAGGTCGCCATCGATCACAAAAGGTAACGCAAGCCTCTGAACCCAAAACAAAAAAAATCCCAGTACAGACAAGGTTGTGTTAAAAATCAACGACAAAAAGAAAAAAAAGCGCTCAAGGAATCAGGATGGTGGTAGAAAACAACAAGAAGGAGACCAAGAAAAAACAAACGGCTTCCCTCGGCAACTTGGGGAAAAAACACCCACGAAAAAACCAGGTTTGTTGGAACCACCGGAATGCGTGACGGCCAAGCAGTAAACTATTTCGGAACCTGGGGGAACTCATCGTCGGACTTTACTGAAGGGTGGTGAAGCGCGGGATGGTGAAAGACTGCACGGACATCGGGAAAAATGTGTTGGATGGTCATGGGGGCCGCCAGGTTGGCGCTTGGGGAGGAAAGGCATTGTTGATAAAACGGGGCACAGTCAAGGCAGCACGCACTGGGACCACCGAGAGGGATCACAAACGATACAAGCTGAGTAAAACAACAACCAGGGGGAACGTCTAAAGAGGATTACGACCGCGGTTTTTTTCTCAAATGGTCAAAACCAGGCATGCATGGGACCGGGGGTTAAGAGGAATAAAGTAAATAGCGGATGAAAAAAGGCGAAACAACTTGGAGGGGCAATTCCAATCGTCCTTTGTTGTGAAATTACGAAAACACTAAATTAAGCTAAAAATCAGCGGGCGGTCAAAAAAAAAAAAGAGGTTCAGGTTGAGAGTACGCAATGAAGGGGGGCACATGGAAACCGCTTTCATTTGGTGACAAGAACGTGGGAAGGTAGCGGGGAAAAAAGAAACTGAGGGCAAGACCGAATGGTCAATAGTGGGACAGATAAAAAGGAGAAGAAGGTCGACACAGTTGGGGTCATTGGGCGGAGGAAGAGAAACACTATTGAGGGGGTAATTGTTGTTTTTTGGCTAGTTAGGTCAGGCCGGGGGGAGGAATGGTCGACAGTTGGAAGCGTTTTAGGGAAAAGGAAAGGTGGAGTGAATGACAGGGACAACATTTCAACGTTTGGGGGGGGTAATTGAGGAGAAGTAACACGGGACCGATGCTTGGGTAAGGAGATTGAATGAAAGAATAATTTGGACGCGATTGAAAAGACGGAGTTTGGAAGGGGCGGGCGTCGGGGGACGGCCAAATGGTGTTGAGGGGAGTGAAGGCGCGGGAGAAAGGGCAGGGGTGGCACGTACACGAAAGGTAAACTGGGAAGGGGGGCAAAACAAACGTTATTGCTTTGGGACTTGGGATGGGAAAATTCCGTACGAGAGAAACAGGGGGGGTGGAAGTGGGGGTCAAAAAATCCAAACAAAGGCATGGATGGGGGCCTTCTCACGGTATTTTAATTTAACAAATAAAAAACAATCAGGGGGGTGAGCGTTTCGGGAAAAATTCGTGGAGTGGGAATGGTTGGCCCAGGGGGAGGGGGTGAAACGTCTACGTAGTGAAAACGCCATGGAAAAAAAAACAGGGACCGGGAGGGCAAGCAAGGCTTGTTGGGACAAAACGTCAGAAAAGTAATTTTCTGGAAAAAAGGACGGAAGGGGGGAAAACGCTCAGGGGTTGGGGGACTAGAAACAAAAACGAAAATATGGGAATTGGTCTGGGTGGTATCCTGCTGGTGTGGGTGGGGTTTTTGTCGGAGGGTGGGCCAGGCGAAAAAAAGTTGTGTGGCCGGACAAAAAGGGGGGTGCAGTTTTGCCAAAATGGGGACGGTAGGAGAAGAAAGATGAGCAGTGGGAGCGGGAGCACAAACAGCCTGGTGTGTGTATTTCGGGGAGGGGGGGGGATGGGTAGCTCACCAAACGTCTAAGGTAGGCCGTTGAAGCAGCCGTTCATGTGGGGGGGAGTTCGTAGTTGGGGGCCAATTTGGGCACGGGTGGAAGGGGGTTAAAAAAAAAAGGAGTATTGGGGGGGGGAAATTTTTCGTTCGCGACATGGTGGGTGGGTCGGCTGGTTCACGCTGGAAACACTGGGGAGTGTTTGTTGGCCGGACTAATTCATTCAGGGAAGTGCGATATGATTTGGGCCTTTGGAAAAGTGGTTGGGTGGGGTGCACGGGGGGTAAGGGGGGCAAAATAAAGGGAATTTTGTTATTGTGTAGGTTTTAGGCAACAGGGGCCAGGGTGAAAAAACAACAAGTGAAGGGAAAAGCAACAAACAGCGGACGGGGATTTTCTTGGGGGCATTTAGGTCAGACGTTAAGGAAGTGGAAAGGGAATCAAGGTTGAAACAAACAAAAGATCAACGTGATGAGTGCGTGAGAAAGGACAAAAGTGCAACAGTCAAGTTTGCCTGGTGGCGAAAAAGTTGGGGAAGGGGGGGGCAACGTGTCCAGATGCGTGTGAACAGCCGCCCTACGGGAAAAAAAATTGGTTAGTCTCGTGAGGGGGACTGCGGTTCTTTGCAACAAGGAAAGGCGCCGGAGCTGGTGTAAAATGAAACAGGTCTGGGAGGAAATGAAGAAAAGGGTTTTTTTGAGTGGGACTGGACGGGGGCACGAGCGTTGTTCCTGTGGATGAAAAGAGATGAACTGGACTTTTGCAGGTGCTGAGAATGCAATTCATAGGGGGAACTGCGGAGGTGCCCTGAGTGGGACAATACGGTATCAACTTTTCGGGGAGGGTGGGGTATGGGGACATTAATCCCCAACAAGTACCGGACACCGGAGGTCTGGGAACAATGGCTTGCTTTATCGTCAGGGGAGGTTGGTGTGGCCTCCTTGCCGGGGTAAGAAAACACCTTTTGGGCGATTGTAAGAAGGGGGAGAGGGGGGGTTGCAGAGCCTTGATGTCGGAAGTTCCAAAACCAACGAGCATAAGAGTGTCTGACTGGGTATGCTTGGAGTCATTTACATTGCTTTGAAACCATCGGAACGGTGTCGAAAAGGTCAGGGCGGGAAGCGGGCTGAAGACGTAGAAAAGCGGGAAGGCACCTGGGGACCGTGCAGAGACCAAAGACGGGGCGGGCATCACCCGGGTCTGGGGCTGACACAATCGGCGCACTTGGGATGGGGCGGTTTAACCAGGGGGGGAGAAGAAAGGGTTCCAAATGGAACGGCGGGGTCTGGGGGGGGAGAGAAAGAAAATGACGGGGGAATATTGGGGGGCCGAGGGGGGAGTGGATTGCTGAGAGGGTTAGGGTCGATGAGTCCTGGGTGGGAAACTGCTTTTAAGACTTTCGCGGTGTTGGCACGGGGGGAAGACCTTTGGGGACACATAAGAAAAGCGCCTCTGTTTGGGCAATAAAAACAAAGTTCGGGGGGCGGGGACAGGGAGGTGTCTTTTTTTGACATCCGGAAATTTACAGGAAGAGGGGAAAAGAAAAGGGAGGTCTAAACACCGATGGCACTTCAGATTGGGAGTTGGGGAAACAATAAATTTTAGAACAGGAAGAAACACTTCGGAGCCACTGGAAAAGGGAGAGCAAAGGGGGAGGGCTTGGTCTAAAGCGACTGAGAAAATGAAAAGAAAAGAATCAAAACAAACACACACTGATGGGAAGAAGGGGGAAGAGATTAAAAAGGCACAGAAATTTTTACCGGACCTTGGGCAAAGCAACAAGCGGTGGTACAAGAAAGGTCGCGTCTAATGGGGGAACGGGGAAAAAAAAGGGGAGAAGAAACCCGAGGCTCAGTGCAACACCGAAAAGACCATTTCATCCACAAAGATGAAAGGTTCCATTAGGAACCACGAAAAAGAGACACCACCCCCTCGTACGTCCCCAAAAAAAAAAAGATTTAGGGGAAGCAGGCAAAAAAACGGTAACATTTTAGGAAATAAAAAGGTCTGTCCACCTGTGGAAAAAAAAGCCAAATAGGCCGGGCTCCAAACCCGGACGTTGACTTGCCCAGAATGAGGACATCCACCGAAATCCCAAGAGGGGACCTAAAATAGTCGGCGGAAGAAAGGAGCAAATTAAATTTTTGAATCCGCAAACACGAGCCCCAGGGTCATCAGCTCAGTAAGGGGGAAAAGTTCGCTATGGTCCCAAAACGGGGGGCATGAAACGGCGTTACTGGGAAAATAGAGTCAGACCAACGTAAACGCAGTCAGCGAAAGTCGGGGAATCTTGAAGGAAACAAATACAAAACCAGAAATCAGAGGACCGGGAGAAACGAGAAAAAAGCACAAGTGGTTCCAAAAAACAAAGATTGCACGTAAGTCTAAAAAACGTCCACGCGGAAAAAGGGTTTGAACGCAAAAATCTCAACCACTCCTGGCCGAATCACCTTCAATGTCCACTCTGACGGTCTGAAAAGGGCAGTAGGACAAACGTAATAACACCAAAAAGCACCAGCCTTGCTAAGTTGACGAAAAAGAGTGTATACCAAAAGGGAAGATAACGCGTGGGGGAGGAGAAAAGACGAAAAAAGTGCAAAAAGAATCGAAGGGAGGCCCAAAGGACCAAACGAAAAGATCAGGCACGAGGGGGGGGGGGGGGGTTTCACCCGGGAAAAATCACACAAACTCACTGTCTCAAGAATACGGATTGAAATAAAAATTATAACAGCAAACGGAAGTGTCTCAGGAAAGAACCTCCTACACGAGGTTGGTGCCCACCACAAAAAAACAAACACCACCTGGGAAACCTTGAAAACTGTGGGAAAATACCAGTAAAGTGGTCAAAATGACCGGGTGTGCTCTTCTTCGTTGTGCCAGAGGTCCTCGAACTAATTGGATGTACATGGTGTGGAAATCCGCTTTGGACTCAGAAAAACTAAAGTAAAAGAGAAACACAACCCACAAAAATGAAAGTACCAACAGGACAATCGACCAGGGGGGGAAAAAAAAAGTACTCCCTTTAAAAGATGGGGGGGTTTGTATCAGACCGGTACTGGGAAGGACAAACGCCACAAAAAAAAGTGCTCAAGTCTGGAACGTCGGGGAAAAACCTACCCCGACAAAAAAGGACGCCCCTGGGAGACTACTAGGAAGGCCGGAAAGGCCATCGCGGGCAAATCACTCACCAAGGATAATCCGCAGGGGAAAGCACATTTGTTGTGGAGCAATCACAAAAGGGGGAAGCCGATTACCACGTCCGGGGGGCAAAAAAAAAAGACACAATAAGGGACGCCTTCTACTTGAAAAATCCGAACCCAACCGAAAAAAGACAACAAACAGTACCGGGGGGATTGGGTGTGGAAGGAGAAAAGGCGAAGAGCCTTCGTGAAAAACTGGGAAATTTCAGGTGAGGTACAAAATAAAATTCACCAAGAAACAAATGTGGCGTCTCCCAATCATTTACAAAGGGCAAACAGCGCGAAAAAAAAAAATCACAACAAGAAACCAGAGGGGTCGGGTCACCCGGCAAAAAACAAGCTCGCAGGAAGGAAACAGCTCGCAAAGGAAGTTACTCAAACAGCGCGGAGGTATGACAACAGAATCTTTGGACATGAAGCGCCATGAGGGGACGTATCGGGGGAAACCAATCTAATTGAAAAGAAGTCCCACTAGACAAAGCTGCGCGGAACAAAACCAAAATGCATGGGTCGGGGAAAGTTGGGAAGAAGGCCTAGGGGGGGGTGGGGGGGGGGGGGGACCAAAACCGAAATGGGGGGGGCCACGGAGTCGAAAAACGGAAACATGGGGAGGGAATCAATGGAGAATGGCAATCTTGCAAGCAAGACCCCAAAAAAAGGAGTGGGGGGAAGACCGTGAAAATGGGGGCGTCACTCAACCGGGCAACTCCAAAAGACCACAAGGGAACGCTACGCAGCCTAAAAAGAAAGGCATGGCCGTGACAGGGGAAAAAGGGGGCCAATCTTTGAAAGGAAAAAATCTGGCCACACTCATTCCCATGTTCCATCGGGGCAAGACTAAAAAAAACATCGCAGCAACCGGAGTTACTAAAAAAGGGGAAATAAAAAAGAGAAAAAGTCGGGAAATCCTCCCACGCGGTAACTCTTCCTAAAAAACCAGAAAAACGAAAGTCAATTTGTTCTACATAGGGACACAAAAAACTGGCGCCTAAATCCAGAACGATTCCTCGGGGGGGGGGACCACCAGAAAGGAATCAAAAAGCAAAAAAGGTCTTGCAATCGGAAGGGTTCAAAGAGCAACAGCAGAATTTTTGTGCGTACAAAGGCAGTGTCACACCAAACAAACCGGAAAGCCAGTCAACAAAGAAGAAAAAGCGTACTCAAGCCTCCGAAAGGGACGGCTTTGAGAAGAGACGTGAGTTATAATAGTCATGAGGTTCAACAAAAGTTGAAAGTTGGACAGGGAAGCAAATTGACGAACTGGGGAAGTCCAATCATTTTTGGCTTACTCTTGAAACAAGGCGAAGCGACCAGTGCCGACCGTAAAGACAAAGCCGAAGACCAACCAGAGTTAATCATAAAAATAAAACAACACAACGTAACAGTGAGAACCAGGAAAGAGAGGAGAAATAGTCGCTGGTGGGGGGGTATCGGAAAATTAATGCCGGGGACAATGGAAAAGAATAAAAAGAGGGGTGGATTCACCTCAAACTTGAAGGCCCGGTAAATCTCCGGGGGGGGGGAAAGGTCGAACAGGGATGCTAAAAAAGAAACTGCCACCACGAAAAAAACTCCACAAGGGGAAAAGGCCAGTACCGAGGAACTTAGTCAGGGGTTTGTGGGGAAGGCACCCCGGGACTTGGTTACGAAAAAAGTGGGGGGAGGAGATTTGGGGGGAGGTGGGGGGAAAACTCCAGGGCAGAAAAGGGGTAGGTTCCCCGGTGACGATACATCGTGTAGAACGGGTTAGTGTGAAGTTTTTCGATGCCAGGACGTTGAAATGTCGGGGGGGGTTTCGGAAGGTCAAAGAGGAAAAGAAAACGGTGGTGGGGGGGATCGGAGAACTTGTGCGGGCAGGGTTTCGGGTGGGGCCGAACTGGGGGGGGAAAAGTAAATCAAAAAGTGAAAAAACGTGAAAGTTTGGGTGATATCTAAAGGATAAAGGGGAGAAAAAGGTAGAAGTGGGCACGCGTGGGCACGGGAAGCATTGTGAGGAAAAAAAAAAGCCAGGGTTGGTTGTCCGAAGGGAAATGTTCGGTTTCAGGGATGTGGCCGTTCGTTGGGGCCGGGGGTAGGAAGGGGGAGGTATCGTTTAAAGGCCGGCCGGCTCAATGTGCACAATTGGGGGTACTGGGATAAGTGCGGTGAAAGGGGGGGAAGGGTTCAAAAAAAGTAGACCCGAGATATGTGGAATGGCGACCAAATTACTAGGGGCCGGTGACAACGGGAAACCGGATTCGGACCAAAAAACGGCTGTTGAAAGGGTTGTTACTAGAAGAGAATAGCGGATAAAGGGGGATTGGGTGAATGGGTTACATGACATGGGGGTGGAACGGAAGTTCCAAAACAGAAGATAATGGTCCTCAGGAAAGAAGAAGAGTTGTGTGGGGGCCTGTGTAAAAGTTGAAAAAGGGGAAAACAAAGGGCGGTTGTGCAAGGGGGGGGGAAAAGGCAAACTGTTGCCCGCGACTTTTTGTTGAAGAATCACCAGCAAGTTCATGGTTGTTTAGGGGGGGTGTTCGACCGAGGGTTTTGTTTACCCCTGTGAAAAGGATGGTGTCAAGACGATGGGGGGGAGAATTGAATTGTGGAAACGAAAGAGACAATGGATTGTTGGGGGGGCACAAGTACGATGATGCAAAGGGATGTACGGACCACCAAAACAAGGAGGTGTTATGAAAATAGGTGGGAAATGGTGAAGGCATTCGCGTCAACGGAAGAAAGCCTCTAAGGTTGGGGGGTTGCTGTTGGGCAGAGGTAGGCCAGGTGAAAGTGGGGGGGGATGAGGAAAAAACAGGGAATTCACAGTGACAGTGCGCGAACCATGGGCTTTGAGGGGTGTTGGAAAAGGGGCATCAGGGCGGGGGGAAAAAGTCGTCGTATATGGGCAAGGGGGCAGGCGGTTGGGGGGGGGGGCAGTTGTGAAGGGGGTGGGGGCAAAAAGAAAAGGACGAATTAAACTGTTTTAGGGGTCATTTGGGTGCACGGAAAGGGCAACGGGATGAGGTGACACACAAGCAAAAAGGAAAAAAAAGAAAGGGAATAAAAAAGGGACTAGGTGGTACAAAGGTCAGTGTCCTGTAGTGGGGTACGGACTTGTAATAGGGGTTCTAGTTTGAAATGGGGGTAAACAAAAGGGGGAGACCGAGGGGAACAGGAATTCACATTGCCAAGAGAAAAAAGAAAAAGCAGAAGCAGTATTCATTCAACACAAGTGGCCGGGGGCGGTGCAAAAAAGTCTTCTTTCATCCGACCCTTAACTGTGAAGTACACTTTTTAGCATGTCAAACAATTTTGACAGTCTCCTGTAAGGTTTTCTTTTGGTTTTAACTTGGACGGCTTGTGACGGACAGTACGAACGACCACATGGGGAACTAGTGAGAGGCAGTCCTTACACCAACCAGGGGGGGGTTCGCCAGGAAGTCTGGAGTGTTTCTTGGTGCAGTTTACGGGATTTAAGGGAAAAAAGGGTGGAAGTTTGCCACACTGGCATGCAAAAGTGCGGATCATTCGGGGGGTGGAAAAGTGGGGGATAAAAAAAGGTAGAAGTTTCGTGTCGGTTTAGTTGACAGATCACCCTTGGTAAGAAATTCAGGGATGGGAGGGGGAGGAAAGCGTGCGCCAATTTTCCGGGAACCCAACTTGGCACAAACAGGAAATAGGTGAGACCCATGGACTGGGGTCAATCGAATACGGGGGGAAAGGGGGAACTTGGTCAGTCAAAAAGGGACGGCGAGGTTAGGCGGGGTCACCCGGGGGGCAAGGGGCGTTCCTTAAAAGAGGGTGCGAAAGGCACCATTCGGGGGACAAAAATTGGTGGGACGGAAATGGACCCAGTCTGGTCCCGTCCAGTGGGCAGGTCCATTCTTGGACTCCAACACGGTGGGATTGTCCAAAAATCGGGCGGAAACTTAACTTGACGAAGAAATGGCCTTGCCCTTGACAGTGGGGGGGTAACGGGCGGATCATCAAGGGGACGGCCAGGTAAGTTCGCACGAAGGTGAAGGAAGTTCCTGGGGATGTGGGAAGTGGTATGTGCGATGTCAGGGTTAAGTGGGAAGAAGCGTTATAGTCCGGGGGGGGGGTGTAACGTGTAGGCCGGGGGGGGGGGAAAACAAGAAAACGAGAGGGGACACAATCTGCCAAAAAGAAAACCTTGACGGGGGTGAAAAAAATCGCGCAGGGGGGAGGTTTCGTCAAGACGGGGAAAGTGACCGAGGGGCTGGGGACGTTTCGGTAAAGGGGGAAGAAAACGGCCGGGGGGGTTTGGAAAAAAGAGAACTTGCAAGACGTATAAAAAGGGGCCCTTGTGGGGATTGGGAAAAAAGAAAGCAAAGTAAGACTGGGGGTGGGGGGGAAAAAGCGTAAAAGGGAAAAAAGAAATCTGCGAAA
>Ga0179593_1338649_pt1 | contig 14575 bp, 14 predicted proteins | sample CZODoug2_1_08_16_FD_185931 | JGI IMG/M metagenome (GOLD analysis project Ga0179593, IMG submission 185931) | Vadose zone soil fungal communities from Angelo Coast Range Reserve, California, USA - CZODoug2_1_08_16fungal (PacBio error correction) | ecosystem: Environmental > Terrestrial > Soil >...
GCAATCGGAGGAGGGCGTATATGGACCAATTTAAAAGGGAAGGGGCTCGGAACAGGATGCCTCTCACAAGAGGGACGGATCAGTCGATGAAGTAAGGGTACGGGAAAAGATTGATGATGACAGATGAATTTCTCCTTGGGTAGAAGGCAAAGGGATAAGGCCTGGAGAAGAAAGGGGAAAAGAGTGCAGTTCAAAGGATCAGCAGGAGTAGGGGGTTAAAGTGTGCGGAGAGGGCTCAGGTAACGTGAGGTATGCTTAAGACTGTCACGTAAAGTCATAGGGAGGGACGGGATAAGGAAGAAGGGGATTTCCATGAAAAGACGCTGCTAAATATGGGGGGTAAGGAGAAGGAGAACCGGAGATTAGTTTGAGTTAAAGCCATATTGGGGGTACGATGACAATCTCATGGGACTGGAAGGGTACAGAGAAGCAAAGAAACAAGGAAACACGTGCGATGAAAGACACCGACTAACGAGGAAGGGTTGGTGGGGAATCAGACGGGTGGTTTAGGGGGCCTACTTTTTATCGAGGGAAGATGGAGAGGAATGTACAAAAACAGGGGGGAACGATGAGTCACATGCTCTGGCATCGACTCCAAGGTAAAACCGAACAAACGGAAGGGGGCGGGGGGGGACGTCTAAGATTGCGGGTAGTCTGATTAGAGGCATGAGGCATGAAAAGGTACAGGTAAATAAAAGGGGGAAGGCAAAGGAAAGTAGTGGGAGAAATCAAAGTCTTTCTTGCTACCTTCCCTTTGATCGAATATCCGGAGGATATAACATAAGAGGGGGATAGGGGACTGACTGACTCAAGATAAGAGGGTCAAACTGCAAGGTCCTAAAATAACAAACTGCCCGGGAGAAAGCTTGAGAACAATCGGCGGAACGGAAAGAAAGATAAGGGAAAGGAGCGCAGGAATTCCGATAGACAGCCTAGGGAGGGAGGGGAACGATCAAATGCCACGGTCTAAAAAGGAATCGAAATCAGGCTATATTGAATCGCTCCCAAAGTTTGGACGGGGAGAGGATGCGGGAAGTAACAAATCTTCGAAGGAAGAGGAGGGAATCCGAAGACGTGAGACGAGCGCCGACGGAAAACATCAAAGCCGGGGACTGGCTCATAAGAGTTCGAAGATGCATATAGAAGCCAGAGGATATCTAGATAATGGTGAAAGAGAGAACCTGTGCCGGCTAGGGAACTTTCCATTAGGGAATAGGACAGGATCAAAAAAGATCTAGGATAGGTTACTAGTGCTACTCAAACAACCAGAGTATGAGAAAAAGGGAAGAATGAGCATTAAAATCATCGCTGGCCGAACGGCCTGCCGGGATCCGGAAAAGACCTAGAGATAACAAGAGCAGAAGAGAGCTGAGTTCACAACTCCCTTCCGAGGAAGGTAGGTAATATGTCTACTATATTCATTCAGGAAAAAACCTGTAGAAGGGAGCGGAAGAACTTCCTTGAAGGAGAGATAGGAAAGAAATCAAAACGCTCGCGATAGAAACGTCTAGGGTTTTACCTAAGAGACAGAAAAGGTCAACTTATGATCTAATCAAATATCTGCCCTGAGAGACTGGCCGGACAAGTGGCAAGGGGAGAATAGAGACGAGGCTAGGATTTCAAAGACATGCGCTTGAAAAAGAGGACTGAGCTAATCGTTAATATTCGGGGACAAAAACAGCTTGATGTAAGAGGAAAAACAGCGCCGTCTTAGGGACGAGGGGGGCGGGAAAATGAAAGAGGGGTGCATCATAAAAAGGTGAACCATGGAAGGAGGAAAAGAACAAATAGTTCATCTAATGAGTGGAAGAGCAAGGAGATCAAGCATGAAAAAAAAGCGGGAATTTTATGAACAGTGGAGGGGAGCTTAGAGGGGAGGAAGGAGGGAAAGCCAACGGGAGAAAAAAAACGCCTCTAATAGAGACGAATGTACTAAAGGATAAGGTCTTTGTTGGAGAAGGGAATTCTTAGGGTCGGACAGATAAAAGATAACTGCAACTGGTAAGAACAGGGGGGGGAAAAGGGAAGAAGATCCCAAAGAAAAGTAGAAAAGAAAACACTCACCTAAAAGGTGCATCGTTTGCCTCTGGGCAGGGGGGTTCAGCAAAACAATGCGTACCCGGGGGGGGTTTGTATACCATGAAGTCAAGGAGAGGGGACCTTCTGGCTAAGATAAGGGGCTGACAGTAGAGAGAAACCGCCTGATATCCCCCCGTCATATCCAAGTCATAAAAAAAAAGGGTATCTATCCGCGTAAAAGGGCGAAAGACACTTATCCAAAGAGAAGAAGGTGTACGAGAGGAAAATAAAGAAAGGGTCCCGTCAACAACTAGAAAGAAAAGCAACAATCGCGGGGTGCAAGAGATAACCCTGATGGCGACCCTGTTCGGGGAAAGGTAATAAAGGAGAAAGGTTCATCGAAAAATGGAATCCGCCTTGCCAAAGGTAAAGGGTCACTCCCTCTCAGGGAAAACCACAAGCATACGAACTAGGTCGCAAACACGACAGCAGGGGAACTCGTTCCTCCTCCAATGTGAATGAGAGGAGGGGAAAGGCTAGAGAAAAAAACAACGGAGGAGAGGTAAGTAGATCGCCCAAAAAGGATAACATAGTGGCGGAATTATTGAAAAAAGTTCCCATGACTTGGTGGGCGCAGAGAGGATCTATTCATTCTCCGCGAGAGGGAATGAGATTCGATGCCGGTTAAAAGGTATGCTTGGAGAAATGAACTTCTCCATTTATTGGGACTTGAAAAAACTGAACGCATCAGAAACAAAGAATCTCTTCTCGAGACGAAGGGAGGTAGGTTGGAGGGAGTCCATGGCTGGATTCGGTCGAAGATGACGAAACATAATCGGGGGCCTGGGACGGAATGTTCATAATCTTTTTCTTTCCATGGAGGCGGATAGGTAGAAGAGCCAGAGGAGAGAAACAATGGGCGGCGTCGGCATTCAAGAAAAATGAGGCAGAATATTGGAAGAAAGAAAAGACGCCCAGGGAAAAACGGCTAACTGCAAAAAGAAAAAGCCTAGGGGGTTGTTTTGTAGGTGAAAGGGGGGGAAATTTTGTTGGAGGGGGGAACACTGTATCAGGGGGGGGGAGGAAACTGCTCTACATTAAAAAAAACAAAGTTTCAGGACCTCGTCACGAAGTGAGCGGAGAGCGGGACAAAAAGAGAAAAATGAAGAAAACGAGGAAAAGTTTCGATTTCAAGGCGTAATTAAATTTGGGAAGAGGGAAGGGTAAGGACATGTTCGCCTGCAGCCAAGAGAGAAGGAAATGGAAGGGGATGGTCAACTAAAAAAGACCGCAGGACCCTTGAAAGCGAGAAGTTCGGTCAAGAAAAGCGATATGAAAAACACCGTGGGGAAAGAATTATCTCATGGGGGAACTCCGCGTGAAAAGAGACACATCGTTGAAATTCTTAAAGGAAAGAAAGGGCGAGGGGGAAGCGAAATAAAAGCGGAGTATTCAGTGCTAGGAGGAAGAATGCTGGAAACCAGATCACGAAAAGGGACCTGAGGAAGAAACTAAATATCGATCCAGCGCAAAGTCAGATGAAAGGCGAAATTGGGGGGGGAGTTGAAAGGATGGTCAACAATGGAGATAGGATAGGTACCCCAATCGCGGGGAAACGAGCTCGGAGTGATTCGCCTTTTAAGGAGAGCGAGAAGAAGGTAAAGAATTACAAGCTCTACTAAGAGGGAAGTTATCGCTAAATCTGCATAAAGGCCAACTAATCAGGAATGTGCGTGGGGGGGGGGAAAAAGGCGATCCCGGAGCGGGAAGAGTTGGAGGAGCGGGGCAGGTTTCGCCAGGAAAAGAGAGATAATGAGGACTTCGAAAAAAAAAAAAAAAAACAAACGGAGGAGGAGGAGAAGAGACTGCATTTTCAGATCAGAGAGGGACGCAGGGGACCTGGCGGAAGAAAGGAAATACTTATGTCACCCGACCTCAAGAAGCGGAGTGAAAAAAGCGTCAGAGGGAAATTTAAGCGAAGGGGAATGGAATGCAAATTTAGAACGACCACACCCGGCCGCGAGGAGAGCTGGAGTATTGAATTACGTACGAGCTCGACGGGACTACGATATCCTGCTAAAAGAGTCGAGCTATGGGGGCCGACTAGGAAACATCCTCTTGTCAAGAACGTGGGAAAAAACTCAATGGAAGAAGATGGGAGGGAAGTAAAACTAGGGTCTTTGGATCAGAAAGAGTACAGGATCGCCCAAGAGGAGGGAGTCTTGCTAATAACTGCAAACTGCTCTTCATAAGATGATCAGGGAGTCCCTCTTTGTTCGCGGAGAAAATGAAAGGGAACTTAAGTGACTGCGACATATGCACATTGTGCATCTTGGACCTCAAAGGAAGGGGGGCATAGATCGATCAGGCCAAAAGGGAAGCGAGAGATGAGTGGGAAGGGAATGAGCGGCGGAGGAAAGAATCTCGAGTAAGTGAGAGTAAACTCACCTGGGAGGGGATAACTTGTCTTCCAACCAGGGCTAAAGGTTCATACCGAAAGCGGAAAAGAGCCAATGAAAAGGCCGGAAATATCAGTCCTGTTTTTCGGGGAAGATCCATATTGTAGGGAACAGGCAGCAATAACCTTCGTGAAAAGAGTTGGTCACTTGGGGGGGACGAAGAGGAAAGCAAAAGGAAACCTCAAAAAAAAAGTCGAATCAGCCTAAAAACAAAAATTCAAGGCGGGTGCCGTTTGGCCGTTATCGCCTCGTTGGGACCGGGGACTTAGGAGACGGGTAAGACAACGCTGGCAGGCCTTCATCTGCTGAGGAGGTTGGTCTCTCAGAAGAAACAGAAATCTACGGCAAAAATACTCGGAATGAACGGCAAGTACGCTCATAAAATTTAATAAGAAAAGGGATAAAATAAGCAGCAGGGAACCGGACGACCCCGCAAGAGGTAACTTCGAACGGGGGGACTGAATAAAGACATGATAAAGCCGAGACAAAAATTAAAAAGAAAGACCCGGCTTCTCAATAGAAGAGCTTCGAAGTGGTCGGATGAGACAGGCACTCTAGTGAATAGAATAAAGACCTTTCTCGGCAATCCGACAATAACTCGGCGCCGTCAGCTTAAAGGGCAGACTCCGCCTAAAGAGAAGGATAACGAGAGAAAGAGGAAAGCATGGGACCTGAAGATATAATACTGTCCTCCAGTGAAGATCTAAAGAAACGTTAGGATTATGAAAGAAGGAGGTCCAAGAACTCAGGCGAGGAATGTTCCGGAAGGTTCCCCATGGGCAGGGGTGGGAGAAAGGATGAGAAAAGGCATCTAGAGAGCGGAAAGTTGCAGTCAGATGACTGAAGAGGTTTGCTGGAGGTCTCCCTGAAAAAGGGCGACGTGATTACTGATAGAGGCAACTGGGTCAACTCTAGAGAAGAGTTGAGAAGATGGCGAGAGGAGGGAGGATTTGAAACTTTGTTGGAGAAAGGAAAAATAAGTTATTCATAGTAAACCAGACGTGCGGATAAGGGTATTTTCCAGGGACGAGGATTTACAGGAAACTGGGTGAGGTAAAGGGGGGACCTGAGAGAAAGATAAGGAGTCCATTATCGTTAATTATTTGGAAAAAATTCAAGCCAAGGTAAGATGTCCAAGACAGGTGCCTGCAAAGGGATACAGGAGCCTTCACAGAAGGGAACCAAGGTAAAAAAGAAAACTGAGGACTGCCAAGAAGGAAGACAAGTAATTGGGGTTTGGGAAAGGGGGGACGGTGGTTTTGGGGGGAACGGATTTCCAATAAAAGTGGGAAGAGATTGCGTTGACCTACCGACCCCCAGGCACAAGCGGGGAAAAAGAGCGCTGATCTTTACTCAAGAGTCAACGCAAGGAGAATCAAGTTGCGATACATTCATGTGTATTTTGAGTAGTGGAGTCATCGTAAAAAGTCTTATAAGGGTTCTACCTGAGAAAGACTTCGCTAAACTACAAAGGTAATTTCAAAGACAAAAAGCCTTGGAAAACCGGAGTGTGGAGAGGAGGGGTTACAACAAGTTCATATGGGGGAGGAGGGAAAGTGAGAGCGCTGGGAACCGCATCGAGACCAGAAGGGTGAAGGAGAACGCACGACAGTCGAACAGTAAATATAGAATCGACGTCTTAAGGAAAGAAGGAGGTCCTTCAGAGAAGTGAAGATTTCAAGCAAAAATCAGAGGATGAAAAGAGCACGAGCAAGCAAGGGGCCGATCGGATAGGAGAAAGGGACAACGGTCGCACGAGGAGTTAAAAAGGTAGAGTGGGAAGAGTCGGAATTTGTACGAGGAGCGGGAGTATATTATGTCAAACCGACGAGAGAAAGGAGAGCTGACAAGCAGTCTGAAGGGAGGAAACTTAATTAACAAAGCGTAAAAACTCGACGACTGACTACAGGGGATGAGCGTTGAGAAGGATGAATATAAGACACAGGAGAAAGCAGGGAATAGTAAACTAAGGCGGGGGGGTTGAAAGCAGACTTGCCTTCCTGGGGGGGGATACTAGTGAGTATCGTCAGTAAGGGCGGGAAAGAGCAGTGAAGAGAAAGATGAAAGTAGAGATCAAACCACTTAGGAGGAAAAAAAAGAAAAGAGATGTCTTTAAGATAGCGATGGGACGACTTCAGCGATAACGAAAGCCGAAGATATAAGACCAGGGAAAAAGAGAGCTGCGTGGGAACCAAAACAATCGCTACTGCTGTCAAGCTTGGATAGCGGGGCATCTGGCGAACGCAGGAAGAGCCCACTTATCCTTCAGTAAGGAGGGAAGATTGGAACCAGGGAGACGAGTAGAGGGACGAAATAGGCCAACGAGAGTCCCGCTATTGGGGTCCATAGAAGAAAAATCGTTCAAATTGGGGGACGCGTCAAAATAGAGAGTATCGATTCGCGTAAAAAAGTTACCGGTATTGGGGAGAGACTACTCGGAGCGTCCTCGTAGGCGGAGGGGAAAATCTCGGGGCAAGCAAAATAGGCGTGTCTCATCGGATTAGGAAGGAAGAACCTGGGTTAAAGGAGAGAAAAAACAGGGATATGAGAATTCGTGAAGAAGGGAAAGTTTAGTTGCCCTATTCCAAAAAAGACGCTAATCGGAAACTCGCACATAAGGAAACTCGATTAGGGTGAAAGCATGCATCGAGTAAAAAGCGTACACGAAGGGGTTGAGTTGGGACATACTAATGAGGTAGCTAGCTGGATAAGGGCAGGCAGAACTGACGTCAGAACACCTAAGCTGCAAGAAGGAATAGAAGGATTAAGGCGGGGGTTCGAAATTCAAACTATTTGAAAGAAAGAGAAGTCAGGGACCTCGTGAGCAAAAATTTGGGTGCAACATCGTAAATAGATCCAAGGAGGCCACCAACGTGAGAAAGTCACAAAAGGAATACTTTGAAGTTGAAATTGCCAAAGTGCAGCCGCAGGGAGGTAAAAGTCTGAATAAGACCCGCCCCTGAGCTTGGAATAGGTCCTTGAGATGGAGCGCTCGAGAACCAAGATATCACTGTACTTGATAAAACTAGGCAGAAATTAACTTCATAACGCCTCATAAAAGGGAAAGAAGGGAACTCTAGAGAAACGGAAAAGAAGCCCCAGGATAAGGAAAGGAGCACAGGTTGAAAGGATCTAATAAGAGGAAAGAAGAAGCAACCTCTCTAAAAAAGACCGGGCTCGAAGACAGCGAAGAGATTACGGGCTTCTGCACAGGGGGACGATTCCGAAAGGAACACCTTAGCGGGCGAAAAAGAAGGCCCCCTAGAAAGAAGAGGAAAGTTTCACTCCCATCATTGCCAGCGTCATGGGTCACGGAACGCCGATATAGGGAGATCCCAAGCGCTGTAACGGGGAGAAAGGCATAGCAAAGATGGCAGAGAGATGGAAATATCTAAAACAAACAAAGGAGTTAAATGTGAGAGAAGGAGTTTAGAGGACTATTTCAAAGAAAGGTTCAAAAGCTGCGGTGCTCAGAGAAGCAGTCTATTGCACCTCTAAGGGGAAATGCGAGGGAGGAAGGAGAAGACAGAAGGAGGTCCGGCTGATTTTAGAAAAGAAAAGGCGCCTTTTTGCGAAAGGAAGTACTGAAAGATAACGAAAAGCCGACCAACGCAGAGGAGAATGAGGAGAGCGAAGGGAGGTGCGTGGGATCATGTGGCGGATATCTCCTTGACTATAACAAGGGGGTCGACACAAATGCTTCTAACTCTTCACCGAATGGGCGTCCTGGAAGCGATTCAGCCATTTGAGGGAAAACCTTGGGACCGAAGAGAAATGTTGTCTACCTGATATCCAGTTTGGGTGGTTACACGTGCCCGATGCCACAGCCGGAGGAGGTAGATCAGGGGAAAACTGGACAAGGATACAATCTCAAAAAGGCAATAGAACCTGCTGACGTAAACCAGCTAGGGAACCAACCAAAAGATGAATTTGGTTGTTGTGTGCGGTTTAGGGAAAGGGGTTTGTTTGAAGTGGCCTAATTGGAGGAAGAATTACTCTAAAGGAAATTCGTAGGACACCTCCTCAGAAGGGCAAGCGGACAGCCACTAGGAAAGGAAAGAAAAAAGAGGAAGAAAAAATGAAAGTAAAAGCGTTGTGAAGTTAGGCGTCTCTTAAGACGGGGGTTGCGAAAAAAGAGAGAAAACAACAAGGGTAGTGAAAGAAAGGCCCTGGTACCTGAGTGATCGAAGGACAGGAACCAGATCAGAGATGCGAATGGAGACGGAGCGGAAGACTGACGCTGGGGGTGACCGTCCAACGGAATAAAAATAGCAAAAAACGGTCTGCACGAAAGAGACATAGAAGAAATACACGCGGATCAAGCGGGATCCCTTCAGAAGAAGACGAGGCGGCAAGATAGGAGGACCAGAGCAAAGAGAAAGGGCTCCTAGAGAAGAAAACCGGGAGAACGGAAAGGTCAACGATAGGCGAGAGGGGTGGAAGAAAGCGTAAACAAAAGTTGAACGACTTGAGGGATTGGATGTAAACCGGAACTCGGGGAGAAGAGGAGCGGACTTCACCTTGAACAACGGGCGGAGAGCAGAAAAATCAAGCTCGACGAAGCGAAGGTTTAATAGGAAAAGCATATCAGACGAAAGACAGAGATTATTGTTGTAAAAGTGGGCAAAAAGGGCGCTTTGGTCGTAGTTGGTTACGTGTCACTCAAAGGCCGTTACGGCCCCTCGCACTATCTATATGAAAGCACGATCTCCGAAAAAAAAAAATAGGGGAATAAGAAAGGGTTCCTTAAAACAAGAGAGGGACTAGACTGTTCGACGAACAAAAAAGCAATAACGATCACCAGCACGCACTACGACGGCGAGGACCAAGAATTCGGCACTCAGTCAATGAGGAAAAACTCATGGAGAGGATCAGTTTCTAATGGGAAACCAGGACGTCTACGAGAGCTGGGGTGTTTTAGGGGAAATGTCAGAGAGAATCAACTAATAAGAGAGATATAGTACTCGTGTCTACATCTACAAGCATACTATCACAACTGTGTGGGACGACAAGAGGCCAATTAGAGAGGGCACCTTAAGGAGACAGGGTGAGGAAGGGGGATCGTAACGGAGAGACATCACTGGGGCTAATTTCTGGAAGGAAGAGGATATGCTTAGAAATAGGCTAATATTCTTCAGGGACGCCCAGATGGCGCTAGTAAGAAAGTAGTCACGGCTATATTGTACTTTCTGGCGTGCAGAGTGCAGGAGTTCTTGGGACAGAGGGCGGTCCATGGAGAGAGTGATCACTCAAGCAAGAAAAAGAAGGAATCATATTAGTGTGAACTCATTAGAGAGAATCAGCAAGGATTGTGGGAGTGGTTAACAAAAATTCAGTGGAGCGCGCTGGGAGGAAGGGGGAAATACTATGAAAAAAGTAACATCAACCAGAAAGATTCCTTCTCAGAAAACATTCCTAGTAGGGGTGCGTTGAAAAAAGAGGGGTCTCAACTGGAATAAGGCGTGCCTAGTGGCCCTTGGGGAGGGGGGGAAAGCCAAGACTATCCCAAAGGTAGAAACCAAAAAAAAAAACACGGTTCCGCCACTCCGCCAAAAAAATTACCCTCGTTGGAGGGGGGGGCAGGGTGACTGGAATTTACCCTCCTTGTCAGTGCTGATAAGGGGATAAATGAGGGGGAAATCTGTTACATTAGGCTGGTGCAAACGCGAAAAGACAATCGAAGTAAGAGCAGGAAGTCAGTAAAATACTTGAATAAAGTGGAGAAACCAGCGATGGAACTCCCTCCCTCAGGAGAAAAAAGTAGAAAAAAAAGGGTTCAGACATCGGGAAACTCCGTGTCAACCCGATCAGAAACCAGACCTCTCAGGAGAATACGAAGACTGCATTTGAATACTACCACTTTGCTCTAGAACGTGAGAAATACCAACACTGTTCTCCGGGCGAAATCCCGCCACCCATACGCCCTTAGGACAAGAGGTCACGCGCAATTTCGAGAAGCGGAAGCAGGCTCAGCAGGAGAAACACGTCAGCAATGGAAAAGCGGGAAATGAAGCCCCTCTGTGCCTTCTCTCTGCCAGAAGATACCAACTTAAAAGAGAGATGAAATAAAAAAAATCAAGGGGGCAGAGGAATGTTAGCATTCAAGGATGAAGTTGGGAGAACTAGGCGGAATCAGGAGAATCACTCGGGGGGCAGGGTAATTTCGTGGAAGAGCGGATTTCCTCGTGGAGGGAGTATTTACCGCAACTACAGTGTCCCTTTATTTAAGAAAAGGTGGGGTGGGGGGTTAAGAGAGAAGCAAATGGCCACAAGAGGAGGACGAGTCGAATAGGGCAGTGTTTTCTAGGTAGGGGTTGAGGCTCTCGCCTTGACTTTTATTCGGCAGTACCCACTACTGAGAAAAGTGAGGGAAAATAATGTTGACGGAGAGGGGAACATTGTAACGTCGGATTGAGTGACCTGTTGGCTTGCGTGAGGACGCTATCTGCACTGTGGTAAAGGACCAAAGCCGGATTATACAATAAGCCGGAGAAGAAGGGGAGCGGGTCTAGGCCACCCTCCGTACAGAATGTCCAAATCAGGTGACTGTTCAGGAGCAATCACAACACCCAGGGGTGTGAGCAATCTAGAAAAAGACGGGGGCACCCAAGAAAAAAAAATTTTGGGGTGAGAGGCTTGCTTGGGTGGGATTAAATGGGGGGAAGGAGGGGAGAGGGAGATACAATGTCACAAAGGGTAAAAAAAAAGAACTCTTTCAACAGGATGCGCTCATCTTTACGCAACTCGGTCAACGAAGGGGCGGAAGGAATTTTAAATGAGGGGGTAAACGGAGGTCTCTGTAGGGGAGGCAAGCTATCCGTTATGGCGCAGCAACAAAAGGAAATATTAGTTCAACTAAACCCTTCTATCCGGCTTGGGGAAAGAGAAGCGACAGCTCAAACACGAATAAGGGGCAAGGCGATCAGGGGGAAAAAAATAAAGAAGGGGTGAATCAGACCGCATTTAAGAAGATGAACTTCAGGACGCCTTAGCAAAATATAGAAGGGCACTATAACAAAATTCAACCAGTGAGACATGCGCATTAGTGGACACATAGACAATGATGCCGGAAGAGGAGGACAAGATAAGAAACGTGGCAGGAGGATTAAGGCTCAAGCGATGGAGAATATTTTAGATCGGTCAGCAAAAAATTTGTAGGGTACGTGAGTTATTTGGGCACACGATCGAAGAGGATGGAAAACCTGTTGACGAATTCTACGGAAAGGAAGTGCCAAATCATACGCGTCGACGAAAATGCTGGAATCGTGAAGGGAGTCCAGTCCAGTCTAAGGAAGACGAAGGCGGTGGGGGCGCAGCTAGCTTTCACGGAGGGAGGGTGTAGTCTCAATTTTCGGGGCGAAACGGTCGGAAAAAGAGATCTATATCGAGGCCCATTCAAAACAAAACACGAGGAGGGAGGGGGGGGAAGAGAGAATCTTCATGTACTATAACGAGATGAGACGGTCCAGAGGGACCAAAAGAAATAACCGGAAACTCAAACAGCAAGATCGCTAAGTTGAAACCTTCTGCAGCGTGCCTTGGGCAGCTCTGGGCATAGATGAGATTTAAAGAAGCACACAAAACATGATCTGTCAGGATCGAGATTATTGTGGAATGAAGGCTTCGAGCACAACCGACAGGCTTATACGGACATCGCAATCAACTCCGAGAGAGGTGAAATCATAGAAGACAACAAAGGACACTTTAAAGGAAATATCGCCGATAGGTCATCCGTGAGAGCAACATTGTCCTCCTCTTAGGCGGCCTCGCCACTTGTGAGAGGAAAGTAAGCATAAACCTTCAAAAGAAAGATCATTTGTCTGGAATGACGAAAGCTGAGATAAAAGGGAGCACGGGCCTATCTTGAATGGAAGGCCATTACTGCACGATTGCGGTCAATAGAGGCTGTCACATGAGAGAAATTCTCAGAGCACAGTAAAACAGATATGAAGGGCGACCTCTCTCGGTGCAGGAAGGGTAGCCATTGGTGAACATACTACCGTCATATTTGAGCGCGCCCTGACGGCGAAAATCCGCTACGTCTGAAGGGACAAAAGCATCAGACACACCAAGAGAAAGGAGTACAAGAGTTGTTCCCGAGGGGCGGCCAGAACAGCGACATCCTGACGTGTACCTAGTCGCAAAAAAAACGGGGTTTGGGAGCACTAAATAGAAACTTTATTGGGAAAGAAAACACCGGAAGACAACAGGCCTCTTTTCAGGCTTGTGCCTGTTTGCAAGTGGGAGAGCCTGGATGAGGGTACAAGGGGTTCAGGAATGGTCCGGGGGGAACACTTCCCGTCAAAGGAAGGGCCTTTCCCTGAAGTGGATGGGAATCGGCAGGAAACCAGATGATTAGCGGGGACTTACCCTCATTCCTCCTTCATCAAAGGGAAGAAGGGTCCTGAAATACCTTAAACGGAATAACGCAAAGATGATAAAACGTCAAAAGAAAATGTATCCCATCCCTTAGGAAGGAAAGGGAAACCCGCTCGAAATGGATCAATTAATCCTAATGAAGATGGTCTCGACGAACAGGTTGACAAGACGTTGCAAGAAAACCCTGCGCGAAAGGGAAAAGGGCACCGAAGCCCTCTGAAAGTCCGAAACGGTCACCACAGGGCACGCAGAGGGAATCATCGAAGAGAGCTTCGTCAAAAAGGGGAAGCAATTGGAACCTGCTTAGGACTAGAAATAGGGGAAGAAATTGACATCACTGACTCAAAAAAAAAAGATAGTAAATCAATAAAAGCAGCGATCACATAGGGGCTGAGTCATGAAGAAGGGCCTTTGACAGAGAGGGGGCGATCATCCTCTCCGCTTGCACTGGGGGAAGAGGACGATGCCCGGACTCACTTGGGTGGGCAGAGGGGGGAGAGGATAGCAAACAGAAAGGGGAGTTTCTACACGGAAAGAGGAAAACGTTGAGCGCCATACCCAAAAAAAGTTCAGATGAGATAGAAAGGGTCGAACTTTTTCAAGAGCGGGGTTGCGGAAAAAAAATGGTACGAGAACAATGGGGAAGTCGGAGGAACAACGTATCATATTTGGGAGTTAGGGAAACAAAGGTTTAGTCTCACAATTTAATACGGGCAGATATCGGGGATATTCCTAGAGGGTATACAGTAAATAGGAGGGGGTTCACCGTAAGCGCCGTAGCCAAGCCCAAAGGGAACAGTGTCCAACTCAGCTGGCAAGGGATAGAGCTGCCCCTTCAAGGGGACATCACCAAACTGAATACAAATGAAGGCAAACCCGAAAACTGTTTTTGGGGGTTTTTGTTCGTCGTGAGGAGGGGGTGGGGTCTTCCTACAAATTGGGGGAGTAGTGTAAGAGGGATACCTACCCCAAGGTTTAGTCTTCTACTAAGTGAAGGTGAGATGGACTGGGCCGGGAAGGAAAAAAAAAGGTAGTGGTTAAAATTGGGAGTGAAGGCCAGGGAGGCGGGTCAACTTACTGGTATGGGAGGAACGTGCATCAGCGCTGCTAAACGTAAGGTTATGTTCAAGGTCAAACATTCCCTTGGAGGCTACTGCGGGAAGCGGGAAAGGATTCAAACAACTCCTCTAGAAAAGGCGGGGGAGTGAGATTTAAGGGGAGAAGGAAAGGATAAGGGAACAGAGATGACACATTTAAGTGAAGTCACTCCTATCACAGTCAATGGAGCCCGGGCTACGTCTAGACGCGGGAAATCAGCGGGCAAATTTCAATAATATAGAAAGGAAGATGCAGTTGTCCAGGAAAAGAGCAGGGTCCTGAAAGAAGCGGAGCGGGGGGGGGATCAATTCTAACCGTCTCACTTGATTAAGAGGCGCCAGCTAAGGGCGATAGTTAGAAGCTTCAAAAAGTTGTAACTCGATGTTATATTGAGGTAAACCAATATCGTACGAAGAGATGATTCCGACAAGTCCAGCGGAGATCAACGAAGTCCAAGGGCATTCCTAGAAAAAAACGGATACGGGGGTTCAGAAAGATGCTTACCAATGAGCGAAAAAGAGGAAAAAGGCGGGGTGAACGCAATTCAGCGATAAGGGCAGGATATCCGTTCGGGGGGGGGGAGCAGAAAGTTCTGAAACGCAATCAGATAGGAATTGGCC
>Ga0179593_1317672_pt1 | contig 14574 bp, 11 predicted proteins | sample CZODoug2_1_08_16_FD_185931 | JGI IMG/M metagenome (GOLD analysis project Ga0179593, IMG submission 185931) | Vadose zone soil fungal communities from Angelo Coast Range Reserve, California, USA - CZODoug2_1_08_16fungal (PacBio error correction) | ecosystem: Environmental > Terrestrial > Soil >...
GGTCCCTCTCTAGCAAAACTCAACATCTGAAAAAAGGGGTTCTCGGACGACATAAAAATTACATACATCGAATAGGCCAACCTGGCGACCCTGGACCCACTCATAATTATGGGTCTCTAAAAGAAAACTCAGAAGCCATCTTGGGAGGAGGAGAAAGAAGAGGCGTTACAGCCAAAAAATTCCTGCTTTTGGTCAGGTAAAAAAAGGAAAACTCGCATCGCGGTAAATAATACCGAGTGTGGTGGGCGAGAAACACCGCGGAGAAAGAAAAGCACACATGCTTCACGTCTCGACCGGGGGGGGTGGGTGCTCGAAGGAGAAGGCAGCAAAAACCTTATCCTCTCCAAAAATCGAATCAGGAGTGTTGAACCCAAGTCGGCCTCGCCTGCCGAAAAGAGATACTGGAAAAGATTCGAACGCTCCGAACGGGGGAGCGCGGCCTAAAGCAACACTTGAGCCTCATGGAAGTGGCTGGCGAGAGGAAGAGGACACGAAGGCGTCCTCTTTTCATTCTCTGGGGGCGGAAAACCGACCCGAAAAAAAACGGATCTTGTCGACCGCGCGCGCCTACATCCGAAAAGAGGGCCATACTGCACAGCCCGCTGTGCGCTTCCAGGGAAGGGGACAGCTGAGGGTAAAGGACGCTGTTTTATTATGGGGGGTAAGGAACGGGAGATGAACTTGACGGTTAAGAAAAGAGACCGACAACTGAACTGAGAAAACGGGGACGCGGCTTCACCGCGGTAAAACAGAAATTGTTACGCGGATAAAACCTTGTCTTGTGAGAATGGGGAAGGGCTACGAAAGGGGCGAAAAAGGAAATCGGGAACTAATCAGAAAAAAGTCAATCGCTCACGAGTCGGAAAAACCGCAAGAAGGCCGCTCTAGAGCATCGCCTCGCCGGTCGTAGCCGCGAGCGAATGGTTGCAGTGGCGCTGGCTCGACCCAAGAGAAGGAGGCTGTATTAGTCTTCTGAAATCCATCAGGGGGCGAAAACTCCGACGTCGAAGACCCAAAGGCCCCAAAGATAGAGGAGGAATCCAAAGAACTTCGCCTCGGAAAAACACACTCCGAGATATCACGGAACCTCATCTCAATCGGCATCGGTGACGCGCGGAGGAGTGAGGGGCCCATCAAACGCTGGAGCATAACCTGGGCGCACCTCTCCTAACTCGGAAGGTTCATCATCTTGAACCATTAAAGCAAGGAAAATGAGGGATGTGCGATAAGGTACCAAGCAGAGGGAAAAGCCCGCTATCGACTCTGGATCGCCCGTAGCGGAGGGTGCTGTTTGATTTTGCGCCGAACGTTTTTCAGGGGGGGTCACGGGGGGGGGGGGAGAGGACCCATTCAGACAGCGAGTATCTCGACCCTGCAGGAAAAAGAAGCGGGAGAAAAGAAAAAAGATCCTGACGTCGGCGCTGCTTGACAAAAAAAATTGGTTTGCTCCCGTCATACTAAAAGGAGGGGTGGGACAACGAGAATCGAACTTGAGGGGGCCGCACACCCGCCCCTGGCGAGAAGGGAGCGAGATGACGGGGGGGGAGGGGGGGGGAGTAGACCATTAAATCCAAAGGCTCGAAAGGATTGTTAAGTTTATTCAAAACTGGAGGAATGCGGTCAGAAAGCGGAGGGGGACCGTTTCAAGACCATGATCAAGCCGAAGGGGGGGAAGGGGGAGGGCAGAAAACCACCTTACGTGAAAGCCAACGGGAAAGATAGGCGACCTCGGAAGAGGAAACAACAATCCCAAGACGGCATCCGTACCAAAAAGGGGGAAGAAAACCACGAAAGGAAAAATCGGAAACTTTGGAAAAAAAACGCCGAACATAAAAAACAAAAAAAGAGGGAGGGGTCCGGGAAGGAGGAAAAGACCAAAAGGGTCCCGAATGGGGTGCTCCTTCAAGGGGGTCACGAGGGAAGGGAGGAGGGGGGGGACTGGCGCTTTCCCTTACGACTGTAGAATCTAAAAAACTTTGAGGGCGGAGGCGGACACGAGCTGTAGGGAAGACTACAAGGTCTAAGCTTTCACAAAGATGCTGACCCGCCGAAACGACATTCATAAGGAGCGAAGCTCATGCCGGGCTGCGACGACACGTGACAGAACCCGCAAAACAGAGGAATCGCTGTCAATCATCTACTTCAAGCGCGGTCGGTCGAATCAAGGGGGAGGACTCTGGCACCGAATCGAGAGGAATGCCGAGGCACACAAACGGTTCAAGGCGCTCGCCGGTCAGAGAGGGAAAGGATCTCGGGCCACTCTTCATGCCAGGAGGTAGAGCTCGACATACATGGGGGGAAGAGTCAAAAAGAATTAAAACAAGAAAAAAGTAGGTAAAAAGAAAAAGAACATCCTAAAAGATAGAAAGGTAGGTCTTTCGGGCAAAGATCGATACCGTCTCAAAAAAAATCAGGATCTGTGCTTTATATCGGGGACGAGGAAGGGTAGGCGAGGTTCAAAAATCGCGGAGACGGCGCGTACGCAAGCAAAAAGAAGGCCTTGCGTGGAAAAGATTTCCTATGATGGAGGAAGAAAAAAGACCGGGTAGGGGGGCGAGGAGAAGTTCTGGAGGCTCCTCGAAAGAACTAAGGGCGTGTGAGGAGAAGGAGGGAGGGCAAAACAGGTCCTCCTATAAGAAAAACCTAGCTGATGGCTAGCAAGCGCTAAAGGAGAATAACGCGAGGTACTAAACGCGGAAGATGCTCGAAGAGATGCCAGACGAGCACGATCTTTGGGGAACGCGCCCTCGTGAGAGGAGAAGAAAGGGGAAAAAAGTAAGTCAAGAGTAACCGGGAAAAAGCAACCGAGAACGCTAACCGAACCAGGGATCCATAACGGAAGATTTGAGGGTACTCTTTGAAGAGTAAACCAGGACTCGCAACGTGGGGAACCATTTCAAAAGTAATCACTCCGGGAAGAAAAGACCGACAAGATCCCAACAATGACCTAACAATGAGCAATGGGCACTGGAAAAAAGAGGGAAACGACGGCAGGGCTCCTGGCCCTCTATTTAACGAGAGAGGTAAACGAGGAGGGGGGGTACGTGTTTCTTAGGAGAGACAAAGCGCCTCAACCAATGACTAAGGGATGACGCCCGACGATGAACGGATCGCTCAGCAAAGTACATGAGGAAAAGGGCATATCTTCAAAAAAACCCCGTCCGCGAAGCAGAGTCCCGTCGCGTCGAGAAGGACGAAAATCGCGCACTGGGGACACGAAGAAAAAGGAAAGGGGCGTAGAGGAGACTAGGACTCGCCCGTACCGAACCAAAAAATGAAGAAAGAAGGAAGGAAGACACGCGCTTTTCCAGAGACCCGTGAAAAAGGGAAAGAGAAATCAACACCACGACCGTGGACAGGAAATGGGCACAGAAATTGTCCGACGAACCAATAACAACGGGAGCATAAAAACGCATAAGGTCCATACTCACCTCACACGTAAACTGAGCGTGGGAAGAACCGTAAGGATTAGAACGTTTGAAGGGCAAAAAAGGTGGCTGCAGTAGAAGGGAATTGAGGGGGGCGTTTTAAAAAGAAAGCCAGAAGGAATTTGGAAATTCAGCTCACAAGGAAGATCGATAGTCCTGCCAAAGAAGATGACAACAACACAAATTCTTCGCCTTCCCCTATCTAGGGTGCTCAGAAAATCGTCGGTTCGCTTACATCTTCAGAGGAGTTTCTCGGGACGAAAAGAAAACTTCAAAAGGAAGCAAAAAAAAAACTGGGAAGAAAAAACAACGCGAAAAAGGGATCGGGAAGCTCACCCAAGATAGGGGACTCACGGCGCGGGTGCTTAACCTAGAGGAGGTGAAGCATAAAGGAGGCGTTTTCTCTAACAGGGCCAGGCAAGGGAAAAGGAGGCAGTCGGGGGGGGGTCGATGGCAAGAGTCAGAGGAATCAGGCAAGTGTCTTCAAAAAAGCTCTTTACGGTTAAGGGGTGCTCGGAGGAGCGATCGAAAAAAAAATTATACAGGACGAAACGCCGTCGTGGGGTCTCTGTGGTTCCCAAAGAGAGAGAAGAGAAATTCGCGACTCATCAGATAAACTCGACACGATCCGGAAAATGCTGAGATGAGGGAGCTGAACTGAGTCCTCCCGTCTTGCGGAGAAAAGGATGCAGACGGAAAGGTTCTTCATGGAAGACGTCCGATGGGACGTCGTAGTTGTAATACAACGAAAAACCACGGGGGCAAAAAAGCAGGGTAAATAACCTAGCTCGGAAGTACATGAAAAACTCACGCACAGAACTCGGAGAGACAAACTTCCTGCGAAGAAGGGGCGGTACAGGACCAAAAGGTGATGTTCTTAGTGGAGGAGGTCTGAACTTCGTGAGCGAGGTCTTCGGGGGGAAGGGGGTTCCCCAAAATCTCTCGGTAGAGTTCACCAAAAAAACTGGGAATGGGTACAGCGGTGACGGACGATGGTCGCGGATGACGCGGGAGGAAGCTGACTTTTCCAAAAAGCCGCGTCTTAGAAGAAGAGGAGACAAAATCCAGGATAGGATCTTCCATTTCCATCTGGAAAGGCCTCGAGGTCTTACGGACAACAGCTCCCATTTTCGCCGGGGGGAAGGGGGAGCGCAATAAGCTCACTAAAGCTGCTCGTCTGGAGGGAACAGCATCTGGGAAGGAACTAGACTTCTCTCCCAAAAAAAGGGGAACACAGATGCGTTCGCATCCATCGTAGGAATAAAAACACGAACGATCTTTGATCACGTAAAAGAGAGGGAAGCGGCCACACTAATATGAGGGGAGCGAAGGGAGAAGTTGGCAGGGCGGTCCGAGATCCAAGCCTCGTACCACAACGGAAACACAAAGAGAAAAGGGTAAAAGACGGTCTTAGACTGTTGTAGCGCCGAAGGGAAACATATTAGAACCGTCAAACTCGTAAAGAGGGGTCTTTCTTTTGCGCCACAAAAAAAAAAAAACCACCGGATAGAGAGGGAAGACACCCAACACCACACCCAAACACAAAAAAAAAAAGGGTTTTCGGGTTCACGAGGTACTTCACAACTGGACAGCGATTAGCTGGATCGAAGAGGGGCGAAGAGACCTACGGCGCGCGATTGCCCGACGCTACCTTTCGCCTTGAAAGCAGTGCGGGGTTACACAAGAAAATACTTTCAGGCACAAGACCAATACCCTTTGCCTTGAAGAAGAGAGGTTTGGGGGGCTGGTTGCTTTACATTGTCGGGGATAACCCCTTCAAGACTCTGACTCTGTGACGTTTCCAAGGTTCTGGGGCGGATTCGGTGCAAGAGTGGAGTGGAATTCTGGGTGACCTGGGCGAGGACCTCTCTTGGAAAAGAACCTCCGTCTGGGTAAGATGGAAAGCAAATGCCACAGAGGGGAAGAGGGACTACAAAACCATCCGGCTACCGAATCTGGCCAAACAGAAAAAAAAGAGGGGAAACAGCGTGGTTAAGGTCATCAGGAGGGAAATCCGTAAACAAACAGAGAGCTAAAAAACACAAAGGGGAAAAAAACGATATAAGTAGCCTGATCAAGACGAAGGCCCGAAGGGGTGGCTCATTCGGATGTGTCACGATTCCGTCGCGTGGCGCGAAGCGCTCAGCGGAGGGGGGAAACGTGGGCGGAAGGAAGGCGGAAAAGGGGCTACAACGCGCGCACGAAGTCATTGAAAGAAGGTCAACGCAAAAAAGAGGATTCCCTATGTCCTCAAGAACCGGGAAAGAACAAAAAAGGAATAGCCACAGGTCCTAAAAGGAGAAACACTCATCCACATCCCGAACGGAAAGAGCACTAAGGATTACTTGATGGAGCCTGTCGGGCTATTTAACTAGGCACCATCGATCGGAGAAAAAACCCAGAAGCAGTCGGGCAAAGAAGAGAAGGCTGAATGGGATGTCGCCCGAGGGGGCATTTCAGCACGAATGACTAGGGAAGAATGGGGGGGACCTATCAAACACCCGCAGAAAACCACGAAAACTAAAAAAGGAAAGAAGGAACAGAAGCGAAATAGGAAAAGGGTCAGATGATTTCTGCGAAGAAGGCTCGAAAGAACAGTAAGAAGGGAAAACTCTAGTTAATCGTCGAGATAGGGTAGGCAGGGCCCGAAAAGAACGCCTTCAATAAGAGCACAAAGCCAAAAGAATACCTGATTCAATTTAAGAGGAAGGGAAACGTGTCAAGACCGCTTTGGGCAGGGAAAAGGCAAAATGAAGCCGTCCGAAGTCTACGTTCTTGGAGGAGCGGACTTCGAGGGGCATGGAAAAGAGGAGGGCAAGAAACTAACGCAACCAGGCCAGGGATGAGGGCAAGAGACCACCGAAACCTGAAAAGTAAGGGGAAAACTATGAACGATTGCTCGGAAGATGGGGCAGGAACGAAAACGAGAGATTTGCGCTCCAGAGGTGAGGAGAGAAGAGGAGAACGAGGCCTCTTTCCGAAACCAATAGGAAAAAAAAGCGACCATCGGGGCTCAACCCAAGAAATCATCCAAATTCAGAGAACCACTGTGTCAAGCGAAAAAAAGAAAGAATTGACAGTCCCTAAAAAAGGAAAAAAAGAAAAAGTCAGACAGGTAACCGCCCAAAAAAAACCCCCAGAAAAAAAAAAATTACCATGAACAGCTGCAAAGAACCTGTGGGTTGCAAGGAAAAAGTCCTTTTCGTGAAAAATGTGAATGGAGACGGACTCCGTAGTACCGACACTCGCGGGTCGCCGTACTGTACGGGAGGTCGAAGACCAATAAAAAAAGAGAGGCCGGGAGGAAGAACTTTACTAAGGCATACTGTGCGCCAGCCAAAGAAGTCAAAACCCACTTGCATATCGTCATAGCAAGCCACCGGCCGGCGCGCAAGAGGGAGGCTTAAGTATATTCGGGTCAAAAAAGAAAGCGCGCGAGGGCTCTTTTGTCCTCCAGGAAGAATGAGGAGTCGTGGAGATCTCAACGAAAGAAGCCGGAGCAACCGAAATGCTACGGACGGGGAACTACAGCGCTAGGCCAGTGAGAAGTTGAAGATCTACCAAAACCGACTTAGAATGTAAGCAGATTCAACTGGAAGACCTTGTACGAAAACAAACTTACACAGCCGCATAGGGAAAGAAAGATGCCCAATATGATGCCCAGACGAATGATATTCCCGCGACTTCATTGAGCGGGGGGGGAGGCTAAGAAAAGTTGGCGAGAGATGTAATTGATGTAGGAACTATAAACCAAGTGCACAAGCACCGACGAGAGAAGGAAAAGGGACCTCTCCATCTCGAAAACAGAAAACAACAGAGGTAAGAAAGAGGGATCGACAACTCGAGGTCGTGCGAGGGAACGCGTCCTTATGTCGTGAAAAAAAAAGGCGGGACGACAAAAATACAAGAATAAGAGGGAAACAGGTCGAACAAGGCCACGGATAGGAGAGGGTTTGCCCAAAATATACGACTAAACAGATGGTGACGGAGTACCGTGATTCGTGTAAAGATCCAGTCCGCTTTGTAGGGGGGGCCATGAGGGGGAAACCAAAAACATAGAGTACACACTTTCGCCGTAGTGTTTGGGGGATAATCTTCCCTGTCTATGGCGCCAGACGAGGGTGTCAAAAGAAGCGAGCGGGCAACGGTTCCGGGTGGTGCTATAAATCGCGATTGCTTCAACGAAAACGAACAAAAAATGTCGTCTCTTAGTGGGCCACCAATATCTAGCAGACTTCGAGTAAAAAAGAAATACACAAAGCGCTCGCGCATGGGTAAGAGGAGATGAAGCTCCGAAAGTCGAGGTCAATCAGGGGGGCGACACTCAATGTCAAACACACGATCAGTTCATGGGGGGGGCGGGGGGGGGGGGCGGTCTATCAGGGGGAGACAAAAAGAAAGAGCTGGGAGTAAAACTCCGGGAAACCTACAAAATGGCGGGTCAAAAAGAGGGAACTACCAACTGGTTAAGACTGCAAAACGGAAGCGTAAAAGGTTCCGTTCGCAGCAATGTGGAAGGGAAAAGGGGACGAAATGATGAGAGATTAGAATGAACGGCGTGAGAGAAGGCGGAGTGACACAGACCACCGCGGCGGACGGTAAGAGGAACCCGCGTCAATACCTGCCGGGGGGAAGTAATCAAGGTCGGTTCGGAGGGAACTACGCTAAAGAACGAGACTTCAAAGTAAAAACGGCGTCTCGGAAAAAGAGGGAGGGGGAATAGAGGCTGCAAAAAATGGCCAACGCGGGGGCTTCTACATCGTCCGAAAGCGTGTCGTCTTCCAAGTGCCAGGAGCGTGGCGGATGAAAAAATGAAAGAGGCAAAGACTGCTTAAGAGCTTCAAGAGGGACAGCATTCAAATCCCCTTCAACGCCGCGGTCGCGAAAACGCCCCAGCAAGGAGAAGAAGAGTCGGATACAACGTGAGGCATACACCGCCGGGTCATCTTGGGAAAGAACTGCAAGAAATAACCCATAAAGGAGGCTTAAGGCTCCTCTCTTTCAACGGAGGAGAGAATCAGAAAAGTAGACCCCTCGCTAGCCTCGGGATAGAGGGTTAACCTGGCCGTCGTCTAGTTAATGAGGGGGGGATAGACTATCTGCTAGCCCAAGGAAATCTCTAGCGGAGTCTCTTTGCGGGGGGGAGAGGAGGAGAAAAACGATCCGGGGACTGTGGTCAACGAGGGGGGGGGGGGGGAGATAAACCCACCAAAATCGGAAATAATCTCAGGGCCCTTCGAAGTCACGGGCGAAGGAAAGGGAAAAAAAAAGACGGCGCGAGCGGCAAACGGACACCTTAACTTGGGGGAGAGCCTTGCCAATCTGAGTCTTGCCTAGACCTCTATGAAAGAAGCGCCTCGGTAAACTCCGCCAATGATAGTGCAGGAGTGACGTGATAGCGGTGGGGGAAGATTAGGGTCTTGACCATTGGAGAGATAAACCAGAGAAGAAATGAAAAGAAACTTCTTTGAAAGTTGCAACTGATATGCGGCGATCAGCAGCCGGAGGGGGAACTTCTGAAATTTAGCCAAGCCATGCTAGAAAAGGAAGGACCGGCCGGCGATACAAACCAAAAAAAAGGATCCGTTACGAAAAACCACCACTTACGCAAGTTGGGAAAAAAAAGAGGAGGGGGAACAAGCTTAAACCCAGGGGGTCTTTGCAAGAAGAGAAAATCTCCATCACAACAACCAATGAGAGCTATCAGGGTCTCCGGGAGGAAAAACCAAATATTGTCCTAAAGTGGGGGGAACGCGGGAAACTGTGTCACAATAGGAGAGCGGGGATCAGCCGGGGAGCGAGAGGGGACGTTTGAAAAAGGAAAAAACAAGATTCGGTCCGTCTGCTCCACGAAAGGAACGAGCTAACCAGGTAGGGGGAAGAAAGGGGGAACGCACAAGCTGAAATGCCAAAAATTCGCAAGAACAGTGAAACGGCAAAAGAAAAACAGCGACGAAAAGAAATGTCAGCTCGAGCCAAGGTCATACCCAAGACTCACCACGCTCAGAACGTGGAAGAGCAGAGAAAGAAGGACTGTCGGACTCAAGTTCGAGGTTCTGGAGTTGAAAAAAAAAAAGTCGAGCGAAAGGCCGAGCAAAAACAAGAAGCTAAGCGCTCACCGTCACAAGGAGCTCCGGACCGCACAGAGGCATTCCGCAGGGCGAGAGAATCTCTTTCTTAAGTGGGACCTAGCAACAAAATAGGGAAACCAGACCAACAGGGGCGAAAAAGAAAAGAACCTAACTCTAATCAGGGTAAGAGAGGCTTCGAAATCGGAGCGAGAACAAAGAACCCTCGAGCGGCGTATGCTCGTGGCCTATGAAAGCGAGTGTCTCAACAGGAGAGCGAAGAAGCCGGACAGAACACGGATAACAAAGGAATGGATAGAGGGACCGTGATCAGAGAAGGAGGGGGTCTATTCTAGGGGTGAGGATCCGGAAGGAAGCTATATCACGTGCGGCGGTGCGGAAGACTTTCTCGGATGACAAGTCTGTTCAAGCAAGAAAAAGAAACCCGCCATAGCTGAGGCAAAAAACGACACGGCGCCCAGAAAAAGAACGAAAAACAAATCTCAAAAAAACAGCACGAGCACGAAGTCGGGATTGGGGGGGGGAGCGCCCTCGTGAAGCAGAGAAACAAGAGGAAAAGAAGGAAGGGAAAGTCTTTCCGCCAAGCGGAAAACCAAAAAAATCTCGAAAAAAAAAAAAAAAAGACCGAAGCTTCTTGGGGCCGGAGCCTCAAAGCGAAGCGTGGGGACCAGGTCACGAGAGGTGAATCACGAGGGCACAGAAAAAACGACATCAGACAAAAAAGAAGAGGAGGAAGGACGAAAATTAAACGAACGCACCTTTTGGTCCTCTCAAACCGAGGTTATGTACCGGAACCAGCAGAGGGGGGGCGCGCTCAGTAGTCCCTGACACTTCTCTGGTGAAACTACGTCTTGTTGTCTGTAGGTCTAATACCAGATTAAATCCCTACAAAAATTAAATAGGGTTACGACAGGAACGAGAACGACGGGGTAACAGCACAAAGTCCGTTGATGAGAAACGGGAGATCTCTGCAATATCAAGCCACCGGAAGCCGCGGCTCGACAGCTGAAAAAAAAATCTGAGAAAAAGGAGAGAGACGCCTCAAACTTTGGGTAACCACTCCGTATCCAAGCTAGTCAGAGAGTGACGACTCCCGAAGAAGAAACAACGAAAACAATCTAGGCCAAATCTAGAATGGAATCGCGCACGGAGAATGAACAAAAAAACTTCTGAACGGGGAACAGTGCGCGTTGAAGAAATGCCCGCAGAAAGACGGAGCTTAAACGCCAAAAGTTCCAATTAAAAGCAAGAGTGCAACCGGAAAGGAAAAAGTTTATATCCCAGCTCGGGTAGCTTGTGCAGTTCTACAGCAAGTTTGGAGCTCGAGGAGGGGAATGTGAGGAACACTAAACGAAGTCAGGAACAGGGGGGGGGAAAGCGATCCGACTAAACGAAGGTCCTATCAAAAACTAGATCTCAACAACAAAAAAAGGGGAAGTAGGGGATTTGCGGCCCGAGATCTGCAGGTGCGATTAATCCAATTCGTTCTCTGGACGACGCGCAAGTCCATCTCGAGCGCAAAGGGAGGACGCCCCCAACGCTAAACAAAAGGTAAAGGGCTAAAACTCACAAGGAACTAGATCATCGGTCTGTGTATTTCTTGAGCCGAGAAGGTTTCAAGCACCGTCAGCTGTGGAGAGGGAAAGGGGCAAAACGCAGCGCGGTACACTGCAAACGATGTGGTTGGATCAGGGGAGGGCGAAGCAGGCTTGAAGAATCGCTCTCGGGCCGGTTTTTCTCGGAAGGCGGGGGGGCGAGGCGTCCCGCTTAGCCCTAACAGCCAAGGTAGTGAGGAGTGTCAACAAACTAATTAAACGCAAAAAAATCTAAAAAAATAGGAAAGGAGCACACGGTACGCGTCCTAAAAAAAGGAAAAACGTATCATCAAGGACTTTGGAGAGCAAAGTCTTTCATCGTCCAACGGGCGGGGATAGGCGTAAAAAATGGTCCGGCGATGAGTTGATCGACCTAAATCAAAAACGGACCCTCGAGGGCAACTCCGAGCGCGCAAAAAGCGCGGGAAAGACCAGGAACAAGAACCGCGGTTCGCTGAACCCAAGGTTCCAGGAAAAAGTGGTGTTACCGTGAAAATATCGGTGGGATGGAATGGGTCCGTGTGCTTCATGAACTGAAAAGGAGATCTACTAACTAATGACCTGGGTCAACAAAAAAAACAACACCACTGCCGAAAAGGAACGGCTTCAAAGCGGGAAAAGTTCTTGGGTACGGATGATACCGGGTCTGTTCGCAGGGCGCGGCTATACGAGGGCGGAAAAAAAAGAAGGGACCTAGGCACGCCGGAGAATCACAGGCGAATCCATGCGAACGGAAATGGACATCGCGTCGAGCAATAGGGGCATGACAGGTCCGTAGGACAAAGACCCATGCCGTGGCGAGGCATAAAAAACGCAGATAAGGCGGGCTGGTGCTTATGCGGCTTGAACCACACAAGGCCCGCCGAAGTCTCTCCAAACTCCCCCAGAAGACCTAGATCGCAAGCCAAAACTGAGTCGAAACACACCGAATGCAGGGCGTGATCAAGTACCTCATCGCACAGTAATCGCACAGAAAGGTCATTAGTGGCAGGACCTAAGAATGATGGCAGGCCCTAAATCGAGCAAAACTTGGTCTCACGCGAAGAACTAGTCATCGCCACCGAGATACAGATAAAGGTCGATGGGGAAGAGGTTAAGAAGAGGCTTGCAAATCACAAAGCCAGCTGACCTTTATCTCGTGAGCAGGAGGGGGGGTCTGTTAGTAGAAGAACGAATCAAGGGGGGGGACGGAAAGGAAGTTGGGGTGCTCGACCCATGCCGAAAAGAAAAATCTAGGGAAGGCGACCTAAGCTAAAAAACTTGACGATGTACAGGGTCATGCAAAAAATAAAAAAATACAGCTCCTTTGGGTGGGGCTAGCCTTGCCGCTCGAAGACGGGGGGACAGAGACCTCGAAAAGGGGAGGGCCAAACAAAAAAAAGGCAAAAACTCTTGAAAGCCTGAAATGGTGAATCTTGACCTGGGGAGAAAAACGGCATAGTCTAGGAGAATGCTGTGAGTTCAAAAACTGAAGGAAGGGGAGGCTTCGTCAGCAGAGGGGGGAGTTGGAAAGTCGAAAAAACCGTCGAGGGGGAGCGGCCGCTCAGTTTCAGCCGAAAAAATGTCTAGGAAAAATCCAGCGCGAAAGAACGCCCCAGCCTACCAATCAAAACCCAGAAAGAGATCACCCACGTCGGAACAAAAGAGGGGGGTCTTTTCATCCGGGGTCGAACCATAGATATCGACAAAAAACAACAGAGAAAATATAGATGGTGCCGGAATTAAAAAAAAAATGACAATGGGGGGCCGACGTGGGGAGGAGAGCTGGGGGAACTAGCCGTCGCGGCTGGGGCGCGTCAGACGCGAACGCGCTGGACGTGGTCAAAGAAGCCAATGATGCGGACGGAGGAAGCCACGAGAGCGGAGCGCCAAGTGCAAGCCAAGGCTTGAAAATAAAAAATAAGGGGGGAAAGGAGGACACGATCTCTGCAAGCAACAAGACAAGACCCTCGCCAACACGAGATAGAAGGAATAATCAGCTCATGCTACTTGCGGAGACTGAAAGGGGTAAGGTCTAGTAACACAACAAACCGATCGAGGCTGAAAGACAACAGAAAAAAGGAGGATGTCGTGAAAGGAATCGCAGAAGGGCTCGAAGCACGGCGCAAAAGCAAAATTCCGAAAGGCGAGATCATCGGCTGGGAAACGGGAATGGGGTCCGAGCACCACGAGGGGCACCCCCGACAACAAGGTATAAAAAGAAAAGAACCAAAACGCAAGAATCCGGAATAGAGGGGGCTTCCTCGCTAAAATGCCTGCTCAGAAATCGACAATACAGCGCTTTTCTGGAAGATATGAACGCCCGAAGGAGAAGGCCGCCGGCAAAAATAATCGAAACACCGAAATCAAAACCGGTTCTTCGGCAGAGGGCCAAGGGAGGGGAGTTGAATCAAGATCCGCGGTGTCGACGAAGTCTTGAGAAAGATCGGGGCGACGTGCTGGGGAATTGGGGAGCGACGGTCAGGCGTGCAGGGACCAGAATACGAAAGAAGAGAAGCAAAGGGACACGTCGATTGGCGAGATCGACAAAGTCTGCCATGTGCGCTAAGGGGAAACATAGCACTACTAGGCCCATTCCTATCAAGAAGCCGGGATTTGGAAAAGCCCTCGGGAGCGAGAAGACGGGCTAAAAGGTAACCAAATTCAGGTCCGGACCACTTAAAACCCAACAATCGCGACAGACCCTGATAAAAAATCAGGACTGGACGCGGGAACCCGAAGTCGCCTTACGTGGTACCTGTCACGAGAAGGGAGCACGATTCAACAGAATAAGTCCGAAGGCAATCATACCCCAGAGCGGTCCGGATCGGAAAAACAAACCAGGAAAATTGGGAAGGGAGGAATTCGGTCTTTCCGGCTTAAAAATAGATGAGGCGATCTCACGAAGACCGACATCGCGGGGGTGGGAACGGCTTCTGGGGGCGTTATGTCGAAGTAAAAAGGAAAGTAAAAGATCACGATGACTCCAGTGGACGAGAAAGAGCAAAAAGCCAAAAGTCCTTTAGTCAAGTTCAGAGCGGAATCGCCGCCAAGTACGGCGAGCGAAAGTCTTTCGATATGGGACATCGAAACCGCACGAAAAAGCTGGGGAAATCCGAGCTCAAGGCGTTCGTTTCGGAGAAAGGGGCGGGCGCCTCGCAAAAAAACGATCAAAAAAACCGGAACCCGGAAGAGACTGGAAACGAGGGACGAAAAGGCCGGTCGCCGAACCGTTGAAGATCGAACACAACACGAAAAGAACGTGGGAATCGGGAAGAGCGGGTCAGAAAGGTGAAAACGAGACCAATCGTAAGGGAGCTGAAAAAAAAAGAAGAGGTCAATACGAACTCGCCAAAAAAGTGGCAGAGAGAGAGGGGAGAAGCCCCAGCACCGGGGATGTATCGCAAAGCCCTGAAGACTATCGAGGTAATTGAAAGTAAAAAAAGCCGAATCAATACACGCCTATAGAAAGGGAAGAGCAAG
>Ga0179593_1335413_pt1 | contig 14574 bp, 19 predicted proteins | sample CZODoug2_1_08_16_FD_185931 | JGI IMG/M metagenome (GOLD analysis project Ga0179593, IMG submission 185931) | Vadose zone soil fungal communities from Angelo Coast Range Reserve, California, USA - CZODoug2_1_08_16fungal (PacBio error correction) | ecosystem: Environmental > Terrestrial > Soil >...
AGTCCTCGAGAAGAGGTGGGGGTAGCTCAAACTGTCGGGGAAAGAGAGCTATGTAATAGGGACTGGGCGGTACTACGCGGAAAGCTCGTAATTTGAATTGAAAAACTTGTGCACAAGAAAAAGGGAAGGAGAATAAAAGTGAGAGGCATGCAATGAGGCGAAATGCGAACTGTTCCTGAATACTGCTACCATGAAAGAAGGAGAGATATAATATAAGCCAATCTATCATAAAAAAGATAACAAGTGTCCAAAATGTGAAACCAAAATCTGGCATCAAGGGAGGGGCCTCATCTCGCATTAAAGAGATGAAATAGGGGGCCCCTCAAGGATTAGTGTAATAATGCGACGATCTTGGAGCAATGGACCTTGAGAGGACAACTGAATTTCAGGCCTGAACAAGTGAAGGAGTGCCGGAATGGACCGGTCACGATGGTTGGACAAACTGCACTATAGGCCAAGGGGAAGATCGGGAAACTTGCTGTTTGAAATGGTGACGGGCTCAAAGGGAAGAACGCTCAGGCAAATATAGGGAGAAACTCTACGAGTTGGGAAGAGTTCACCTAGCTGAAGGAAAATCATTGGAAAAAAATGTCCGGCAGAAAAGAGTGGGTCTCAAAGATCTTAAAGGGATGGGGGGAGTCTAAAAAATAAGAGGGAAACTTTAGGAAAAAAAGGACTCTTCACAACTGGAGAGGAAATAAAGAGGGTGACCTATAAGGTCATTCTTCACCTACTTGAACCTTGAAATACGGGGACATTATTAAAGAAGGGGTAAGTGTAGTATGGAGCAGATGAGGGCCACAGGAAAAGGGATGTCACCTACACTTTAAAGAGAGGGAAGAGAAGTGAGAGGACTGGCTCCGCGGATAGGAAAGGAAATAACTGGATCATCCTTTCAATAAAAGAGACTAACCCTTCGGGAAGATCCAAGGGGGATCTTTCTTAGACCAGATAAGAGGGAAAAGTGTGGGAAGGCCGGCATATGGATAAACCCCGAATCCATGTTTCGAGAAGGATGGGAAATTGGGGGGAAGAGGGGGCCAGCACTATTGTTTTCGGAAACAGAAACTTAGAAATACAAAGGGAGACGCAAGGTTTTCTTGAGCTGTCTGAAATACTGAAAGGTTTCAAAATTGAACTTAAGGGGGGATGGTAAAAGTCCATCGTCAAGTATGGGGTGAGGTCCTGGGCCAGTTCCCAGAGGGATCTGGAAAAGAAAGGGAAATGAGAACATCTTCAGTCTTCGTGTAGAGTCCGAGTAGAGTACGAAAGTTCGGGGACGGGGTTCCGAAGTATAAACCGATCTTGAAAAAAAAAAAAAACCTGACCCACAACCATAGCGAACTCGCAAAAACACCAATTTCTTAGGAAGATAGAAGAGAAAGACTGGTCTATAAACTCGCTCAAAAAAATGAGTGAGGGGACGCCAGAGAACCCAAAGAACTCATCTCAGGTCGAGGGATCACACCTGATGAGAAGTGTGAGCAAACTGTCGTGACCACAGCGTCTTGAAGATAATGAAAAGGAAATCTCCTACTTACTGCAAAAAAGAGAATCACCAGACCAGTAGAAAGTGAAAACCTAAGAATTCTCATCTCAATCTCAATACAGCACAACAGGGGAAGTATTTTGTGAAGAGTTATCTGCTGGGTCTAAAAAACGCGGGCAGGGAAAAGAAGGAACTAAAAAGGCACATCCTTTGTCTAGGGAGAACAGTCCGATAAGAAAGTAGACGGGTGGAACATCAGTTACGAGGCTGGCTTAAGGTAACGGACATCTCGCAGTCTTCTCTACCAAGATGTACTGCCTGACGACGGGTTGGAGGACGCTGGGGGAATGGGAGTTTAGGAGAAGGAGCAAGGAGCACACCATGCCAAGTACGGCTAGTCTGAGCAGAAATAAAAGAGGGAAGGACCATCGAAAAGAAGAAAGAAAGTCGAAAGATATGGGCTGCTCTACTCCTGAATTACCGAAGAACTAATAATGGGAATTAGACTGTCTGAAAGGTAGAAAGAAACTTGAGGAAACAGGCCTTGAGCGTCTTCCGACGCCAGCGTTGGGCGAAAGAGGATTTCCGTCCACGCTGAAGGTGCTGGGGATATTACATCCCGAACAATCCAATTTAAGATGACCGCGCTGCAAACGGAGAGCCGGGATCAGGAGGATGAAAGAGAATCAACGTTCGCACACCATCGACTTCATTCCAGCGTTGGATCAGAAAAGAAATTGAACTTATCTTGGTAGTTGGGAACGCGAAGTCTCCCCAACAAGGGAAAGTGCCACGGCAAAAAAGCAGATACATCCAGGGTAAAAAAGAGAAAAAGGAAAAGGTCAAAGTCATTCTACGTTGGGTTAAAATAGCAAGGCACTTTCCACATCCCCTTTTAGTGGGGAGAGGGTGACGCCATTAGAGAAACCGATAACATAGAGCGGAGGAAAATGTCTTATCATCACGAGTAGATAACACCATTGAAAAAAGGAGGGGGAACATACTCCAGAGCGAGCGGAAAACTGAGTATGTGATCCCATCCGAAAGAGGGAAATTAAACTAGAGTGCGGGGGGAGGGAAGAAGATGATCCTTATCTTCTATCGGGGGGCCGTTCTGAAAAGGGGGGACAAGATTGCTCTTCAATGCGAGGGAGGTAGAGGTAGAACTTTGCTGCAAAGGTTTTCTCAAAGGGACAGGTATTGGCAAATACAAGACCAGTCGGTATTAGGGGCCTGTGCCCATTCCAAGACGGGGACGTCAAAATCCTTGGCAATATCTGGAAAAAACCGGGACGAATAGGTACTCCAATACTCTAGCAGTAAGGAGGGAAAGAGAGAAGTGTCGGTACTAGGCAGCGGAGTAGGTGATGCTAGGACTGAAATGCTTTTCCCAGATGAAGGGACGGGCAACGCCCAACTAACCTCGATAATGGAGGAGTTGCAAGAAACCGACATAGATGTCAATTCTCAGCCTTTCATCAAAGGGGAAATAGAAAGGTCGGGGATAAGAAAGGCTGGGATTCAGGAAAGGTCAAACGGAAAAAGGTAAAGAGGAAGAACGAAATAGAACTCGGGAAATAGTGAACGGATGTGAAATGAAGGGATCTACAAGATCCGTTTCTACTGTTTAAGCAGAGGGTGGAAAAGGGGGGAATTAAAGGAGGCAAGAAGGGAAACAGAGGAAGGCGATTAATCGGTCTCTAACGTGACAATCATTGAATAAAGGGGGGGCAAAAAAAGAAGGGGGAATTATGAGGGGGCGGAAAAAGGTCGTGCTCTAGAGCTGGGAATGAATGGGAACAGCAAAAGGGAGGTCGATAGAGGGGTGCCGGGGGAGGCAGTGAACTTTCTTGGGTAGAAAAATGGGGGGAGGGGTCGAGGTCGGCAAGCGTCGCTTGCTAAAAAAAAGAGAGGTTGCGAGGGCACTATGGAAAATTAAGACATGGTGCCCAAAATGCTATCACGAAAGATCGTGCGCCGGGATGTTCAGTGGGGTAGGAGAAGAGTGAAAACAGACAACTCAGCTTGGAAAGAAAACTTGAACTCGTTAAAACAGGGGAAAGGAATCAGAAAGAAATGGCCAAGTCGCTTCAAATATTTCAGCAAAGGTTAAATAACAGCGGACTGAGGATCCGTTTCGGGGCATGAAAGAACTTCATAGACGGCTGGGGGATGGCAGAAAGCGGGGAAGGACCAGATGATCAAAGCCGGAACTAGTCCTGGAGGCCGGTCGTGACGGGGGGAAAGGGACCTGGTAGGATCAAGAATAAAAAGCTAGAACAAAAAGTAAGGACTGGGCTCGCTACTGAGAAGAAAAGAGGATGATCTGCGCCTACGTAAATGTGAATGAAAAGCACGTTGAGAGATCACAGTCAAGGGTGACTATAAAAAGAGTAGTGAGATAAATGGCCTGGACAAGTTGGCTAACAGGAGAGAACTACTGTCAATCACTACAGAGAAAGCAAGCGGGGGAAGGGGAGGGGAAAAAATCTTTAGAGAGATGGTGGTGGGGTCGCTGCAGTTGTGGAGGGGGCATGGCATGGCGGCCAACGTAGACGTAAAGTCGTGGAGGGGGGGACAGGAAAATATCGTAAATAGTGGAATCGGAAGAAAGTCTCAAAGAGAGAGCTTCTTTTACGCCGGAGCGCGGAAACCCGGATCGAAAGGGTAAAAAATTCTTGGAAAAAGAAAAATTGTGGTCTGAGCAGGGAAGAGGACCACTGGGAACCATATCAAGAGCCACAACTTTTAAGGAGGGGAAAGGAGAGGGGAACTTAAAAAGGGAGAAACTACTCCTCCACTGTGAGGGTCTTTCCAGGAATACCCAGTCCGAATAGAGGTCTCCAGCGCGGAGGTCCTAATACAATCTTATCGCTGTTAGCAACTGGGGGAGTGAACTAACCGGTCCGATAAGGCCGCAATCTAAAAAAATGGAAAGCTAGAAGAATCCACAAGGAGTCCAGCAAAAACAGAAAGCAATTGAACAAAATATCTGAAAGAAACTCTCAATACATCCCCCTCTTGCGGGGGAAGGTGTAAGGGACTGATGGTGCTGCGGTGTTCTCCCACTAAAGGAATCCAGATAAATCACTTGAACAGAAGACGGGGGTTGGTACTGATAAGGAACGTAGATACACGGACGGTCCAGGTCATCAATTGTACGCTTGGATGGAGAATACTCAATACGCAAGGATGCGAATACTACCAAGAGTAGGGGGGAAAAAATTCCATCTTTTTATGAAAAAAGGGATGTAGCCAGGATTGTAGAACTATGAGCGACATAGAAGGATAGGAGAGCAGGATCAGCCTCGGAAAAAGAACAAAAAAGCGGACGAGGCCAGCAGAAGGGGAGAGCAATCCTGAAATTCAAGTCGGAGACAAGGGTTTAGGAAATTCCGGTTAGGGGAAGAAAGAATGAGAAGGTCAGAATTGAGCGTTAACTGGAGAATCGTGTTCGCGCAGCCCAATTCTCTGAAAAAGGAAAGGAGGTTGTAAAATCCTAAACCCTAGTAAAGGGACTCGCAGGGGACCAAAGGGGAGGGCCGTATAGGGTGGGGGGAAATGATGGAACAAAGTCAAGGGACTCGAAAGGGATTCTAAAACGCTAACCGGATGATTTTGAGAACCAAAAAAACATACAAAGAAAGGGGGGGACTTAATCAGTGGTGGGAAGTTTCCGCCAAAAAGGGAAAACCCAGGAAAGAGCGTCCTAGGGAAAAGAGAAACAGCACAGGACCAGAAGGTTGAAAACAGGCATTCGAAGTCGACGTGTCAGAAAGGGAGCACATTTAAAGGTCAAGAGGGACCACACCACGGATTTCATCACTGATATCGCACGAACAGAAAGGAGAATCATGGACTACCAAGGAAGAAGAAAACTCCGAATGCCAAACTTGGAAACTATGAGGCACACTCCAGGGGAAGAGGCTAGCGGGGAGAGGGTGAGTACCAGCCCGTCACGAGGCTACGGAAGAACTCATCTTGGGCTGGGAAGAGGTGAAGTACAGGGGTAATCTTCCTCTTCTTGACCGGTTCGGGGGGAAAAACTTTGGGGAAGACATTATAAGGAACGTGAATGTTGGGGGGAAGGGAGGGACGTAGGAGGGAGAGGGGCCCTATGTATGTCGTTGGGAGGGTGGAGCAGCCAGGTCGATAAGGGCGGGACTGGGAAAAAGAAGGTCAAGCATCTGCACAAAGAGGGGGCTAAGAAAAACCCCAGACCAAGGATTCTCTAGCATCTTCATAAATTAAGATATCTCACAAAACCCGGGTCAAGAAGAGTATGGGAAAAAAGTGAGAGAAAAAAAATACGATAAAGGGAGTTGAAGGGGAAGGCGGGGGATAGCTATGAACAGTTGCCTTCCTGTTACGACTCTAAATAAGTGATGCTGCACGTTTCAAATGCGCTGGGGAGAAGGTGCTCAAAGAAGGAGAATGGTTAAATAGTGAACAAACAGGAGAACGATACGCTTCTGGACGGAGAAGGTCCAAAACGAAAGATCCGAGAGAAGGGGACCCATATCAGGACCGAAAAGAGCGGTAATCCCGAAAGAATGGAGGGGGGGGGAAAAAAAAGACGAGAACTAAGAGGAAGGCAGTGTAACGAAGGGGAAAAGGGTGGCATTAGATCCGAGGACCGAAAGGTTCCACCTACTCCTAGGAGAAGGTATAGTCTGAAATACTTTTGCTAAAGAGCAGGGATATGGAGGTTTGGTGTACATATGGGACGGTATATTTAGGGAGTAGGAAATCGAAAGGGATAAGATGACAGGGGGGGGGGAATTCTGGTTGCAAGAAGGAGGTCTAGAAGTGCCCGATGGAAATATGCGGGGGATGGGTGAGATTGGGGACTGAAAAAAAAAAACATCTACCAAGAAAGCTCTGGAGAGTCCAAATCTAATACTAGAGTGGAGGTCAGAGATAGCTATGGCCAGCTGGGGAAACACAGATATAAGCGACATCGGGGAGCAGGGAGGAATCTTGGCCCATTGTTGGGGTCAGGAAAAGAGAAAGAACATAATCAAGTGGGAGATACTCTTGAGGAGCGCACAAGAAGCTTAAGACTCGAAGAAGCCCCAAGAAGGAGTAGGAAAAAGCTGAATGTTAAAGGGAATGAGGAGGTAAAAAGGGACTTTCATACTAGAAGAAATTAGGGACATAATAAATATGTGTGTGCCGACAGACTATAATCTAGGAAAGAAGGCGCGGCAGGTGAACTCAGAGAGTTCAAGAGGAATCAATCGAAAAGGACAATCAACAATCGATTAAAAGTCAAAAAAAAAAACTGCAATGGTGGACGAAGCTAGTCTGGCGCTGGTAAGTCAACCCGCGGAAACGTCTGGCCGGATGGAAAGGGCCGCATCGTTAGCGAAGGAACGCCGTCAATTGGCTCTATAACCATTAATGGGGAAAGTGGGCGATGTCAAGCCGGTTGACCGGGGACGCGAAAAAGGGAGATTCAGCAAAAGGACAAGGCAATAATGGGTTGGGGAAGGGGAGTTTCTTCTCATCGAATGTGGGCACTTTCAAGAGGAGATTTGGAGGGAGAGGCGGTTCTTCAGAAATCAGAAGGAAAAGTCTGGGGAGAGGCTTGACCATTTTAGAGGCCTAAGAGATTTAAAAGAAAAAAAAAGCGAACGAGCGCTTCGGGGTCAAGCAAAAGGGGGGGAAAGAGATATTAAATAGAAAAGAAAGTCCAATACGAAAAAAGGTGGCGATCTTGCTCTCCCGACTCATCGCGACGTCAACACAAAAAATGTGGGATTAGGAGGGAGAGAGATGCGGGGAAAGGCTGTCTATGCGAGTCAAAAGAAGGGAGGGGGGGGGGGCCAAAATCATGAAACAATCTAACTATCGGCGTCCACGCTGACTGCATGGGGAAAAGCAGAGGATAGGGAGGGAGACAGAGGGGCTTACGAGAAGGGTCGCCGGGGATGGAGGAATCGAAAGGGACTATGTTAAAGAAAGACAGACGCAACCACGAAGAGCAAGTGGAAAACCATGCGAATCACGGGGAACTCAAAATCAACAGGCGGCGCTTGTAGTTCGTTGAGGGGCGTAGAATGAGGGGGGGAGAAAAAAGTCGCCCAAATAGAAATCCTTGAAAACTGGTTCTCGAGACAAAAGGCAGGAGGGCCTTCAAGAAGAACATTTCAAAGTGGGCGTTGGTGACAGAAAGGGGGAGAAACTGAGTAGAAAGAGTCCCAAGAGGAATGAGGCTCGCAATCAGGATCTTTGAATGGACCTCTGGTTGATTAAGGGCGCATCAGTAAGGGAACGGACCTGAGAAAAAAACGTATCGAGATTATAAGAAGATTGGAACCATCAGAAAAAGCCTCTGAAAGCATCGGCTGCTCTCAAGCCTGAAAGGGGAAAAACGGACAGAGAGAACTCTGGAGGTGAAGGAAACGTATGGGATAACGAATTAATAGTGAATAGTGAGCGTCCTGACCGGAAGCGAAAAATGCGCCGCCCGCCACAAGGGTAAAGGGAGGGGGCAATTTAATATCGCAGGAAACGAGGAACCTGGAAGATACTCCCTGAAGGAAGATGTGAGGAAGTCGAGGGGGGGAAAGTGGGGACATCGAATCGGAAGAGTACATCAGAAAGAGCCGGGATTCAGATTGTTGGCAGGGAAAAAGGGGAAGTGAAAGGGAGTGGTGCCCCGCCCCCAGGAAAACCAAGGATTCAACAAAATAGCACCTCGGGAAAGACGGACGCTGAATCACCTTGGGGGACACAGACCGCGGTTCATGAAAGAAATTCGGGACGGGGGGGTAAAAAGACAGCAGAAGGGAAAAGTTCCAGAAGGGAACCCCCTCAGAGTTCACTGGAGAGGTCGACCAAGGGCGCCTCGGAGGACCCAGGAGGGAGAGAACGAGGCATAAGGGAAAAGTCCAATGGTAGGACCCGTACGAACAGCGGAGACGTACTAGGAGGTTAGACAAAAACAAAAAAAACGATGGGCAGCAAGAGTGTGGGCGGATAGGGGGGGGAGAAGATCTTAAAAAGGATGAGGGCCGGGTCTTGGGACCTGTAAGACCGACGGGGAATCAACGGGGAGGTTAGGGTAGAAAGTTTAGGACAAGGGGCCTTACAGGGGGGGAGGGTCAGTGGTAAAAGAACCATGATCTCGGGCCATGTATGGGGGGGAAATGTGATGGAACCCATCGTGCGGGCTTACTGGCGAAGCCCCCTGACTCGAGAGTAAAAGGTAACACCTCTGGTAAAAAACAAAATTAGAGAATAGAGGAGAGATGTTAAATGCGCCTGGGAACAGGGCTGGGAGAGAGGGAAAGGGATGGCTAGCCGCTGAAATCGTTCAAGGAATACGCTGCCTCTTACCTGAGGGCGTGGGGCAAAAAAAAAAACCGAGGTAGTTCTCCTACAGGGCGCAAACGTGAAAAAAATTGACGAAAAAATAGACACGTGAAGACACAAGTGAGGACTGAGACATGGCGAAAGGGAGAATATATAGCAAAAAGAGATCATCCCCCGGAAGATAGCATGGACTGGTAAAGAGGTAATTGGGGGAGCACACGCGAGCTACGAGACTCATTGGAGGGTGTCATAAAATAGGGGGGGGTTGCATTAAAAGGATCAGGGGATAAGTCAACCGAGTCGATCTGGTCTAAATAATTTCGAAAAGATAATTGGCTGAAAAAGGGGTTCTGGGAAAAGTGATGAGGAGTGGGCTGAAAAAAGGAGGAAAGTGGGAGAGAGAAAGGTTCATCTGGTCCGAAAGGGTTATGGGCTGGAGGGGGGCCCGATGGGCAAAAGGACCGGCTGGGTGAATGTGGTCATAACACGTGGGCTCAAAGGGTGGGAGGATACAACCGGGGGAAGGGAACGCTGGTTGTGAGTCAAGATCGATTCGATAAATCGGGGCCCAAATCTCCGAAGGAACATCTTCGCCGAGAGTCACATTGGAATGGAGTGGGTCTAAAGAAGGGACAGCCCTCAATTTTAGGAAAGGGAGGGGAGGGGAGCTCACACGGGAATTACCGATAGGGACTAAAGGGGCAAGGGTCGGAAAACTTGGACATGAAAAAGCAAAGCGTCATGATTCTTGCCTGGGTGGGGGGAAGGAGGAAAGAAAAAGACAGAAAGGCGGGGGAAAAATACGGAAGGGGCGTTGAAGGGAAAAAAGACGGCTGAGCAAGAAAAAACTACTTAGAGGTGAAAGGGCGCAAGGGCGCTTCAGGAAAAGCAGAATATTACATAAAGGAGAAGACCCAGGAAGGGGAAAAAAAAATCAATTCTTTAGAAATCTTAGGGCCGCTGCGGGTCAAGCTACGCGCCTGAGGGGGCCGAGATGGCAAACGAAGGCATCCTCAAAGGGGAGAGAGAACAGCTTGAGGGTCTATCTTTACTTAGATTGGGGTTCGGGAACAAAACCAGGAAGAAACTCAAAAGAAGCCTACAAGCAGAGGGAAGCTTTGTCGGGGTTAGGGTAAGGGGAGAGTTTTCGAATCAAGGGAAATGGCGCTTAGTTTTTCATCGCTTGCGGGGACGGCAAGCATCGTACTTCAAAGAAAAAAAAGGGTTATGTGACTGATTAGACGAAAAGACAGGAGGGGACCAGGCGGCAAAACGAAATCATATGATAAAAGGATCAAGTAAGAAAGGGGTCCAATTCTTTTCCTCGCCGACAGTAGGAGAGGTAACTTCATAAAGAAGTTTCCCTGATCATAATAAAAAAAGGAAAGGGGGGAGGGGGTAAAGAATAAGGAGGGAACGGTCGGAAAGCAAAGAGCGCGCAACCTTTTACTTTGGGGTTCCCAGAAAAGACTGAAAAACCATGTCACTCGATGCTGAAGTAGGCGGGGCAGACCGGCGAGAAGGTTAAGCTTGTAATGAAAGCAGAATGGTCGGGGTGTGCACGGAGGGGAATCTGAAAAATTGGGGAGTACACCTGATGAAAATCCAACAGCGCAAAGGAACCCCTAGAGGACTCTCATGACCAAAAGGAGGGGGAGGAAGTAAAACGTCAGACAAGGAGGAGGAGCTGGTGTTGCTTGGTGATTGAGGGGTTCGCCAAAAAAAATCTGGCCTTGCACGATGAAATCATTCACAATAATTTTTATCCGAAGGAAAGACTTTAAACGGGGCCAGGAAAAGTATTACTGAATTTTCCATCGTAAGCGTAGAGGGGGGGAGTATCGACAAAAAGCCAAGCACAGGCTGCTCGACGCAGGATGGTGAATTCTTTTTATTAAGGATGTATAAAGGATTGTCAAAAGGGGGGGGGGAAAACGCACAGAGAAAGGATCGGAGAGCATTATCAGAGGTACTGACATCAAACCGAACCCTCAGAAAGGCAAAAAGTTAATGCTGTCTCTCCCTACAAGTAAACCAGTAAAGAACTAAAAAACGACTTTTCTAAGGAGAAAGTTAAATACCTTGACGGAAGGAGAATAGTAGTCGAAAGGGAGAAAAACGCTGGGGGCGACGCCCCTCAAAACAATGTCTCTTCCACGATTTATTGCCTTGGAAGGGAACAAGATCACCATTGAAAGGAAGAGGCGAAAGAATGTCGGAGTAGGGGCAAATGACAAAAGGAGTCTACCTATCTTAAAAGCAACTCGAATTCGCTTTGAGGCAAACCACGAAGGGCAGGGGAAAAAGCGGGGTAAAGTTTGTTAACAACAAAGGAGCCCCCCCAGCAAGGTCCCTATCGCACAAAGGAAAAAAAGACGGGAAAAAGGGACGCAAACCCCTGGAGAAGCACTTCGACTGTTCAGAAGAAAAAGGAAAGGTCAAAACCAAAAGAGGGGAGGACAATGGAAAGGAAGTACCCACGGAAAGAACACGGGGTCAAAGGGGGACCACCGTCGGCCTCTCAATCTTGCAAAAAGGGAAAAAGACTTTGACTTACCAGGAGCGCGCGTGCTATGAGTGAAGCAACAAGTCAAAGGGCATTCCAACGAGGGGGCGGCGTAGGTCGTGGCTCTTTATCTTCTCGATCGGGAAGTAAGGTGAAAAGAAGAGACCTACTTGAGAGAGTCACGTGCGATTTGGGGGGGTCCATGGGGAAAAGGACGGATGGCCATGATCTATGTCGGTCTTGTTAAAAAAAAAAAGGAAAGAGGCGAGTAAGGGGAGGAGGCCGTTGAAAGAGGAAGATGTAGGAGCCAGAAAGGCGAAAAAAAACACAGGGACTATCAGCAAAGTACTGCAATCAGATCTAAAAAAAAAGAGGGAGGGGATAAAAAAGATTGCGTGGAATATGCATCGCAGATCCATGTCTTTGGAAGCAACCGGGGGGGGGGCCACGAGAGGAGACTTTCAAAGGATAAGAAAGGATCCTTGAGGATGGTCAAGCGGGGGGTAATGAGAAGCCCAGTGCAGAAAGGGGAAATGACTCAGTACAAGCAAGTCAAAGCTCAAGTGCTTTTACTTCTAAAGAAAGAAGAAGATCGTAGAATATAAAGGTAACCAGAGGAGAGAAAACCTATAATAAGGAAGACGACGGTGACGGTGAGAAAAGGAAGTCGCTAACTAGCGCTAAAATTTGGCCAACTACATATGGGAATGGTTGCAGGACCTCGGGGCCAACGCGTTCCCGAGAGATCTCTCCGGTGGACGAAAGATCAGGAAAATGAGGGGGGGAAACAATTGTTGGAGGGAAGTGGCGGGGCGGACAATCTAATTGAGAAGGAACAGTATTCCTTTCACTACCAGGGGCCTGGAGCTCAGGATGGGAAAGGGAAGCTTGAATTTGAGTTGGAGAATGGTGCGGGAAAAAGAAAAACAACTCAAGGCCAGAGCGAGGGAAGAAAAAAAAAGAAGACAATGGTTTCAAGATCTGAGCTATGGACAGGACATTGGTGAAAAAAATAGATACTGACTACAGAGGGACGAAGCGATCTTAAGAAGTGGGGGGTGGTCGCGGACATCTGAAGAAACAATTTGGAATGAAGGGACGGGAGAAGAAGTCTTAAGGGCATAATCTCAGTACAATCGAAAGTTAGAAAGTAACCTACTTTAAAAGAAGCGTTAAAGACGGGGCATTCTGAGGAAAAGAAAGGGTAAACAACTCGGTCAGGCTGAGAAGCAGCAGATGTGCCCATATTAGGAAGGGGGTTAAGTCTAAAATTAAGAATGCTCTAAGAAGCAAGGATAATTGGAAGGAAAACTGAGTGAAATTAAAAGCACCTGGAGATCAAAACAGCAAAGCAAGCACAACGATCCGATTGTGCATAATTAGTCTGGCGCGGGGCTAGCAAAATCTAAAGAGGAGGGGAGAATCGGCTGGCGAAAAGCCAGAGTAAAGGTTTCAAGAAAATATAACCATTAGGTGAATCTACATTTGGACGACGCAGATAAAGTGCTAAGTTAATCAATAAAAGAGGAAGGGGGAATTTGGCAGGGGGGGGAGGATAGTCGAAAAGTTTGTGCAATTGCAGGATTCGGCGTGGTCATTCTCTTCAGAAACTCGAAAAAAATTAATTATAATGCACAGTATGGCCCAAAACTTGCGCGGCAAGAACCTTAGGCTCAAAAGCGATCAGAAGGGCTTTAGAGGGGGGGAAGAAAAGGACTGCGATCAAGCGAAAATTCGACGGTCACACGATTCTTTAAGACAAAACGAAAAGAAAGTCTCTGAAGAGGGATCTCAAAGGGCTCAGACTCAACAAAAGGGTATGATTAAAAGAGAGAAGTCATCAGAAACGGGGAAAAGGGGAGGAGTCCGCGGAAGAAAAGGGGTGCTTTTTGTTAAGGAAACTAAAATCGGGAACCCCTTCGACGAGGGGATCGAGGACAGCCGAGACAAGAAGCTATCTCGTTAGACAGACTTGGAGGTGACCACTCAGGGGAGGACAGAAAAACGAAAGCTCAAAGATGGTATGAGTGAAACAAGCCGCGAAAAACAGGCGCAAGTGGGAAAGTACTGTGAGACAGAACTCAAGGCTAAGCAAGAAACCCTCGTTCTGAAACTGGGTCTGTATTGAACTTCTAAAAGAGATGCTTTTGGGCAAAATATCGAAGAGGAACCAGAACCGCCAGGGGACAGACCTGGTGAGAAAAATGAAAAACAGGAGAAGAAATGGACGGCGGGCTGAGTGATCACTAGTTTGAAAATTTGAAAGGGACTTAATGGACCTATCAGAGAAAGAACTCTCAGGGGCGACCTCGGGGACCACACGTTGTTAAGGAGGAGGTCGGTGAGGGAGGAGGTGATCTCCGATTTCCTGACTACAAGGGGCAGGACACAGAAAAGAGCTCGAGCCTATAATAAGAAGTTGTCCAAAGCAGGCCCGAGGTCAAGCATCTGACGAATAATCCAGAACAAATCAAGGATTACTCAAACCACTGGCGGTAACGGCTAGGGAGAAACTACGGACTTCAATGAGAGAGTGCAGGACGACCTCGTGGGAAGGCCTCCAAATGCGATGACCAAGAGTATGTGGTGGAAATCAAGAAACCCAAACGGGGGAATTCCGCGGCAAAACTATGGAGGAACGTTGGGGACAGTGGAAAAGCGAGGAGGAGAGGGCCAAGCAAAGACGAGCCGAGTCGCTGGTTTTGTGAGTCAAATGGGACTGGAGCGTGGGGAGGTTGGCCAACCGGAGCCAAAAAAAAGGTACTATCTGCAAAGGACGGCAAGAGACGAAAACAACGTGAGGACCAAGGCAGAATGTAGGGAGTAGGGGGTCAAGCCGACGGACATAACTGTAAAAACATATTTTCAACAACCTCGTCTGAAGATCCAAAAAAACCATCTCATCAGGAGGGTGACACCCTTCTACATCTCAAAGAAACCGAACGTTAAAAGTTCAAAACACCAAGGGTGACAAAGCACAAGGAAAGAGCAGTCTAGATGGAGAAAAAAAACTTTCAAATGGAAAGACAACTATATATCGGGGGTATCTCCAGTGTGATTAGGATTCCGGATGAATGTAACAGACGCGAATGATCTTAGGAAAGTGATATTTGGCGGGAGATTCCATGGTGAGAAAGTGAGGGCCGACCCCTTTGACACGGGACGTCTTTGAAGCCGGTAGCTTCGAGAGGAAGTTTGGACCGAGCAGCGCGTGGGGCAAAAAAGGGGGCGAGACCGAAGACGGAGACCGAGAGCCGTC
>Ga0179593_1364106_pt1 | contig 14574 bp, 18 predicted proteins | sample CZODoug2_1_08_16_FD_185931 | JGI IMG/M metagenome (GOLD analysis project Ga0179593, IMG submission 185931) | Vadose zone soil fungal communities from Angelo Coast Range Reserve, California, USA - CZODoug2_1_08_16fungal (PacBio error correction) | ecosystem: Environmental > Terrestrial > Soil >...
CTCCACAAGAAAGGAAACGACATATACCTTGAAGAGAATCCAAAAAAAAACTCGGGAAAGAGCGACCGGAATGAAAACTCTCTTGGGAAGCTACCTCGGATCTCATCTCAATTTGAGGGCGGTGGAGGGAAAAAAGAGAAAAAAGGGAGGGGAACGGGTCGAGCCGACAAACCCGTCGTTATAGGTTAGACGGGTAAGGGTAGAAACTAATCCAAACTGCGGTATCGAGGAAGGGGGGGGAAAGAAAGATGGAACTTTTTTCTGTACCATCGCTAGGGGGATGTGACGGTACGGAATTGAATTTCCAACCTCGAGCCAGTAAGATTCAGGTAGTCGTCGCCATGGTCGTGGGGGTTGAGTCGTTGATACTGTTGGTAGAGACGGGGTGGTTCGGTTGCATAAACCCGAATGAAATGGGAGGAAATGAATAAGCCTCTAAAACGGTAACAGGAGGGTTTGTCCGGCAAGTACGCTATCTGCTCGTCGGAAAAAAAAGGGAAAAAGGAACGACGACCCAACCGTTTCAAACGGACGAGACCGTTTGCGGCTCGGATTCGGGAGGGGAGGACCAGCCGGTGTGATGGGAATTGACGGTGGGGGGGTGGAAAAAGTGCGTGGGTGGGAAAACCAAAAAAACTTATAGAGCGGCCAAGCCCCGCGGGAAACACTCGTGAGGGGGGGAACTGATAAAGGACGAAAAGTCCGAACTCGCCGTCAGTCCAAAAAAGGAAGCCCTCGGCTACACGCGATCCGAAGGAGGAAATCTGACCAGGACTCCGGAGCAAAAAACTGATGCGACTGGGGGGGGGGTCGGCGGGGACAGGACGACGCGTCAATTGGGATATCTCGAGGAAAAAAACACAAACGTGAGGGAGTGAGAAAAATTAGGTAAGATTCTAAGAAGAACGACGTCGACAAAAAAGAGTCCCGGGGAAACAAAAAGTGTGCAGCTCAGGGGAATTGCCGCGCACGGATGGGGATCACGTAGGCGGAGCGAGGAAAGACGCGAGGGGATACGTGGTTCTGGACCGTGCGGAGACGACCTTCTCGGTTAGAAGGGACAATCCAAAAAAAAGGGGAAAGAGGGGGGGAAAAGAGGGCGCCAAAGTTGGCTTCTATCTGTGGGGGGTGGGGGGGAAACCACGACATGGTGACAAAAAGCACACGAGTCAAACAAAAAAAAAAAATATGACAGGTCGAAGCGAGATCCAAGAGGACCAACGGCGTGCCAAAAGGTATATTACGGTTTGGGCGTGAGTCTATCGGAAATTCTGGCGGATCAGGCGGAATAAGAAAGCCCAGGAAATATCCGAAATTCATGAAAATCGAAAGACAAAATCACAGAATCACTGTTCTATTCGCCGCAGGACTGGGAAAGGGCGAACAGCCCCTTGCAAAAGTCGGGGCCCAGTGCTACAACTGCAGCCTCAAAGAGACAGGGGGCCGCTACTACAGGACGAAGTTACTCCGCCGAATCAGAAACTCGCAAGGTTTCGCTCACGTGGGTACGAAAAAAAGAAGGAGGGCACCCGCTGAGAGAGGGTTGGCCGTCTGAAGCCGAGAGTCATTTCAAAAAGAGCTTCGCAAGAGACGAAAAGGAAAAGTAAAGAACAACCTTCGAATTATTTCTTGGGTTGAACTACCGATACGGTCTTTCCCCGCCCAACGTTGGAAAGCCAGTACCTCGCTCCAAGAAAACCTCTAACCCTCAAGAAAAAGGAAAAAACTGGAAAATCCTAACCGGGGATGGTACGAGACTCTACATAAAGATACTCACATAATTTTGTATCTCCCTGAGGGTTGGACCAAATAAATTCTCACACCCATTTAAATGGAAAATTATCAAGGTCAATTCCATATTAACAGCGGTCAAGTTCGAGGGGTAGCTGCCATGGACAGAGACGGTGTTTAGAGATGCAAAAGATAAGGAGGACGTGGTTGGGGGACGTTGGTCCTTTAATAAAAGAAGAAAGGCAAAGATCCTAATTGACAAGCGCGTAAAGGAGTTTGGTTAGAGTTTTCGCACTGTCGACGGGGGGGGAAGGCCAGAGTGCGACTGAGTGCTCATCGCTGCTAAAAGGACTAAAGTGATTGAAGGAAAGGACCTATGTGGGAGTCCACGCGGGACTCTTCACGGCCCTGCGATGAATAGATGTCAAATTTGAAAGGATTGAAACGCGTGGGGGGTGCGAAAGGGTCCGCTTGTGGCTTCTGTCCCCAGCGAAAAGCGCCACAGGAGCCGGACCGCAGGGGGGATCAACAACCGAAAAAAAGGGGATGAGATCAGTCAGTTTTCAGGTGGGGGGGGGGGGACGAGTGCTTGGTCGACAAGGGACGGAAGAGGCTTTGAAGGTCCAGAGGAACGTATATAAGAAAAGGCCAATGAGCAAGAAAATTCTATGCGAATTGTTGCAAATTAAATCGAAGAAAAAAAAAGGGACAAGCCCTCGAGGGAAAAAATGGCAAGTAAAAAAGAAGGATAAAAACGAACGGCCTTCACGGGAAGGTTCCGCACCAGGTTCGAAGAATGGCGGGGCGGCAAAAAAGTTTAAAGGGGACATCCAGAACCGATCAGCATACGGATACTGTCGAAACGCCATGGTAGGGAGAAGTCGAAAAAAGACAAGCGGTGAGGAAAAGGGACGTGGTGGTCAAGCGCCGATCTCCCCTTTGTGTCGTGGAGCAAAAGGAAAGGAGGTGCGGAAGTAGGCGTTGGGTGGAGCAACCTTTTTTTTTGGGAGAATACGATTTTGTTCACCACCTGAGTTGACCGAAGAAAGAGACGATTAAACAACGGCTTCTTCAGGGGGAAAACTGGGCCTTCGAAAAAAAAATGACGGATCTGAAGGAAAACAATCAGCCGAAAGTGATTGAAATCAAACTGAGAAGCGCCCTTAAAAGCGCCCTGAGGGGGGGGGGGCTGGGCAAGTGCGCACAAGAACTATATGGGTTCGTGGAATAGCCGACGAACGGTTCCGGGTGAGGGGGACAAGGTGAATACAACGCAGAGGGGGGGGGGGAAATCGAAAAGCGAAAAGCAAACATGCAAAAACGAATAGGCATTCCGAGCAAGTTATGGTGCCAAAAAAAGAAAGAAAAAAAATGCAATGATGACTATATAGGTAAAGTACGTCCGGCCCTTCCACATCGTCAAAGCGCAAATCAAGGAGAGAAAAAAAAGAAGCCCAGGTGGTTCTAACACCCTGTCGTGACAATGGACAAACGTTGTACGGAGGCCAATGTCAGCAGAAAAGGGGAAAAAAAAAAAACTTCCGGCCCTTTGCGAGGACAACCGACACACCAGGGATGAGATCCAAACTCCTCTTGGCAGAGGATGAGGGGGAGGAACAAACAACGTTTCGCAATCCTCCCCGAAGGGACGAGTCTGATCGTTTTGCCGCGTGGAAAGAAGAACTCAACAAAACAATTAATAACAGGATAATGAAGGACGGGCTCGGGAGGACTGTTGATGGGGCCCATCGCCTCGAGGTAACATCGGACACAAGACTTGGAAGAGGAAAAAGATAGAATGGAATAGGCAAAAGTAACAAGACCAAAAAAAAAACCGACAGGAAAAGTCGATTCAGAATTACAACTGAAACTTTTTTTGCGTGTTTTGGGATTGATAATGGAAGAGCGGAGATCAAAAACAAGGGGATTTCAAGAGCGTGCGGCAACAGAGATGGCCTCAAGGGGGGGTATAAATCCGAATACGCCAGGGAAAAGAGGGGAGGGTGACGAAAGTGGTGTACTCGACTACCCATCACTGCAAATGTCCTGAAGTTAAAATGGGGGGGGGGGGAGAGAAGTATTAATTCAGAAAAACCGGGAAAAAGAGAATGGGGCCCGAACTTTCTTTGATACCCCATAGGATTAAAGAAGGAGAAAGAGACCGGGCTAGGACGTAGAGTGAGAAGGGGCCACAAAATAAACCTATCTCTCTTATTGGGATGCGGCCGATTCACAAAGGGGAGCGATCAAACGAACTAAGAGCCTGGAAAAAGGGGAAACAATACACCTTTCACTACGGGTTAGCGCAACGCGGGACTGACACAGGAAGACCAAAAAAATCGGTAAAAAATCAAGTAAAAGTTCGGGGATTCAGTGCTATTAGAAGCTTGAGCATAAGGACGCAATGGCACCCTATAAAATCGAACGACGCCCAGAAGACGGAAAACTAAGGGCGAGTTTAGGAAATTAGGGGAGGGACAGCTGTGTCGAGAGAGAGTCCGATTCAGCTAGAGGGGGAGCAGAGGCAAAAAGCAGTGAAAAAACTTCGAAAGACGTGCCAAAAACTTGTACGGCGTCCAGACTATCCCAATGCAAGGAAAGTCAGGTTGCATGGTGGCTAAAAACCTACTTGGTATGGTGGAAAAAAAGTTTGGAATCAAGCAGGGAAAAACATTGGTCTAAAGAAGAAGGAAATGAATGACATGATCTTTTGGGACAACCGCCGGAAGGAACGGCGGGGCAGGGGGGGGGCCAACTCGTGAACTAAGGGGGGAGAAAGCGGCCAATGTAGCAAAGACTCAATCGGAGGCTGGACGCGGAAGGGAAAAGAAATCATCGTAAACTTTATCAAGTAATAACTCTACTTAAAAAAGAAATGAAGCGAGTTGAGGGAATTCCGCTATCAACACTCATGATCCTTGCAAAGAAAACATCCCAAGAAGAGATAAAGAAATTGACCTCGGAACGCTTACTCTCAGTGGCGAGTCTGGAGGGAAGAAGAACTAAAAGACAGGGTCGGTAAGAAGCAGTGTACGAAAAAGAACAGTACCTCAAAATTATGCGGTCCGGGGTATAAACTGTTACTAAATCCAGAAAAGATCAGAAGGGCTCAGGGAGAACGACAGGGACTAGTTGTCTACCCTTTTCAAAAAAAAAGCGGAATCATTGACCTTGCACGGAAAGAACGGAACACACTACGAGGGCGTTGGGGGGATTCGCGTGAGTCGGAAGAGATCGCTGGTATGGCAATTACAAAAGACCGAAAGAAGGTGGACTGACGCATCAGATGGGCAAACGTCGAAAATGATTGGGGAATTTTGGAAAAAGAAAAAGACCGTCGCGCATGGCAGAAGTACCAGTCAGTAGAGAAAGGGAGCTTGGGGGGTCGTCAAATCAAAACGGTAGAGAGGGCAGCCATGGGATTTGAAGGGGGGGGGGGGTAAGGGGAAAAAAAGGGGGGGGTTGCACACAATCGAATCAGGCGACGAGTTTACAGAGGTAGGGGGGAGATGAAGATGAAAAAACGAAAGGTCAACCTAAGGGAACATCCAAAAGAAAGCAGGTCACTAAAATAGAACAAGGCACATAAATCTGGGGGTTGGAGGAAGACTGCCACGAGGGGATATGTCAAGGAAAACTGGCAAAAAAAAAAAAAATAGGATTGTTAGAGGATAGCGCGGCAAAAACCAACAGTCCAAATGATTGGCGAAACGCATGGAGATAAAAAAGTTGATCAGGATCGCGAAAAGAATTATACGGGGGTTTTAGGAAGGAGAGCGAACGGATCAAGGGAAAAGAAAATCAAAAAAAATTCACAGAGGTAAATCTTGCACTGGGGGGAAAAGAAAGTTCACGAAAAAAGGGGGTTAAAACGGTAGCCCACCACACTTCTGACGCTAAATGCGAGAACAATGATACAACTAAGGGAACGATAAAAGTTAATAAAGTCCGGGGGGGTTTAAGGGACTTCTGATCCTTTACGGAGAGGAAGGAGCCATAATCCTAATAGCCAATCAATTCTTCAAGTGGGGGTTTGTAGTAGAAAAAAAAATGCTGCCTATCGTAAAAGGGGCACCAGTACGGAAGTACTTCGAAATTAAGCAAAGACAGCGGATCGTACTTTCTGAAAAACAGAAAGTGCGCCACACACTCAAGAAATGCAAGTAACTGGAAGCATGGGGAGGTCCTAAAGAGGGTGAATGAGGGAGCATGACAGATGCAAAGATATAGAAATGATCAAAAACCTTTGGGAAAGGGTGGGGGAAAGAACCTTATCGTTCATATGGACCGAGGAAGTAAGACACAAACATAGCAACCCGACGAGAAGGGGTCGTAAAACTCTGTCCGCTCAGGGTTCGCCCCCCACCTGTCAAAATGGCCCAGAAATCTAACCATGGGGTGTATGGGGAGATCCAGAAACGACGAGGCTGCAAAAACACATCTTCCTTTCGGGGAAAAGGAAGAAAAGCGTTGTAATAGAGGAAGGAAGAATAGGGGGGAATGGTCGCTTACCAACAAAAAGTGAGGAACATGGAGGGCGCAGGGGGTATTGACAAAGGGGGGGGGGTTTTGGACTGCCCGAGCGGCTGACCACCCTGGGAAGAGTAAAGAGCGACTGGAAAAGGGGAGGGGGGATTATCATGGTTGGGGGAAAAAGTCGCCGGGAAAAAAACACCTGAGTTAGTGGGGCCAGCCTAATCTTCACGCTGGGGGGTTCCCTGTCAAAACAAAAGGGAAGAAGCAGAATGGGAACCGCCGATCGGGAAGGCGGCCTAAAAGAAACAAGGGGGAGATCAAGTGACTTGATCAAAAGGGGGGAAGAAAAACGCGGGTCAGAGGATGGGGGGGGGGAAAAAGAAACAGAAACAAAGTCCAGGAAATGAAGAAAAACAACGAGAGAGCCAATTGCATAAAACAGGAACGATCCAGGCAAAACTGCAGCCATGCCTCTTGTGCTAATTAAAGGAGGTACATCAGGACGAAAACCAGGGGCAACGGAAGGTTCTAAATTCAGCAGTCACGGAGGTCCATTTCAAACCAAAAAAACCTCTCATCGCGAAAATAAAAAAGACGCTCCATTGGTAGGAAGCACACACACTCAGATCACTGGGGGTTCAACATCTGATAAGGTTTTCCACGGGTGGATGGATTCATGAAAGGAAGCAGTTCTCTTACGGAAAAAACATTGTAAAACATTCCTGGAGAACAGAGGGAAAATACGACAAGACATCAAAATCAATAACCACCTAAGGACTAGCTCAAAGCGGGCGAGGGGGGGGGGGAATCGGACCCTGGAGAAAGGAAATGAAAAAGGGAAGTGCCAAGAGTCAGTGGAAGAGAAAAAGCGAAATCCGTCCGATGGAGGGAGGGGGAAATGTGACCGCGCACAATTGTCGAATCATGGGGGGAGAGATATATACCGCGGAATAAAGGGAAAAACAAGTAAACCCTTGGTCCGAGGCACGTAAAAGAACTTGAAGGGAAGGAAAGTGTCCCCATGTGGACCCAAAAAAAATCCCAGTCTTCCATCAGGTGAGTCATACGGGATGGCATTGTTTAAGCGAAGGAGTTGCAAGCTGGGGGAAAAGATGGGGGGAAGGCCAGACGGGGGGGGACACTAGAAATATCTAAAAAGCCGGGGTCACTAAAAGGAGGAGCGGAGGGGCACCAATTCCAAGCAGGACACAGAAAAGAGAGCTCCCGGGTAGATAAGTATTCTATAAAAAAAAAAAAAAAAAAAAAAAAGAGGCCAGCCATCACAGATACCAGAAAAAAAGTTATATGTGAATGGGGGAGAAGACCTAATCCTCAGAGGTGGAGGGGGCTTTGGAGGCCAGGTAGAGGATCTACAAAAAGAAACTTTAAGGATAAAGATAGGGAGAGGGTCATAAAAGAGAAACACGCAATCGAATTCGCTAATTAAAATCCTGGTTGTTTGTGACAATGAGGAAGAATGGGTGGAAAGGGGGAGAGAATAGATCCGTGAATAAAAACGGAAAGTGGGTGATGGCGCGTCAACTGAGTTGTGAGAGGAGGGGAAAAGGTAAGATACGCAAGAAAGGGGAGGTAGATGGCAGAAAACGATTGGTGGGGACAAAAAAAAAAAAACTCCAGTGCAACCAGGGGTGATGGGTCGGAAAAAAATATGTCACCCATTGGGAAAGGAAAAGGAGTGTAAAAAAAAAACGACTTTGTAGAATACGTATGAAAACCTGGACGTGAAAAAGAGACGGCCGATAAATAAAGGAGGGTGCCGGGGCCCCAGCAATAGGAAAAGAAAAGAGAGATTAAAAGCTGTGTCGTCCCATTAAAAAGAGAAAAATACTATCCAAAGGCCTAAGATGGGAGTGCGTAAACCCTACCGAGGGAGGGGACTCCACTGCAAAGGAACCAGAGGGATGGGGAGCAGAAAGCGCTTGGGTGAAACACTCGAGTCCCCAAAAATAGATCGAGTCCAGGGGGCAGCGTATCGGAGAAAGCGTGGGTCGGATCGACGGAAAACTCCTGGGGTAGAACGCACTTCCTACAGGGAAAAAAGCGAAATAAGGGACAGAATAGCTCGGGCGTACGAGAATAAGCATGAAAACAGACGGGGGAAGGGGACTGTAAAAGTCTTCACTCACCGGGAAGCTGGGCTTTCTAATTTCAGAAAAAAAACTAGATGGAGGGTTGAACGCAGAAAAAATGTCTCAAAACGCGACGTCCGAAGGGACAGATTAGAAAAGGAGAAAAGACAGGGAAATAGGCTGCAATTCCGGAGTTCAGCAATTATTGGGGGAAAAAATCTCAAAGGGTGCTAGGTGAGAGGGGGGAGAGGGAGTTGGCTCAAAGCGCCTAGATGGTGGAAAAGTCGTCGACCAAGGGGATCGAGAAGGGGGGAGGTGTGGGGAGCGTCGCCCTGCGAAGGCAAAAACGAACGTCCCGAGAAAGAGGGAACACGTTCGAGGGGGCATAAAAGCCGCCAGGACTCAGTAAGCCGAAAAGGATGAAGAAGGAAATCAGAAACGGGGGGGGGGATAAGAGCGCAAACGAGAGCCGCAGAAAAATTAAAAGAAACTGAGGAAAAGCCGAGGTTAGACAGATGATTGAGGGCGGCCCCCCGGAAAACACGTAAAAAGGATCAAGGGGGGGAAGAAAAGACCAGATCCTGAAAAAAAAAAAGGGGCCGACCAGAGAGCTTGGGGGAAGCGACTCTGGAGAAGAAGGAAGGAAAAAAAGGGCCGACGGGGCAGGAAACAGAAAAGAGAGGGTAGAGACGTACGAGCATTCGTAGTATCTGTTTAAGGGGGAAGGAGCAGCCTGAAACCTAAGGGAGAAGGCCCCACCACACGCGGAAGGGGGGAAAGGGGGGGAAAGGAGGGCAAGAAGGGGGGGGAGATATTTTCAGGGGCTACAAGGATCCCACTAAAATCCATCAGCCAGTTACGGGAAGAAAATGAGGGGTCGCTGGAGGAAAAGACAGAAGAAAAAGAAAGAGGAGGTCGTCTGTGCAGAAAGCAAAGAAGTTTTCAAAAAAAAAAAGAGTAACAGGTTCAAGATCGCAAAAGTGACTAGTGAAAACCGAAAAAAAACTCGCGAAATCAAAAAAACCAGAATCACAAAGGAAATAACTACCTTGGATGAAAAAAAAGGGGGAACTGAGCGGCGTTTGGGAAAAGGGGAAAAGGGGGGGGGGGGAGCGTGGCTCAAAAAAAGTGTCCAGTGGGGTCCCCACCAAAAAGGAAAAGAAAGAGAAAGCATTTCTCCGGAACGACGGGGGGGGGGTTGAAAAATTGCAACAGGAAGTCACCGGAATCCAAGGGAAAGGTTGGGACAACAAAAAGAGAGAAAATCAAAAGCGCTTCGAGAGAAAAAAAGAAGAAAAGAGAAAGTCAGACAGTAGAAACAACTCGCAGAGAAAGATCTCAAAGGGGGGGGAGGGGGGCTGGGGAGATGCTGGGTTAACTTGATAAACCTTGGGGGAGAAAACCATCACAAAAAAAGGGGTAAGGAAAGGAGTAAAAGCGGTGGCGCTCGGCAAGCAACCAATTCAAGCAAATCATGATATGAAGAGGAAATTATCTTGATCACGTGTCAGAGAAAAAAGATAAGTGGGGGGGGGGGGGGAAAGAAACGTCACTAAGGGGGGGAGGAAACGGCTAAATAAAGAAACATGCAAGGAAAAGTCAAAAAACGTCAGTGGGTCAAAGGAAGAGGGGGGACAAAAAATTATTGCTCCAGGGGGAAGGGGTGGGGGGGAAAAAAAAAAAAGGACATGGCAACAACAGTCGAATGAGTCTCAAAACAAGCACCAGAGAGCGAGAATCTGAGAAAAGAGAAATCCAACTCGAAATCGGTAATATGTGGACTGGGGGGTGGGAAAAAAACCTCGAATATTGACGATTGGAAAAATTCGTTATAGGGAGTAAAAAAAACACCTCAGGCAGGCTGAAAAAAACAGGAATATCACCAAAGATGGTAAGGAAAAGAAGATGGCACATCAGCAAAAACTGTTGACAGTTGAGGGAATGATTGGTAGCTTGCGGAAAAAACCCCACAAAAAAAAAAAAAGACATTAGGGTTGGAATTAAAGGAGAAATGAAATCAGCCCGCAACAAGAGAAAGAGAGATAACTGAATTACTAAGACAAAGGTAACAAAAGAAAAAAAAAACCAAATTGTGCGCCGTAACTTTGGAAAAAAAAGAAGGCTGCTGGAGAATCGAAGGGGGGGAGGGAGAAAGAGGGGAAAGCACATCATGTACACTTCGAAAGCAATGGGGGAGACGATCCTGGATAAAAAAAAGGGGGAGGTCTATGGGGTGCTCATACTTTCGGCGAGAAGGGATATGAAACCGAAAGAAGACAGCATCACTGAAACGGGTTTCGGCCTGACGAAAAAAGAAAAAGACCTCGCCTTTCTTGCAGGTTAAAACATCGAAACCAACAGTTTATGTAGAAAGAAAAAATAGACAGGACCTAAAGTGCCAGCACGAGGCGGGAGGAAGGCGCGGAATCAAAATGGGGGGGGAAGAGATGAAGAGATCTGTTTGGGAGAGGGGCCAAAAAAAGAGGTCTGATCTTGGGGTAAGGGGTATTTCGACAGGGGGTCACGGACAAGGAGGGAGGAGGGAGGAAGTGATCAAAATACGGTGAAGAACGAGAGGTGGAAAGAGAGGCAAAAAACCTAAATGAGCCTTCCTAGGGACATAAAAGACGCACCGTATGGGAGAATGAAAAGATCTGGGGAGGAACAGGTTCTAGGGACCTCAAAAGGAGTGGGCTGGAAGAGGCTCCCAAAAAAGCACCAATGAAAAGGAAAAACAGGGAGTACCCTAATCAAGGGGCAGGGGACATGTTTTCAGAGGGAAGCAATAAGAAACGTACCCATCAAAAGAGGCCATGCAACAAGGAATGACTGTAGAAAATCATTGTCGAAGCGCACACGAGAAGGGACCAAAGCAACATTTGTACAACTGGTTCTATAAAAGACAGAGGGAACGTGGCAATACTTCGGAATAAATAAACAGGAGGGCTTGTGCTGTCAGGAAGTCCGTGTGGGTGGGGGGTTGGCCCAGGAGACCAGATAAAAGATCAAAAAAAGTCAGAAGGAGAAGACCAGGGGCATCCCTGTTAAAGAGAAGGTGAGGTTCCCAAACTAGCATAGAAAGGAAAGGGGTGGCTTCTGTCGCAGGGAAGGATCGGTTTTAGAAGGGATCAATGGGGGTTTCTTTCAATATAAGGAAAAAGGGAAGAAAGCTCGTTGGAAAGGAAGAACAGAAACCTTTGGGGGGGTCTATGGAGAAAAGTCCTGAAAGACCCGAGGTCTGAAAGAACAAAAACAGAGTGAGTGGGGGGTGAATCTAAAGCGGGGGGAACAGCCTGAAAACTAAAAAAAGCAAAAGCCGGGAGGGGTGATCCAAAAAAGATGTCCGGTCGACAAACGAGACGGAAAGGAAGGTTAATGAATCACGATTAGGGTGGAATCGAGAAGAGAAACCGGTATCGAGAGAGAGGGGATCTTGAAAGGGGGAAACCCAAGGAAAAAATAAAAAAGCACGATCGCGCCTGAGCAAGTTGTCGGTAATGACCATAGGGAAAAAGAGATAAATAAAGGGGGGGAGAAGACTACAAGGGACCCCAGGGCAAGCCAATCCAAGGGGGTTGGCATGGAGTTGTACGGAAAAAAACTGAGAATCAAAAAAGGAAATCGGATGCTGCGGGGGAAAGGAAAACCAAGGCCTCATCGGAAATATAAAAGAGCAGCATAGTGGAACGGGACGGGAAGTTTATAAAACCAAAGGGAAGGGCGCAAAGCCACACTAACAATACGAACTGAGATGGGGGGGGGTCAATTCGATTAAGGGGAAGGTAAATAGCTGGAAAAAAACAAGCTTATAGAAGAATTGGAGGAAATGAGAATAATAGAAAAGGTGAGGCTGGGGGTGGGGGGAGGGGCACACAGAGGATAAGAATCAGCATAAGCTAGAAAAAACACCCGAAAAAGTCGGGGCTGAGAAGGGTAAAAGTAGAGGAGGATGGAAAAAAGAACCCAGAAACGTTATGAGAAGGTCTATGGAGAGAAGGGACAAACAACGGCGTTTTGTTGGGGAGGAAGAAAAGAATGTGACTATCGGGAGTAGAAGAAGAATAGGTCATTATACGCATGTGGAGTAGGACGAAGTTTTAGAACGTCCAGAGGGAAGTGGAAGTGGATATTTCAAAACGACAGGGAAAAGGGGGGGGGGAGGAGCCAACCTTCAGCGAGGTCAAGGGGGTGGGGACCTCAAGAAAAATTCCGTGGACGGTCCCCTGGCCCGACATGGAATTACGGACGGGAAGTGGGGAACACTCATTTACAGGGGGGGATAGGAAAAGAAACAGAATGCTGGACTCAACGAGTCACGTATTGGGGGAAAGTGGGAGCAGTAATATAAAGAGTAGAAAAAGAAAAAGAAAAAAAAAAAAAAAAGAACACGGTGGGAAAAAGGGGAACTGAACGAGAGAACCAACTTAAAAAAAAGTAGAGTAGCAACGGAAGGAACTCGGAAAAAAGTAGGGGAGAGAGAAGAATATTGAATGAACTTGGGCCCCACCGGGTTCAAGAAGAGGGGTGGGATCTCCAGGGAAGGTTCTCAAAATTACCATAAAAACTAACGCTCAAGGAACAATAAACGAGAGAAAGGATTCATCGGACTAGAGGGGGTACATCCAAAAGCGTCAAAAAGGGGGGGGTGGCAACAGAGTGCTGAAAGCAAAAACGCCGATTAATCAGGACATCCCTTAAAGAGGGGGGGGTATCTTGAGGGGCGTTAAAGAAACAAGGCAAAGGAAGTACGATGGGGCGAGAGAACGTCAACGTCCAAATTACCCGGAATGAAAAGAAGGGGGAGGTCGTTGAAATGGGCAGATGACAAGTGCAGAAACAGCAAGTGGAAAAAAAAACATAAGAGAATAAAAAGTGACTTACGGTCTAAACTGAGGAAGGTAGGCAAGTCGTGAGGGGAGTGGCTATACGTTAGACAATGAGTTGGGCACGGGAAGCGTTGCCTGTTGGGGGAAAAGAATGATAATTGAATGAGTCACAGGCGGCCCGACAGGAAACGGGGGAGAAAAGACGTCAGAAAAAAAAAAACTGAGATAAAAGACCAGAAGTGCGTGTTTAGTAAGAGAGGACCGAAAAAAGAAGAGGAGTAGAGAGGAAATCCGACCCACATCAGGGGACAAGACGAATGATCGAGGACGAGAACCGAGATACAAAGCGCAAAAAAAACACAAAGTGCCCAAATCAAATCAGTAGGAGGAGGAAAAAGCAAGAAAGAAAAGCCAAAAGCCGCGAAACAAAGGGGGGAAGAAACGGGAAAAGGAAAAAGACCGACTAAAGAGCAATACTGTGCTGCCATTAAAAATCACGAAGAAAGGCATAAGTGTATCACAAAACATTGCAAAGGATATACCCAAAAACCTAGAAAGTACGCAAAAATCTAAGTCCCAGGGGAAAACAGCAAAGAGACGGGGAAGATGTAATCATAAATAAATAAACAATGGGCGGAAGGTACATGGAAAATCAGAAAAAGGAAAAGAAGTAGAACACGGGTTCATTAAGAATTGAGTTATATGGGAGAGTGTAAAGGTTAACTTAGAAAATCGAAAAACACAACGGTATCGAGAGACCGAAACCAGGAAAGGGGGTGGGAACTCTGAGAAAAGCCTCGGGGAGAAGAGGCTTCATGGGACCTTGCCAGACGAGATGAAAGCGAACAAAGGAACGAAAGGGAAAAACGGAAATAGTTAGGAGATCGATGGGGAGTAGTCGGAAGGAAAAAAAGCTCATCAAGGTGCGCATGGGAAGAAAGGGGACAAGAAAAAGCCCCAGACTGGAAAACTGGACTGAAACGAGCAAGGGAAGAGGGGGCTGAAAGTTACCATTGGGGTTGCACAGAAGATCAAGGAATTTGAGAGGGGTGGACAACCTGCAGACGGTGTACCGCGACAGAATCAGACACGAAAAAAAAGGCAAAATATACTGAATTCATTTGTATACAGCTGGAAAAAGCTGAGGGAAAGGGCAAAGCAGGGGGGAAAGGTGGGGAATTGAAGTGGGGACTAAAAAAAAGTGGGTAGTGGTGGGGTGGTCCCCAAAAATGATAGAGAGTTACAGAGGTATATGGGGGGAGGGGAGGATGATGCGAATAGAAGCCTTCGCAAGTAAGGTTAAAAACAGAAGAAATCCCACTAGCGGGAAGATCGAGAAAAAAAAAAAATCAATTGCTCCAACAGAATCACAACAAGCTAATGAAATGACACGTTGTGGAGGGAGGGACAAGGGAGCAAAAACGGCGACTAGAAGGAAGAAAGAAACATAG
>Ga0179593_1592914_pt1 | contig 14574 bp, 21 predicted proteins | sample CZODoug2_1_08_16_FD_185931 | JGI IMG/M metagenome (GOLD analysis project Ga0179593, IMG submission 185931) | Vadose zone soil fungal communities from Angelo Coast Range Reserve, California, USA - CZODoug2_1_08_16fungal (PacBio error correction) | ecosystem: Environmental > Terrestrial > Soil >...
AGGAAGGGGGCCTAGAGGTGTGGCGGCTCGAGTTTCCGGGAAAAAAAAGCCGCGCAGGGGGGAAGCTTCCTGATCTCCCACCTTCCCTCTAAAGGGAAAAAGATGCCATCGGGGACGTTTCTTCCTCCTTTTCTTCAAGCGCGCGAGAAGGAAAAAGGGGCGCGGAAAAGTAGTGTCCTGATACGCCACTCTTAGACTGTCCCCTTAATCGTCCCGCGAAAGAAAGAGAAGGAAGTGTCGAAAAGCAGCGGCAATTCCGATCAGCTGACAACACTCACAATCGCAACAGGAGGGGGGGGGTACCGGGAGGGGGGAGAAAAACAAGCAAACCTCATTTTTGGCCGCCCTAACTTTTTTCGCGGCAAAATGAAGATTTTCGACGCGAAATCCTGGAATCCCACCGTAGTTTCAGGCGCTCCGCGTGAAATAAGAATCATTCTCGTAGAGAGGGGGGGGGACGGAGGAAATGAAAATACCTTCGCAGCAGTCTTGCATTCTTTTGCCAGCGCGCGGAGGGGAAAAAGGGAAAAGGGAAATTAGAAGAAATGTAGAACATTTCCTGGAACCTGCGCTCTGAGAGGGGCGGGGGGAAAAAAAGCCATAAGAAAGAGACATATATCTCTAACTCTCTACTATCGACTTATCGCTGGGAGGGAGGGGGAGAAGGACGTAAAATCAAAAAAAAGGGGCCTGTGAGTTCTTTTCGTCTACAATCTCGACAACAAACCTGTACAAGGAGAAAGATTTCGCGCAAAGGAAATTCTTGTGCCCGGGTCTCTCCATCTCCTCCAAGCGCCGTGAGAGGGAGAAAAAAAAAAAAAGTGACGAGCCCAAAAAGAGACGTCATTCTGTGCATGGCCATCACCAAAAATAGTCCATAGCGAAAGAAGAGAAATGTTTCGAGAAGTAGCGTCGGACTCGCCGTATCGGACAAACCTTTGTACACCTGTCACTTCAGGAAAGCCGAGGGGCACGCAATCAAGCTCTTGGTCCTCCCTATAAGCCTGGGAAAAAAATGGGGAAAAATCGGGGTTTTTTTCTATTTTTAGATCCCCGAGGGGAGGGAAAAAGGGGGGAAGGGGTCTATACAAAAAAGGGGAAATGAAGGCGAGTCAAATACAACTCGTGGCCTCATGCTCAGTTAGAGGTCGCACGTAAAGGGGGGGGGGGTCCGGGGGAGGGACGCTCAGACTGTTATAGCCGGTCATCATCGGCGTGGAAAAAAGAAACTGGCTAGAAAAACCGCCGTCACTCCCTAATTCTTTGCGCCGCCAAAGAAAAAACCCGAGAAGGCGCAAGCAAATCCCGATAGCTTTTTCCGGTACCGGACGGAGGAAGGAAAATTCGGGCAGAAGAAGGAGGTACTAAGCAAGGCTAGCTCGCTAAACCCACACGGTGAGTGACGAGGGGGGGGGTGAAGAGAGGGAAGAAACGAAGTCCACCCACCATCATCTTTACCATTCGAAGGCACGGGGGCCAACAAGGGAAGGGGGAAGAAGGCCCTATCCCGGGGAAAAGGGGGGAGAAAAGGAATGGCCATGCAGTCGAATCTCCACAATCCTCCCATCGACACGCAAAGGGAGGGGGTGTCAGAGGAGAAGACGAAGCAATCTTTTCATCGAGTTCACAGCAGAGTTTCTCGGCATCGAACTTGTGCTGTTAGGAAGAAAAAAAAAGGAGAGGGACGTTGAGAAAGAGGGCGAAGGGGGAGAAAAAGGTAACTTGAATTCTCCCCTCGAAATCATGTCTCCAAATCATAGCGCCAAAAGGAAAAAAAAAAGGAAAGCCCAAAAAAGAATGTGGATATGATACGCCCTCTCAGAAGGGGGTGGAGACTCGCAGGAAAACGAGCACGACTGTGCTTTCATGCCTTGTTTGCCTGGCTCCCCCCCAAGAGGAAAAAGGGGGGGAAAAAGGGAAAAAAAAAAAGCGACAGAAAAGGGAACTAGAAGGAATCTTTATTGTTTCCCGGACGAAGCGCGGAAAGGGAAAAGAAACTGTAGAGAAGGAAGGGGTCCACAGCATTTTCTTTTCTTTTTTACAGGGGGGGAAAGGGAGTGGGAAAGGAAGGAGTGAAGAACCACGGGTCGCACTTTGGACCCGGAAAAAAGGAAAAAAAAAGTCCGTGGAAAAGGGAAAGAGGATGTCATTCCTGGACAATCTGCCTTGCAAGAATAGTGGGAAAAAAACCTGAAGAAGGAAGAAGAAGGAGGAAGAGCTGCAAAAAGAAACTCGCGCTATCGTGGAGGATGTTTCCGACGGAGAGGGGGGGGAAATGGGGGGGGGAAGAGAAATGCCGGATAAGACCTGAATACCTTCATGGGGGAGACAACGGTCGGGGGGGGAAAAAGAGGGGGAATATCTCGAGGAAGGGAAGGAAAAAGAACTCGTAATGCAAGTTCCCCGCCATTCTTACTTTTAGTCCAGACGAACGGAGAAAGGGGAAAAGAAAAGGGGGGCTCGCCAAGGAGGGGAAGGGGAGAAAGGGAAAGAACGAGGTAACCGCTCCGGTACCTAAACCATACCTGTCATTCACACAAGTGCAACTTAAGGAGACAAAGGGGGGGAAGAAAAGAAGGAGAAAGAACTAGACCAAAAGAAAGGAGGCTGAAATGAGGTGAGGCAGAGTCCATTCTCCTGTCCCCACTTTCGACTCTGGCGCGTTTGAACGCACTACCGGAGGAATAGAAGAGGGGAGTTCCGAGGAGGGGAAAAAGAAACAGATAATCTCAACACAACAACGTATTATTATTCAAGATAGCTATGGTGAGGTTCCTCGAAGAGAGGATGAAAAAAAGGCCGGCTATGAAAAGGGGAAGAGGGAAAAAGCGCCAGCGTCTCCGCAGTTGGCCATTCTAATTGCCTCTGCCCTCACGCAGGGGAGGAGGGAAAAAAGGGGAAAAGAAATGGGAAAGGGAAGAAGGGGGAAGGGGGAGTGCACGCCCTTTCTCCTTAAGTTTCACTTTTTTACTGCCCGGTGCTGGTTTAGGTAAAGGAGAAGGGGGGGAGGGACTTGCTTGAAAGGGGAAAGGAGGAGAAGCGGGATAATTGCTCACAAAAAGGGGGAGGAAGAACTAACCGTAAAAGGGGAGGGGAAAAGGGAAATAAAATCTTCTGCCGAAATGCCTCGAGCTCCTCAGCGTGAGGAGAAAGGGGGAGGGGGTCTCCCAAAGGGAAAGGGAGGACAGGTCGTAATCCGAGCACTTCTAGTTCCCTCAGGTACGGAAAGGGGGGGGAAAAAGAGAAAAGCGCGAGGGGAGGGGGGGGAGAGCGTCAATAATCTCTTTAAGTGGCGTGCGTTTTTGAAGACACGCGTTCCCGGCCTCGGAAAAAGAAGGAGGGAAAAAAGGGGTCCTCGGGGGAGGGGGGAGGAAAATGTTTCCACGTACGTTTTCGGATTCAATGGCGGTCACGTGGACGGGAAAGGGCCAGGAAAGGGAGGAGCACAAGCCTTAGACTCACTTCCCAACTTTCAAACAGCCAGAACAGGGGAAAGGGGAGAGAAAACGGAAGGGAGAAGGGTCTTCAAAGGTCCCATCTCTTCTTCCCTTTCCACCACACAATATGAAGGGAATTGGGGGGTCGTTCGCGTGGCCGCCCCGAAAGGTTGGGAAAAGGGAAGACTCGGGGAGGGAAGGGGAAAAAAAAAATCCCACGCACATTCCGTGAGCTTTTGCCTTCCGCGTTTGTTGGAGGAGAAAAAAAGAAAAAAAAAAGTTCATAGCACGGAGGCCATTTTGGGCTTCCTTGCCAGCCGCTGGCCTGCCGTTATACTGCGGGGTGAAAAGGGGAGAAGTTCGAGGGAAGAAAAAAGAAAGGGGAAATTTTGTCTCCAGGAACCAGTATCTTCAAAACGAAAGAAGAGGGAAGGAAGAGGGAAAAAAAGAACAGGAAAAAAGGTCGATTGGACGGCAACTCCTTCTTACCTCGCTGAACCGTTGCGTCGGCGGAAGCAGAGGGGGGAAAAAAGGTTGGCCGGGGGCAGAGGGGAGGAAGGGGGGGGCTCTTCGCCTGATGGCAAGTCCTTTGTTCGCCCACTTTCCGGATCGGGCCAAGAGGAGAAAAAGAAACAGGGGGGGCCCCCTGCCTTCGAACTGTTCCAGATTCTTTATTTTGGGTGACTGGAGGAGGGAAGAAAGAAGACAAAAACCCAAACCTGCGACTCCCCGGTGGGGTGGAGAGAGACGTCCCAGGGGAGGAGGAAAGGACATTCTGCCACTTCCCGAAAAATGTGCGATGGCCTGGGAGACGGAGGGGGCTCTGGAGGGGGGGAGGGGGGAAGGGAAAGAGACGTGCGCGCTGGAATTTCCTTCTGTCGCGCAAATCATTCGGGAGGGTGGGGGAGGATCAAGGGGAGAGAGAAAGGGGAAGAAAAGAAGCCGATGATGCAGTCTATCCCATTCTTATCTTGCGCCCGACCAATTACCAAAAAGAAGGGGGGAGGGGAAATCTAACCCCTACCTCGCATCGAGCTAAGAGGTGGGGGGGGGGGGGGGGGGAGGGTCCTAAAAGGAGGAAAGAAAAGGAGAGAAAAACCGCAATTTTCCGCAACTATTTTATCTCACCTCGCACAACCCCGGTTGAAAGAGGGGATTAAAAAGGAGGGAAAAGGGAGCGACGAGTAGCTCGTTCTCCCACCCTCCGGAAGGGGAGGGGGAGGGAAAAACGGAAAAGGAGGAAAGGTCGACTTCTCGAAATTTCAGTCCGCCGTCGAGGAGAGAGAGAAGGGAAAAAAGACGGAAGAGGAAAGGAAAAAGAACGCCGGATCTGTTTGGCTCTTCCTAGTGTCCGCGCGCCGTCGCCAAGAGACAAGGGAGAGGGGAGCACAAAAAAAAGGGGGAAAAGAAAGGAAAGGGACTTGGCGGCTGGCGAAGTTATCAGGTTTGTTTTGTTCGAGCGGGGCGAAAAAGAAGGGTGTAGGGGAAAAAAGGAAGGGAGAAGATGGAAAAATGCGTCAAATACTATCCTCTCTCGTCGAGCGCTTCGAGAATATATTCGAGAGGAGGGGGGGAGGGGAAGAGGTAACGATCCCTCCTAGCTGAGCGTCCTTTTTCCGTCACCAGTTCGAAGGGAGGAAGAGGGGGCATTTACTAAGAAAAGGGGAGGGCCCCGGCATGCCCCCGACTGCTGGGCTAAGGTTTGGCATCGCCCGGCTACCAGGAGAGGGAAAAGGGCTAAAGGGGGAGAGGGGGAGAAGAAGGGTACCGCCTGCCCTCCCTTAACTTCCTGTGGGATTACACGGAAGGGAAAGGAAAAAATTCGCCGAAAGGGAGGGGGGAAAAAAAAAAGGAGGTTGCTTGGCTGGTCGCTCTCCTTTACCGGAAAATGAGTCCCCCCCCTAAAACCAGCCTTTTTTCGCTTGGTTACGATGGTTGGCCGGGAAGCGGAAAGGGAAAAGGGCGAAAGGGGGGGAAGGAGGATGTCCATGAATACTGTTTTCTCCTGACGATTCAGGACCGGCTCTCGGCGTATCAGAAGAGAAGGAAAGGGGAGAGAAAAGGCGCCGAGGATCAGCGTACTATCGCGCGCCAAGAAGGAGGGAAAACGTAGGAGGGGAGGGAAGAAGTGTCTCCGGCCATTTATCTCCGGTGCTTCTCTCCGGAAGCAGGCAAGGCGCGGGGAGAAGGAAGAAAAGGGGGGGGGAGACCCTTAATCTCTAATCGCCACACCCCGGAAAAAGAATGTTTCCATCTCTCTCACAACACCCACTTCTATTCTTCACCTCTCTCTCTTGAAACGATGGGGGAATAAGGGGGGGAGGCTCGAAAAACTTTCCTTTTCGCAAAAGAGCTCCTGGCCGAGAAAGAATGGGCAAACCGTCAGCTCCCTTTCCTTCTCCCCAGCGCTTCTCCTCCCTCTCCTTTTCTCAGCCGTGAGAGCTCTTAGTAAAAGGAGATGAATTCGTCTCCTTTTCTCGTCAAATTTATTTTCGCTTATACGCCCGAGGGGAAGGAAGAACCCGAGTGGGGAGAAGGGAGGGGGGGAAAGCGCAATCACCAGGGTCGCCACTCCTTCTTTCAATTCCTATCACGAAAACATGGAAAAAACACTGCTGGGGGGGGGGGAAGGGGGAAAGAAGAAGGTACCCTTCGCGCACCATCCAAGCAAACCTAATTTTGGGGGGAAAAAAAGGGCCGGGGGGGAGGGGAAAGGGGGGAGACGCTCCCTCCTTGGAATCCTCAGCGGAATTTCAAGTGAGGAGAAAAAAGGGGGAAGGAGTGTGAAAAGAAGGGGGGCATGGTTAGCCGTGCGATGCCAATACCTTCGCCAGAAGGAAACGAAAGGGGGAAAAATGAAAAAAGAGAGAGGGAACTTCTTCGCCGCCCTTTTCTACCTTTTGCCGGAACCGGCTCTCCTGCGCGGAGGGGGAGAGGGGGAAAAAGGGGCCAAGGAAGGAAGGGGGGGGGGGGGGGGGGGGGTGTTGGGGGCTGGTTGGGGCCGGAGGAAGACGGGGAGGAGAGGGAGGAGTGGGAAAGCGGCAATGTCGGTCTTAAAATCATACAAAATATTTTGCTTATGAGGTTCGGTTCGGAGGGGAAAAAGAAAAAAAAAAAGAGCCGAAGAAGGGGAGGGATAAAGTCACTTCTTGTGCCCTGTTCTCTCCTCATCTAGCCAATCGCTTTTAGATTGGAGAAAAAAAAGAGGAAAAAGAAAACATATAAGAGAGGGGGGAGAAGGGAAAGCCATCCGTATGGCCATTATCTACATCTCCCTCTAGCACGAAAGGAAAGAAGGGGGGAAAGGACTTCAAAAGGGAAGGGGAGGAAAAGGTGGAACCTTCACTTCCTTCTGCTATGTTTTTCGAAGAGAGAAGAGGGAGGGACGAAAGGAAAGGGGGGGGGGAAGAAAGAAGGGTAAAACTCAGCATGGTGAACTCGTTTTGTTGATGTTGAGATACCCTCGTGGAGGAAAAAGGGGGTCTCGGGAAGAAAAGGAGAGGAAAAACGACAATAGGCGCTCCAACTACCACCTCTTTCTCTATTGCGCAGGGAGGAGGAAAGGGGAAAGCGGAAAAGGGGGAGAGGGAAGATAGGAAGGGGCTAGCCTGCATCATCGGGTTTCAACTTCTATTATCCCCGGGCATCCAGAAAAAAAAAAAGGTGCGCGAGAAGAAAAGGGGAAAAGAAGGAGAGAAAGCTCATTCTCAATCAATCCAGATATGCTTTGCCGGTAAGGAAAAAGGAACATCCAAAGGGGGAGGGGGGGGGGGGGGGGGGGGGAAAGGGGGCAGCAGGTCTTTAACTACTCATTCTATCTCGCTAACCCACACGTGAAGGGGAAGGGGAAGGATTGAAAGGGGGGGGGGGAAAAGAAGTCACCCAAATCCAGCCTCTTTAACAGTTTATAATCACGGGGCCCAACAAGGAGGGAGGGAGAGAAAAAAGAAGGGGGGAGACCCGGGCCTTGCCATGCTTGCTAAGCGCCACAATCCGCCCAGCGACACGCACAGGAGGTGGAAAGAAAAAAGGAGTTGAAAAGGGGGGAAATGGAGGGGACGGCCAAGCGAACTTGTGGCGGGTAGTCATCACTGGCCTCGTGCTTCTTCCTCGGCAACGTCGGAGGGCGGGGGAAAGCGAAAAAAAGGAAGAGAGAAAAGCGAAAGCATGGCGCAACATCAGAGCGCCACATTAAACCGATTATAACGGCAAGGCCACGGAGGGGAAAGAAAAAAAGGGCTAGGGAAGAAAGGAAAAAGAGGAAGAGGGGGTTTCTTGGGGGATTTCGCGCCCCACGCGCCGGCCAACGCGCAAGGGGAAAGGAGGGAGAAAAAAGAAAAGGAAAATGGGACCCACTTTTTCTTTGCCAGCTGAAGCGAACGCGAAGGAGAAGATGGGGAAGGACGCTGTCCCTTTTCGAACAGGAAAAGGGGAAAATCAGGAAAGGGGAAGGAAGGGGGGGGGGGGCGGGGCTGTTTTCCCCTACCGTTTGGAAGGGAGAGAAAAAATTCTCCCAAAAAAAAAGGGAGAAAAAAGGGGCGCAATTTGGAACCCTGCCAAAACGTGACCGCCCATGCAGAAGGAAAAGGAAGGGGCAGAAAAGGGGAAAAAGGAAGGGAAAAAGAAGGTTTTTCCGATGCCGGACTCGTTTCTTTCACAAACTGCACGCACCTCAAGAGATGGGAAGCTATACGGGGGGGGGAAGAAAGGGGCGCTGGTCTACCCGTGACGTCCTGGAGGGGGAAAAAAGCTGAGAAAAAGGCAGGCAGGGGGAGAACAACTGGGTCGTTTTGACATGTTCTTCTGCGAAGAAAAAAAAAGGAAGGCCTAAGAGAGAAAGAAAAGGGAGAAGGGGGAGGCCTAGACGAACGTAAGTTTTCCATACTACATTGTTGTGAGCATTACCAGCTCGCCGCAGGGAAGGAAAAAAAAGCCGTTACAGAAAAAAAAAGGAGGAAAAAAAGTGGCAACTTAAGGACGCCAGGGTGCATCCCCTTCAACGGATGCGTCCGCCGGGTATGGGGAAAAAGAAAAAATGGAGGAAAAAAAAAAGGAGAAAGGAACAACTGGGCGCGCTGCGCGTTTTAACTCATCTACCTGCCTTCATATCTTCGAGTTTATGCGGTGTGCGGGAAAGGGGGGGGGGGAAGGAATCACCATCAGAAAGGAAAAAAGGGGGAGGGGGAGAAAAAAAGGAGATAGATGGTGAGGTTTCCTCCTCCTCGGAGTTATTACCCCAGTCGGGAAAAAAAGAGGAAAAGGGGGGAAAGAGGGAAGCCGGTAGATGCGTTCAAACAAACGCGCCAAGCGTCGCCCAGGGGGGGAAAAATGCAGAAAAAGGGGAGTTCGCTGGATCTGTTTGGTTCTATTTCCCAGAACAAAGAAAAGAAGAAGGGGGGAATGGGAATGACCCCTGGCTCCTTACGTTTGCACTTGTGTTAATGCCCGGGCGGGGGAGGGGAAGGGGAAAGGAGAAAAAAAGAAAAAAAAGAAAAAAGGGATAATTGCTCAAACAATTTTATTCTGGAAACTCTACGTTCGTCTAGGCCAACCGGAAAGAAAGGGAGGGAGGAAAATTCCTCGAAGAAAGGGGAGCAGAAGAAACGATTTAACACGACCGTTTCTCCCCTCAGGTAATGGAAGAGAAGGAAAAGGAAATTAGAGTTCCCTCCATGTACTTCCCTGGTATACCCACTCCCGTAGGAAACATCCTCCAAGGAAAGAAGGGGGGGGGCAATAAAGAGGGGAGGGAAGGGGGGAAAGAAACGCGTTCCGTCTCGGAAACATCTTGAAGATTCTCGGAGGAGGAAAAAGAAAGGGTTTCGAGTCAAGTTTCGTGTCACGTTTTGGCAGTGGAAAAAAAAGGAGAAAAAAAAACAATCGGGCGATCACAGCCTGAGTACGCCACTGCCAAAGGAAAGAAAGCGGGGAAAAAAAGGAAAGGGAGGGAAGGGAATTCTCCAGGGGAGCTTAGAAAAGGGAAAGGGTCAACACTCCCTTCTTCCTTTTCTCTCCCTTCGAGGGCGAGGGAGATAAAGGGGGGGGGAAAAAAGGGAAGAGGAGACATGCAAACCATTCCTCACTCACAGTCCGTGACGGTGAAGAGAGAAATCCCAAAGAAAAGACCCTCGGAGAAAAGGAAAGAAGAAAAGCTTGCCATGTTTGGGGCTTCCTTGCCATCCCTCTTGCCTTGCCGTTAGCGGAGGGGGAGAAGGGGGGGGGGGGAGAAGTAGATGGAGAAGGGGGAGAATTCCCCTGGTTACCTTTTGCTCCACATGACCAGTATCTTCAACGCCAGAGAAGCGGCCGAGAGAAAGAGGAAAAGGCCAAAAAAAGGTCGATTGGACGGCAAACTCCTGCTGAACTCTCTGAAAAGTATGGTTCGGCGGACGCAGAGGAAAGAGAAATAGAAAGAAGTCGCGGAGGGGGGGAGGAGTCGCCTTGGGGTTTGGCAAGTTGGCGGGGAGGGGGGAAAAAGGGGGGAAGGAGAGGGAAAGAGCAGAAGGTACGTGCAACTTGACCCTTTTGGCCCCCGTGCCTGCGAACTGGGGGAAAAGAGGGAAGGGCAGGCCTAAAAAACCGGTCACTTATTCCGCACCAAACCGAGAAAAAAGAAAAGAAAAGGGAAAGGCGCCAAAGAAGAAAAATGGCATGGCCTTTCCGACGTCGAAGTCATGTACAAAAGGGAAGGATTGGAAAGGAGGGGGACGAGGAATTTTCCTTCTGCTGCGCGCAAATCAAGGAAAGGGGAGAAAGGGGGGGAGAGGAGAGGAGAAAGGGGGAAACGCCGATGATTCATTCTAATCCCCAGGCGGAAGGGCCTAAAAGAAAAGGGGGGGGCAACACATACCTTGGACGTTTAACTCTACCTGCTTCGCATCGCGCCCCGAGGGGGATTGGGGAAAGGGGGGCGGGGGTCTAAGACCTCGTCTACGAATCAACCTCAATTTCCGCAACGAGGGTAGGAGACAAGAACCGGAGGGGGGAAAAATGGGAGTTTTACGCAGGCTTATAGTGATTACCAGACGAGGGAAAAGAAGGGAAAAATCGCGAAGGAATGAACAGTTTCCAACGGTTGTCCGATACGGGGGAGGGAAAGAGTTCAAGAGAAAAGAAACAAGAGGGAGAGCTATCGCTACTGGCCTCCGATTCTGGCCCTGCACCGACGCCGGGGGAAGAGGGAAACCCCCAAGGAAAGAAAAAAAAATCCGCCAAATCTACACGGCTCTTTGCTCTCTAGTCGATACCCCGGCACCAAGAACGTGACGGGGGAAGGTGAGAGGGGGGGGGGGGGGGGGAAAGGGTTGTTGTTCGAGCTTGTCGCCGTAACCGAACCTCATTCACCACTATTTTGGAAGAGGGGAAAAAAAAAAATCTCCTAAGGAAAAAAAGACGATCCTTCGCTCGTCGAGCGCTTCTATATCTATGTCGCGGGCATTTAGCTTGGCAACGAGGGGAAGGGTGGGAAAAAAACAGTACTCAGGGAAGAGAAAAAGGGAAGAAAAAGAAGGGGACTAAGAAGTGCTCTCTATTTTTACCTTTACTACAATCCGGCGCTGGCCAAGAAAACTGGGAGGAAAGAGGGGAGACTACCTGTCTCACCATTCTATTTACCTGATTCACATAGAGAAGAAAGGGAAAAAGAAAGGGAGAAGCCTCCCTGAAGAAAAAGGGAAAAAGGAGGGAGCGTCGAAATCCGCTTAACATTCCACCTTAATTTCCGCCTCAAATGTTCGGGCGAAAAATTAGGGGGGGGGAGGGCGCCGGGAAGGGAGAAAAAAAAAACCACGTGTTGCGCTTGTTACGTGATGTTTTCCTTTATCGTATTGCCGAACATAAAGGGAAGAGGTCCATGCATACTTGTATTTCGCCTACTATTCAGGACCGTCAGAAGGAGGGGGGGGACTCAAGGGGGGAAAGAGAAAAGGGACCGAAGGCATCGCTGACTATCGCTCTCTTTGCCGAACGGCTGAGAAATTCGCAGAAGGGGGAAAAAAAGGGAGAGGGAAGGGGTGCGTGATCTCCGGAAGCTTCCTTCTCTTGGCGAGGGGAAAGTGAAAAAAAAAAAAAAGGGAGCGCCACAACCTATGCGTCCCTTCGGCCACATCGGGGAAGGAGAAGAAACAACGGAGGGGGGGAGAGGGGGGGAAGAGGTGGCCGCATTTCCTCATCGGTTTTTGCGCTTAGGGAAGGGAAATCGAAGGGGCTGGAGACTCCCCTCGCTGTCCGCTGAAGGAGAAGATAAGAGGAGACCGCTTCGCAGAAAGAAGGGGGCTCAAGAGAGGTCGGCCATCTCTCTCTCTTCCCCCCCGGCGAGGAAAAAGAAAGCGGAAAGGGGGAGAGTGCAAATTATTTGTCTTCTATCCTCCTCCTCTTATACGGTCAAGAGAGGGAAAAAATCAATGAAGGAGGAAAGCAATCACCAGGGTCGCACTTCCTTCTGGCCATTCGAGCAAGGAAAACAGAGGGGGAAACAAGCGGGGGAAAAATGGGTTGTAGGGTATACCTCCTTTCTCCTTCTCGCGACCAAAAAGAAAAAAGAGGGCCGAAAAAGGAAGAGGGGGGAGGAACGGTGGATGTAATCCGCGGTTTCGCCGCTTCCTCCGTGGAATCATAAAAAAAGGGGGGGGGGGTGGAAGGAATTAGATCACTTTCGCGTATAGAGTTGAAAGGGGGGGGGGGAGAAGGGAGGGAAAATAACCCTTCGCCAGAGTCTTTCATTCCTTGGCCGCGCGCGGGAGGGGAGGAAAGGAAAAAAAAACTCTGGGGGGGAAAAAAAAAAGGGGAGAAACCGTTGCCGGAACCGGCGCTCCTGCTCGCTGGATCGTTCAACTCTGAAAAGCGTTTGCCAAGAGAAATGAAAGAGAGAAGAAGCGAAAAGAGGGAGGAGGGGCGGCCATTTTGACAGCGGCTCAATTTCTTCTTAAACTCATACAAAAGTGGGAGAGGGGGAGGGGAGGGGAAAAAGAGAGAAGCAACACACCTTTCAATCGCAAAAAAGAAAGGGAGGAAAAATCACTTTAGGGAAAGGGGGAGAGCCTATCGAGCCAATCGCCTTTTATATTTTCTCTTCTCGCGGGACAAGAGAAATCCGGAGGAAGGGAGGAAACATCCGTAGGCCAGTTAGCGGTACCTATCGCATCTAGAAGAATGAAGGAAAAAAGAAATCGACTTCGTTACTCTTCCTTACTCGGGACAAAAAGTCCACAGGTGGAAAGAATGCGCGAGTTTTTCTCCTCTCTCCTCGTTCAGCGGCCAGAGGAAGAGACTCACGAAAGGGGAAGAAAAAAGAAGGGGACCTCTTTTTTTTCTCTGTGGACTTACCGAGGCGTCCCTGGGGGGGGGAGGGGGAGGGAGAGGCTAGACGCTTTCTTCTCCCCCCCGACAAGGAGAATGAAAAAAAAGAGGGGAGAGGATGCGCAGGTAGAGGTCGCACTATCCAAGGTATGGGGGGGAAGGTCGGGAAAGGAGAAAGGAGAAGATGGGATATCCTCATCATCTGCGTTTTCAACTTCGAGGGAGAAAAGGATCCGAAGAGGAAAAAAGAAGGGGGTGCGCGCCGAAGAAAAACACTGAGAAGGAGAAGAGAGTGGGCCCGTACCTGACTTTCGACGTCTTACAAGGCCCTGCCATTTTTCGGGCAGTGGCAGAAGGGGGGGGGGGGAGGGGAGGGAGAAGCCGACACGTTTATTTTCTCCGGGGGGGAAGGGGGGGGAAGGTTGAGGCCGACGAAGTCACCCAAATCCGCATCTGGAACAGTTCGGAAGGCCCGGGGGAAAAATGGGGAGGGGAAGAAATCTGCAGAAAAGGAAAGGGGGGGGGGGCGAAAACCCGGCCTTTCCATTCATGCTCCTCCCACAATTCCTCCCAGCGCATAGAAGGGCATTCGAGGGAAAACGAAAGAAAGAAAAGGAAGGGAAAATACTTTCAGGTCGAGTTCAGCAGATTGCCGTCCAATCGAAACGTGGGCGGGGGAAAAGCGTGAGGGGGAGGAAAGAAAGGATGCTGGCGTTGACGATTTACTGGTCCGAGGTAAAAGGAAGTCTCCAAGAAAAAAGGGGAAAGAAGAGCGCCAAATGAAAACGACGTATAACGCCAGTCCAGCGGCTGGCAAGAAAGAAAGCAAAAAGTGCATATGACGCCTCTCCTCGGGGTTTGGTGGATGTGCGAGGAGAAGAAAAAAAAAACGCCGGAAAGAGCACAAAGGAACTGTTCTTTCGGACTTTTTTTTCCTGCTCAAAGAGGAAAAGGAAAAAAAGGGCTCGAGGAGGGGAAAAAGGAAAAAGGAAAGAGGAGTTTTGCCCTGTACTAATCTCTTTCCCTTTGCGAAAAGAAAAAGGAAAAGGTCGCTAAGTAATTGTCCCCATCATTGGGGGGAGGTGGGGGGGAGGAAAAGGGGGGGGGCAGGGCGTCTCCGTCCTTGTGATCCTCACGAGGGGGAAAGAAAGGGAAAAAAGGATTCCAAAAGAAAAGGGGGAAGAAAAAAAATTCCGTGGAAGACCGCCCATAAATTTCATTCATGGAGCAATCTGCGGGAAGGGGGAAAAAAAAAGAGGACAAGGGGAAAGGGAAAAAGGCCTGCACGCACTTACAGAGATTATTGAATAGCTTCACAATAAACTCGGAAGAGGGTCCGAAGGAGGGGGATACCCTGACGTACCTTGAGGGAACTCGAGTGCTCGGATACGACCTGATACAGAGGGGGGGGGGGGGGGGCGGGAAGATCGTTCTTCTGCGCCTACCCTCTGATGAGCTCTATCATTTCGGCAGAAGCCGGGAGGACCAGAAGAAGAAGGGGAAAAAAAAAGGAAAAAAGAAAGTAGAGTTCCAGAATAAATTGTTGTGACAATATCCATCTCCGCCGCGGCCGGGAAGGAGGAAAAAGACCGGAGGAAAAGGGGGGGGGAGTCACACAGTGCAACTTAAGGATTCAGTGTTGCAGCCCATTCGACGGATGCGGAAAGAGGGAAAAAAACAACAGGGGGAAAAAGGGGGAGGACAAGGCCATTCGCCTGTCCTCAACTTGGCTACGCTGGCGCGTTTGAACGCAGAGAAAGGAGGAAAAGAGAAACGTTGGGAAAAAAATAGGAGGAGGGGGGGGGGGGGGAAGAACCCTCCGAGGCGGAGTACCTCACCC
>Ga0179593_1617507_pt1 | contig 14574 bp, 26 predicted proteins | sample CZODoug2_1_08_16_FD_185931 | JGI IMG/M metagenome (GOLD analysis project Ga0179593, IMG submission 185931) | Vadose zone soil fungal communities from Angelo Coast Range Reserve, California, USA - CZODoug2_1_08_16fungal (PacBio error correction) | ecosystem: Environmental > Terrestrial > Soil >...
TTCTACATGAGCCCAAGGGGGGAAAAGAACGAAGAAAGGCACGGTTGTTCCTACTCCCCGTGGGAGAAAAAGGAACCGGGGGAGAGAAGAGACAGGGAAGGGTGAAAATGATTCATCTATGAAACGAAGGGGGAAGGGAAAAGGGGGGGAAATTATCCGTGCTTTCCTGATCGAAAGAGGGGGAGAAAAGGACCAATCGGAGGAGAAAATATAGGGGGGGGGAAGGATTAATGAGGGGGGGAGAAAATCTGAAAAAGGAAGGAGAGCAGAAAGAAAGAAGCACACTTCCCATGCATGAGGAGAGGAGGGGAGGGGGGAAAGGAGAAATTCCTCTCTCTTCTTCTTCGCAGTTCAGAGAAGAAAGAAAATTCCTTAGGGGGGGGCCGGATTTATTTTCCGAGGGGGGGGATCTACTCCTCGCCGAAAAAGAGAAAGGAGATCGCCAAAAGAGGGGAAGAGAATGGAGGAAAGAGGAGGGACTCGCTCCTTTTTAAGAGAGCAGTCTCGAAAGGGGACAAAAAGGGCAGAAAAGAGAGTTGTCATAAAAAGGAAAGGGCAATATTTTTTGGAAGAGGCAGAGAGCTCTCCTGCTTTCAAAAAAAAGGAAGACGGGGGGGGGGAAAGGGGTTTTGGTGAGACAAAGAAAAGGGGGTGGTTGCCCAATACAGGGGAGGGAGAGAAAGGAATTCTAAGAAGAGAAGAAGAACCCCTTCTCTCCCGTAAAGAATATCTCCCAAGCAAAATAAAGCAGGAAAATTTTGCCACTTTTTGGGGGGGATGGAGGGGTATTCCAGGGGTTAAGTGTTTAGGGGGGGGGCCTGCTTCGCCCAGGACCAACCGTCTTGGGAGAAGACTCTGGAAAAGGAAAGGAGAAAACGCTCGATCAAACCGGAGTTTTTAAAAGATAGAAGAAAGGGGGGGGAAGCTCTTCTCTCTAGCGACCCAAGGTTCAATGAGGGAGAAAGCATCTCCGAGAAAGGAGCTTTGTAGAGGACAAAGGAAGCCGAACGATGACTTGGAAAGGCCAACATGTCGAAAGAGGAAAGGGAAAGTGCGTGACCAAACCTCCCAAGGGGAGGAGGAGGCAGCATATCTTCGGAATCGAAAAAAAAAAAAAAAGGGAAGAGTCCGCTCAAACCTATCTTCAAGAAGGAAAAGGAGGATGCTTCTTATGAAAGCTGAGGGGAAGCTTAAAAGGGAAAAGGCCTTAAAAAAAGGTAAACCCATTTTATACAAAAAAAGGAGGAAAAAGGGGAAAAAAGCCATTACTCTCTCCCCTAATGGCTCGCTCAACACAGAGCTTCCCCCCCTGAAGAAGAAGGGGGGGAAGAAAACTAGGAAAGAGGGTCCTTCATGTAGAGCGATAACACGAGGGAGAAGAAAAAAGGGGGAAATAATAAATCTATCACTTATCCTAGAAAAGAGGGGAAAAGAAGGAGAACTCTAACTCTGAGAAGGGAGGGGTGGAATAAAAAGAAAAAAGAAAGTGTTTATCCTTGAGAGGAAAGAGGGGGGTTAAATTTGGAACGAAGAGGGTCCAGAGGAAAAACGTGGAACAACATTTTGCGAAAAGGGGAAAAAAGGAAATTTATACACTGATTGGAAAAACAAAGGAAAAAAAGAGGGGAAAAAATACCAACCATAAGGAAGAGAAAATTCACTTTGTTCCATTAGAGGGAAAATGGGAGAAGAGAGAGAGGGGGAATGGGAGAATTTCCAGTTTAACTTTGGTACTAAAGGGAAGAAAGGAAGCCGGATCTGTCTCCATTAAGAAAGGGGAAAGCTTTAGGAGGTGTGGAAAAAAGGAAGGAGATAAATCTCATTCTCCTAAGGGGGGGAGGAGGGAAAGGTGAGTGGGCGTCCTAACCTTGCAATTGACGAAGGAGAAGGGGTGCTAAAAGAAAAATACGAAATTTCTTTCTTCTGCTGAGAGGAGAGAAGGGGGAACCCTCTCTTTAAGAAAGCATAAGAAAATCGGGAAAAAATGCAAACTCCTCATCTCTCATAAGCGGGGGGGGGGGAAAGTTGCCAATATTCTTACTCCACTGGAAAAAAAGGGGGGGGGGCCGGTCATAAGGAAAGAAAAAGCAGGAAGAGGAAGCGAGAACCTCTTTAAAAAAGAAGGGTTCTCCAATCCTCCAAAATGAGATGGGAGCCTCTCTTTTGGGGGGAAAAAAGGGGGGAGAAGAACCGTCTCTTATGAGAGGGAGAGCAAGGGATGGAAAAAAAGACATCATCCGCCCGCTTCCACACCATCTGCGGAGGAGGGGGAAGGGCCCCTTTCAGATGTGTGGATGAGGGAGGCCGAAGGCGGAAAAAAAAAAGAGAGTTGGAGAGTAATTTCGCCGGCATGGAGAGAAGGGAAAGTGGTGCCCGCCGAGGGGGGGGGGGGGGGGGGGGAAAAAGAGGGGGAAAAAGAAGAGGCAAGTGGTCCGATTTTCGCCAGAAGGGAGGGGGAGAAAAGAGGGGGAAGGGTCGGATATACTTTCACCTTGTCCGAGAAAAGGGGGGAACATTGAAAGGAGGCAGAAAGAGAAAAAGAAACCGCTCGTAACGCGTATGCGCCCCGGAAAAAAGGGAAGAGAGAGGCTCAACAACACACTATTGATGAGAAAAAAAGAAGGGGGAAAGGGGACGGAAAAAAAAAAAAAAGGAAGAGGCGGGCTTTGATTTTTTTCGAGGGGAAAAAAGAGGAGTGGATGCATCGTCCATGGAAAGGAATTCGAGGAGGGGGAGGGAAGAGAGGGAGTTCCTTATCACATACCAAAAGAAGAAAAAAGGGAAGAAAGGGAGCTCTCAATCCTCTCCGAAAGGAAAGAGAAGTCGGGGGGGGGAAAAAAGCAGAAGGATACTTCCTTACATTTCCGGGAGGGGAAAAAGGGGAAGAGAAATTCCCGACGCTTCTAGAAAGAAAGGGAGGAGAAAAAGTGCAAACACTCTCCTGAAGGGGGGGGAGCTTCTTCTTCTAAACCATAGGGGAAGAAGGAAAGGGTTGGAAAAAACATCGACGTTCCCATGAGAGGGAGCCCTAGGACGGACGCTTCCAAAGAGAAGAAAAAGAGAGGCTACGCTCTCGCAGGGGGGGGGACTTGGGTGTAAAAGCCGAATCTTTTTAATAAAAAAAAAGGGAGGGAAAGGTACCCTCCTGAGAGGGAAAGGGATTTATGGAAATCTCTTATTCCGGGAGAAGAAGGGGGAAAGGAAGAAGATTGGCAATTCATCTCAAAGGAAAGGGGCATTCAGGAGGGGGAGCAACGCTTACCTATTTTTTGGAGGGGGAGAAGCAAGCTCGTTGTTTATTACAAGGAGAAAAGGGAAGGCGAAAGAAGGGAGGGTGCGTCTTTTTTACTGGGGAAAATGAAAGAAGGGACCCGTTCGGGCAAAAAACGCCTAAGAAGGAAAGAACGCCTGCGTATTTATTACTCCGGGGAAAGGCTTCTCTCGGAGGAGAGGAAAAAACCGAGGAATTTTAGTCCTGGAAAAAGAAAAAGGGGGGAAGGCCTTTAAGTTCAAAAGGGAAGGATCGAAGGGAGGAAGGGAGAAGTAACAACCGTCAGGAGGGGGGGAGAGGGGACACAAACGAAGGTTACTAATACACAACGAAAAGGGGGGAGGGGGAAAGGAAGGGGAAACAGTAGTGCCTTCGTGGTGGAAAAAGAGAAAAAAGGGCAGGTTCCCTGGGGGAGGGGGAAAAGTTGTAAAAGGAAGGGAGGTGGTAGGAAAGAAAAAAGAGAGGTCAAATTACACCAGTAAGTGTGGAACAGGGAGGGACGAGCGTGTTTTTAGGGAAAAAAAAACATCACTCGAGGGGGGAAAATAAGGGAACAAGGGGAAAAGGAGCAGATTTTTTTTCACGTGGGGGGGGGGGGGAGAAAAAGGAGAGGGGGGAGGACTCTCTCTATTCCGGGACAAGGGCCGTAGAAATCAGATGCGCCTCGCGGAAAAAAAGGGGGAGAGATTCCTTGATTTTGTCATGGGAAAAGAAGGAAAACGGAGGGGTGGGGGGGGGTAACTAACTGGAAAGGAAAAAAGGGAAAAGGCCTCTACTCCCTTTAAAAGGAGGGGCCGGAGAAGGGAAAGACATTACTTCTTGAAAAGGGGGGAGGTGTCTCTAATGAGGAGAGGGGTAAGGGGGGGCGAAGGAATGGATGACTCCAAAGAGGTTTGTTTCTTTTTGGATGGGGTCGATACGCAATTCCTTCTGAAGTTCGAAAAGGTGGGAGGGCAGAAGGGGGATCTATCATTTTCCTGAAAATCGCACTGAGCCAGCTTGCGCTGCCTACCGCGTTTTCGCCCCTGTTTCAACGGAGACTCTCTCCTCTCAGAAAGGGCCTCGGGGGTGGGGAAAAGAAGCAACATATCTTTGGGGAGGGAGAGGGGGAGCCTCACTGAGATGGGGGGTAAGGAAGAATGCGGGACATAGCAGGGATGTCAAATCCCCTCTCAGAAGAAAACTGTCTGAGGTGTGGAAGATAAGAGAGGTTAGAAAAAGAAGGAGAAAAAGGAGAGAGCCTGTTCTACCTTAGAGTAAAGGGGGATGTCGAGGGAGATCATCCTATCTGGGAAAAAAAGTAGGGTCCAGTTCCTAAAAAAAAGAGAAGAAGCGCTCTCTTTGGGGGGGTGGAAAAAGAAGGGAGATTTAGAAGAGAGAAAAACTCTTTCAATTTAAGGAGGAGGACTAGAAACGAGAGAGAAGGAGGTCCCTCTCTTCCTGAAGGAGGGGAAGGAGAAACTATATCACGAGAAAGTAATTGAAAAGGAGATCACCTCCTATCTTTCTCTGGAAAAAAGAAAAAATGCTCTCTATACCTTCTATAAAGAAGAACGGGAGAGTCCGAAGAGGAGGGTCAGAATTCGTAAAAGGAAGGATCCAAAGGATTTGTTCTCATTTTTTTCCGGCCCACGCAGAAAAAGAAAGGGTCTTTCCTCCTGGGGTTTGTTGTCGAAGAAAGATCCGTCTGTATGAGTTGTCGCCTTGAAAAGGAAAGAAGAGTGTTTTGCTTACGAAAGAGGAGAAAAAGAAGGAAAGGCTCGATTTCGATCCAAAAAAGAACGGTCAGAAAAAGAAAAAAGCTCCTCCCCCCGGAGGGGGGAAAAAAAAAAGAGAGAGGATCATTTCAAAAAATCAAGAAATGCTCTCCCTTCGGGGGGAAAGGAGAAAGGAGGTCTTCTTCCCCAAGTCTGAGGGGGATCCTTTTTTCTCTGTAGGGGAAAAAAAAAAAACCAACCCCCCCTTCTTATGAGAAGAAGAGGGCGACCTAGAATGTAGAAAGGGAAAGGTTGTGCCTACTAAAAAGGGGGAGGGGGGAGAAACTAATTCTATAAAGTCGTGGATGGGGGGGGTATAAAAAGAGAATGAAACTACTTTTCTTTCTATTCTCAGGGAGAGGGGGGGGAGAAGGGGGCTGGCCTTATCTAATCGAGAAAAAGGATAGAGGAAAGGCGGGGGGAAGGAAATTACTTCTTGAAAAGAGAAGGAAGGCAGCTTATCCTAAAGACTTCAAAGGAAGACAAGGGAAAATGGCGCCCGGGAAATGCGCCTTCAAAATCTAGGCAGAAAAGGGGCTTCATTAGAGGGACTCTCCTGCCTCCCTCTTAACCTGTAAGGAGGGAAAGGTTTTTGAAAGGGAGGGAGAGGAGGTTGATTTTACTCTGACGGGAAAAAGGGGGGCAGTCATAAAAAAAGAAGGACGTTCTCACCGGGTGAAAAAAGAAGATCTTCTTTGAAGGAGAGAAAAAAAAAGGAGATCGGCTCCGTTTAATCAGAAAAAGAAGAACGCGTCATAACGTCGGAAATCGAGGGGGGGAAAAGAAGAAGAAAAAAAGGGGGGTCCTCTTCGGCTTGAAGGGGGGGAAGAAGGAGGGCAAAAAAGCGCCGCAGGAGGGGTGGGGAGGCGTACTTGAAATACCAAGAAGGGGGGGTTAGGCCACGAGGAAAAGGAGGCTCAGGAAAAGAGATCCCGCCACTGTCACACAAGAACTCGAAGGAGAAAGGCCATCAACGGGAAAGGATTCTTCGATGGGGGGGGCAAAAAGAGGGAAAGACGCCTCTCGTTTTACAGAGTCTGGGCGTGAAGTCAACTCGAGGGGGGGAAAAACTATCTTTTGGGGGGGAGGCTAATGAAAAAGCGCCTTCCCGGTTATCGGGGGAGGGAGGGGAAGAGGAATGTTCCACGTCTGCTTCCCCGGAAGGAGGAGGGGGAAAAGAAGGAAAAGGGTTCTCTACTATGAAAGGGGAAAAGAAAAACATGTCCAAAAAGGGAGCAACGCCTTAGGAAGAGAAGAAAAAAAAAAAGAACAAACTCTACGGAGGAAAGGGAAGCTAACTCTTCTTCGGAAAATAAAAGGGGGGGGCGAGAAGAAGATTAGGAAACCTATCTGAGGAAAGGGGGGGGTTACTCTTATTCCCAAAAAAGTGGGGACAAAGAGGGTTAATCCCGAGCAAAGGAGGAGGGAAAAAAAAGTTGATCAAAAAAGAGAGAAAAAAAAAAAGAAAAAAAAATAAAGAAGAGCATCCACTCCTTGAGGGAAAAGGAGAGGCCTATTATGTGAGGAAAAAGAAGAAGGGGTAAGAAAAAAAAAGGGAGAGGAGGAGAACTATTATTACGATAAAGAAAGAGAGGAATAAAGTAAGCCTAATCTCTATCCGGAAGGGAAAGTCTAAAGAGAGGAGAGGGTTTTTCAATAAAAAGAAAGAAAGTTTTCAAGTCAAGCTCGGGGTTTTAAATTGGGAAAAGAGGGTTCCTACGGAGAAAGGACGCCAAAAGAAAAGGGAAAGGAAAATTTTGCGGAAAAAAAGGGGAAGAAGTTATAAAATGAGGGGACCAAAAAGGAAAGAAGGTGAATTTTAAAACAAAGAAAGGCGGGTCCTTCTACCCTTCGGGGGGAAAAGGAATCTGGGGGGGAGCAGGAGAACGGTACTTCAAAATCGCCTGTCGAATGGAGGGGGGGAAGAAAATTTTACTCTTCAAGGGGAGGAAGTAATGGAAAGAAAAAGGGAACAAAAAGAAGGAGACATGGTTTTCCCTGTCCAGAGGAAAAAAAAAAAAAGGAGGAAAGGGCGGCCCCGGAAGGGGCGGGAAAGGAAAAGGGGCGTGGGCTCCTAAAGGGGGGAAGAAAGAGAGGGTCCTTCAAACTACTCAAAGGAAAAAAGTACTTTAGGGCGGCGAAAAAAAGGAAAAAAACGAAAGGAAGTCGACCGACAAAAAAAAGGTTAAAAAAGACCTGAGACTCCTCATCATACGAATAGGATGTGAGGGAGAAGTGGAAAAAAATGGAGCCGCTTTCACTGCAGGAGGGGAAGGTAATAGCATGCTGACGCGAGGGAAGGAGGAGGAAAGGGGGGCGTAACAATCCGAAAAAGAGAGGCGCTTAGAAAAGCTAGGGTTGGGGAAGAGAAAGAGGGGGGGGAGACATGACCTTCTCTTTGAGCGCGGGGGAAAGGGGGGAAGGTTCTCCATGGTTTCCAGGGAAGAAAAGGAACGAGAAGGAGAGCTGTTGGCCCTGTGAAAAAGGGGGGCCTATGGAGCGAAAAGGAAGGAGGGGAAGTAGCCCATTCCCAATCTATGTGAAAAAGAGGAAAGGGAAAGCCGGAGACTTTCGAATGAGGGGGGGAAAAATGATGGGAAAGGGGGGGAGAGGGGACAAGGGGGGAGGGTTTTCTTCCAGGAGCTGGGGGGGGGGGGAAAAAGAAGGGAGGGAGAGACTTTCACCGTTTTCCGCGACCGGAAGGGGAAAGGAGAGGATAATCAAGGGGAAACGTGGAAAAAAAAAAGAAGAACGCGTAGGCCCCCGTTGGATCGGAAAAAAAAGGGAGAGAAAAAAAACAACAACGGAGGAGTATGAAAATATAGGAGTAAAATTAGAGAAAGGGGGAGAAGAAGGGGTTGCAGAGTGCACTTTTACTCTTCGGGGAATGAAAAAAGGGGAGGGTCGGTTTCGCGGTAACAGGGGGGGAAAAGGAGACTAAAGGGGAGGAGAGAGGAGAGAATGGCAGAAAATCGAACAACTTTACAACACTCGCAGGAAAGCCGAAATTCAAAAAAAAAAGAAGAAATTCGAAATTCTCCGGGCAAGGAAGGGAAAAGAAAAAGGAGGAAAAGGATTGGAAGGCTACTGCACGAAAACGGCGAAAAGCCGAAGAAAAAAACAGCGCGCCGTGCTTTTGGACAGAAGAGGAGGGAGAAGAGAGAACACCCCTCTTTTTACACGGGGAGGAAGAGAAGACTAAAGGTCGGTGGAAGAAGTACGGACAAAGAAAAATACACGATCCGAGAACGTGAAAAAAAAAAAAGAGCGGCGACGCGGCAAAAAGGTTTTTCGAAAAGAGATCTTGAAGAAGGGGAAAGACGGGCAGGGGCCGGATTCTGGAATCGAGGGGGAAAAAAAAAACGAGGGAGGGACATTGATTAAGGGAAGTGGGAGAGGAAGGACCAGCGATTTCTATTCTGATGGGAGAAAGGGAGGGGATGCCTGCTGAAAGGGGAGGGGGGGTTTGGGGAAAAAAACGGGGAAGGAAGAAGCTGCGGCCCGCTCCTCCGAAAGGCACGGGGGGGAAAGGAGGAGGGGTGACGGAGCCCCTTATCGCGAAAGGGGGAAAGTGAAAAAAAAGGGAAGAGGCCGGCATGCGATTTATTACTCTGAGAAAAGGGGAAAAATGCGCCTCCCAAGGGGGGGGACTGAGGGAAAAAGAAAGGGGGAGTCAATTTAGTCAACGTGAAAGAAAGGAAGGGTGCAAGTAGCCGTTATGAAAGAAAGAGGAAAGGAAAAAGAGGAAAAGGGCAGCCACGAAGGTTACGGAAAAGGAAAAAAGGGGAAGTGTTTCCCTTCCACAAAAACTGAGGGAAGGTCGGGAGGAGGGGCCTCAAATGCAGGGGAAATTTCGGGGAAAAAAAAGCAATTGGGAAAAGGAAAGTACGGGGTCTCCCGTCCGAAAAAGAGGAATTACACCACGAGCGAAAGGGACAAGTAAAAAATGGCTATCGTTGGGGGGGGGAAACACCCGATCCCTGAAAGCAGGCTTAAAGAGCCCGAAAAAGATGTACGTGATCGCATTTTATTTGAAAAAAAAAAAGGGGGGAGCGCTCATCGTGCCCCGAAGGAAAGATGATTCGGGAGGGAAGGGGGGAAGAAAGACTACGGCGCAGCGCTCATCCATCGTGGAGCGAGACGGGGGGAAAGGGAAGATCAGGGTTTGATCAACTGTGGTTACTAAGGAAAAAAGGTTCGAAGACGGGGAAAAAAAAAAAAAAACGACGTGTGCCATCCGAGAAAAAGAGGGCCATCGGTTTTTGCGCGAATCGGTCGCTGCGCATTGGGGGGGGGAAGGGACCGAAAGAGGGATAGGGGGCGTTTTTGTCATTCATTCGATCCAGAAAAGCCGGCCGGTAGAAATGGGACGGTCACTTACTGAAGGAGAGGGGGACATTACCTCTCAAAGGAGAAGCGGGCTCGGGAAGGGAGAGAGGGGCCCGCCTCGGAGGAAGAAAGAAAAAAGTGAAGGCTTTTTCATCTCGAAGGAAAATGGGTGTCGAAGGGACCTCCTCGGGGGGGCTCCGGGAGTAGAGAAATTCTCTCTCATCTCTCCATGGAAAAAGGGGGAAAGGAAGCCGACTTCGTCATTGAAGTGTGATAATATCCTCCCAGGACTTCTCTTCTCCGTCTAAAGTTTCTGAGCGCGGGAGAGGGGGCTGCTCATTTTCATATCGTAAGGGGGGTGAAAGGGTGAGAATACACGTCTCCTAAAAACCCTGCGGAAGGAGAGGGGAAAAAAGAAGGATATACCTTTCAAAGACAGATGGGAGAGTGAGGGATATCCAACCGCGCGCATACTATTCTGAAAAGGGAATCGAACGAAGGGAAAAGAAAAAGCGGCTGATCTACGATGAAAGAAAAAAGGGGGAGGGGGGAGAGCGCACGTTGTGAGGGATCAGGCGAGGAAGAGAGAAAAGAGATCAACTCAACCAAAAAAAGGGAAGGACACAACCTTCTCTACTGTAAGAGGGAGGGAGCGAGAAAGAAGGAGCAGAAGGGGGAGAAATTTTGGCCTTCACTGTTTCAGAAGAAAAAGAGGATTTCTTCTTTAGAGAGGGGGGTTACGTAAGGCAAGAAAGAAAAAAAGTCCAGACTGCAAACTCCGAAGGGGAGGAGGAGAGGACCCTATGAATTTCGAGCGAAGTTCCGAAAAAAAAAAGGCAAAAAGAACGAGCACATCGCTCCCTCCCCCCCCCAAGAAAAGCGGATTTTCAAATAGCCTGAAAGTGGAAGGAAACTGCTCAAGGGAGAAGGAAGAGAAAGGAGGGGCTTCTGCACAACCGGGGGAAAGGGTGGGGGTAAAAAAATCCCAGGGAAAGAAAATGTAGGCAATCTAATCACGCACAAAGGAAGGAAATGGAAAAGAGGACCCAATGGATTCCTTTAAAAAAAGAAAAGAAAGAAAAGAAGATTTATACCTAACCTCTAATTCGAGAAAAAGTGAATGTTGAAGGGGGTGGGAAAGGGCGAGCCGAGTCTCTTTATGTCTGTTTAATTAAAAAGAAGGAAAGAAGGGAAAATTGAGAGGCTATCGATCTTAATCCATTCACTGGAGGAAGAGGAAAAACAAAAGCTGGAAGGGAGGGGAAGAAAGGGGAGAAAAAGAGCCACTTCCCATTCATTAAAGAGGAAAAAAGATAGACAAAAAGCCGCGCAGCTTGCTTGTCTGCTTATGTAGAAAGGAAGGTGAATCGAAAAGTCTACTTCTATTGAGGGGGGGGGGGGGGAAAGGGAGAGAGATTTCCTTCTCCGGAGAAAAGGGGAAAAAGGGTGAGCGCCTTATATCGTTCGATAAAGAAAGAAAAAGGGAAAGGTATAGGCTATTCCGCTCTCTTGCCAAAGGAAGATGAAGGAGGGGGGAGAGAAGAAAGGTGAAGTTTTTCCTCGGCTGCTGAGAGGGAAAAAGGGAAAAAAAGGGGAGCCTCCTGTTCTTTGTTTGTGGGAAAAAATGAAAAGAGAAGGAAAAAAAGATCGATTATCTTCATGAGCAGAAGGAAGAGAAAAAAAAAGTAGACCTGCTCTGCTACTTCGTCGGGGAGAAGCAAAAAAAGGAGAGGGGGACAAAGGCTATCTTCTCTGCAGCAGGGAAGGGGGGGGAAGATCTTTGCGGACGAAAAGGAGACAAAAGCTAAAACAGATCTTTTTCGGAAGGGAAGAAAAAGGGAGAAAAGACAGCATTCCGCTATCTCCCTTTGAAATAAAAAGGAGAGAGAAAAATGGAAGGCAAATTTTCTCTACGATGACTTAAGTGAAAAAGAAGGAAAAGGGCCGTTTTCTTATCGAGTCAGAAAAAAAAGTAGAGGGAAGCGGGGAGAGAGGTAGAAAAAGGAGGAGAGGGGTGGTAAACGAAAGGAAAGGACTGAAACCGGAAATGGCGATCCAGCCCATTCTGCACTCTTTAACGGAGGGGGAGGGGTCAGGGAAGGGAGAGAAAAAAAAAAAAAAAGTGCGTCATCTCCTCTTCTCCTCAAACAGGGGAGAATCTCAGGGGGAGGGGGAGGAAGAAGCGTTTTTTCCCTGGCGGAAAAAGGGGGGAAAAAAAAGGGAAGAAAAAAAAAGGGGGGTTGGCGGAAGGAAAAAAGTGAATTCAAATAAGGAAAAAAATACAGGCGCTCTCCACTACTGTGAGGGAAAAAAAAAAGGAGTCCAAATGAGACGGTCGCCGCCGTCATAGATCTCGAGAAGAAGAAGCAAAACTCCGTGAAAGGGAAGACGAGAAGTCTATCCGGTGCCGGAGGAAATCACGAGGTTACTTTATCGGGGGGGGGGGGGAACAGAAAAAAAAAAAAGAAGGGGGGAAGCCGTAAATTTTCGAGAAAAAAGGGGGGGAAGCAAGTGTTCTGAAGGGGGCGGGGGACGAAAAATTTTGAGAAATGAACCGCATGGGGAAAAGAAAAAGAAAGGCACACTAATATCACTCATTGTTAGGGAAAAAAAAAAAAAAAAGGAAGGAAAGACCTGAGGGTTTTCAATTCATCGGGAAAAAGAGAGGGGGGAAGAACGTCTACTTCAAATCGAACGGGAGAAGTTCCCGGAAAGGGTGAAAATGAGCACGGATTCGTCTCCAGGACTAAAAAGAAGAAATGTTTGTCCAGTCGCATCGAGAAGAAGGGGATAAGAAAGGAAAAGGAGGGGTTATCGACGTTCTTGGGGGGGAAGGGGGGGAAGAAGATCCCGGGTCTCCTCAAAAAGAGAAAAGTGAAGGGGAAAGGCGGAAGAGAACCGCCGCTTCGTTTCGGGGGGGGGGGAGAGGAAGAAACAACCTTGTCATCATGAGCAAAAAGGGCATCCGAAGAGGAGAAAGAACTTGCCAATAGTCGGACTCCCGGGAAAAGGAGAGAAGTCCAAATCCGGAAAGAACCGAAAAAAAGGACGAGCTTGTTCGAAAAAGAAGGGAAGCCGATCCGCTTAGAAAAAAACTTCTTGGGAGTAAAAAGAGCGTTTGATCTCTTTAGAAAAAGAGTCTCCGATTTTTTCCTCCATCAGAGAAAGGGAGAAGCAAAAGAGGTTGGAAAAAGAAGGGAAGAGTTCGGCTCGATACGCCGCGCGTAGGAGGAAGAAAGATATGTTCGCGTATCTGACGAAGGGGGAAAGGCGGAACCGGGGGAAAGAAGAGTTGGGGGCTCGTCTTCGCGCGGAGGGGGAAAAAAGGGAGAATTTTGACAGGCCAGGATCTTTAATTTAGAAAAAAATCGAATTAGGGAGGAAGAAACGAAGGTCCATTTTCCGCTGCATCAAGCCGAGGGGGGAAAGGGAAAGGAAAGCAGCACCGAACGAGTAGGCCCCCTTTTTAGCTTCCGGGGAGGGGGGGGGTTCTCGAAAAAAAAAAAAAAGATTTACACAACCTGTCCGGGAAAAGAAAAAGAGAGAAGAGAGGAGAGGTTATGTTCTCTGCAAGGGGGGGAACGAATGAAAAAAATGGAAAAGAGGTTCGGTCGCGGACACAAAAAAGTATATAAGAACTTCTGCTGCTCTTTCAAGAAAAAACAGGGCGGAGAAAAAAGAGCAAAGACGCTCCCTTCAAGGGAAGAAAAAGGAGAAAGTTCTCCTGCCGTACAATTGCCTTCGAAAGAAGAAAAAAAAGGTGGGGGAAAAAAGAAGGAAAGCTGATCCTCGAAATAGGAAGGGGGGGGGGACCAACACTACGGCCTATGAGGGGGAAACTGGTCGGGGGAAAAACCATCCTTTCTCACTCCCGCTGGGGGGGAGGGCTCTCCACTCTACTTGTTAATGAGAGGGTGGACAGCAAGACGATCTCGAAGGTTTTCTTCTTTTGTGACCAATCTAAGGGGTTTGTTAAACGCCTTTTCTCTTCCCGAAAAGGACGGAGTATCTTTAATCTCTTTATGAAGGGGAGAGGTTTCGGGGACGAAGGAGTCCATCTCCACATCTTATGGAAGGGTCTTAGGAGAAGAAAGTAAGGGAGGGTGGGGATTCTACTTGGGGAAAAAGGGTGAGGAATTATATCTGGCTCTCCTCAGAAGGAGTGGGGGAAAAAAAAGAGCCACCAGATCATCTCCATTTCCCGTAAAGAGAAAAGGGAGGAAGAAAATTATCTGCGAATTCTTCCTCCTGCGAAAATGGAAAAGAATAAAAAGGCAGGAAGGAGAGGATTTGTTACCTGGAAGCCTATCCGCTCATTTGAGAGGGGAAAGGGAACTGGAAATTCCTCCATTCCGGGGGGAAGAATTGTAATGAAAAGGGGAGGGCACCACTAAGGTTACAGAGGAAGGTTTGTATTTGTTTTAAATTAACAAGGAGTAGAGAGGTTGGGGTAAAATCATTTTCTCTCAAATGCAGGTAAAAGGGGAGCAAAATTTTTACAACGGGTCAAAAAGGGGTAACCGCAAAAGAGGAAAAGAAGAAAACCACGATCGAAAATTTTGAAAAAGAGGGAGGGGGTTTTCTTTCCAAAAACAGAGAGAAATCAAAGCCGGGGGCCCCGGCTCGCGCTTCTCTGGCTTACGGGAGAGGGAAAAACGGGGTGGTTGATCGTGCCCTCCAACGGGGGGGAAGAAAAAGAAGAATGAAGGAAAGAGGAGGGGCCGCGCGCAGCAGTCGTGAGCGCGTCCTGTATTTTGGCCTTGATGGGGGGAAGAAAAAGTTTTGGGGGGGAGGAATGTGTGAGAAAGGCCTGGGAAAAGTCGCGACGAAAGGAAGGGAATAAGCTTCATCCGCCAGGACGGATGGAACGGGGGGAGGGCCAATTTGGTTCGTCGCCGAAAGACCGCCTGAAAGATATATTGGGGGAACGGGGCACGGGAAAAAAAGGGGGGAAGGGGGGGCGCCTTTTCTCCCCTTTGGGGCGGAAAGGATAAAGGAAAAATTTTGCCTTAACCGAGGAGACCAGTCTCCAAGACGAAAAGGGGAACCCAAGAGTGGAAGTGGTAACTGTTCTCTCCTAAAGGCGCTCACCTTTCCAAGTAGAGAGCAAAAGAGGGGTGGTAGAGCGTTTTTCTCGGGAGAAAAGAGGTAAAAAGAAGGCTCTCTCATCGAAGAAGAAGAAGGGGGGGGGGAAGAGCCTGCTGCTGGAGTGCTTTT
>Ga0179593_1505457_pt1 | contig 14573 bp, 15 predicted proteins | sample CZODoug2_1_08_16_FD_185931 | JGI IMG/M metagenome (GOLD analysis project Ga0179593, IMG submission 185931) | Vadose zone soil fungal communities from Angelo Coast Range Reserve, California, USA - CZODoug2_1_08_16fungal (PacBio error correction) | ecosystem: Environmental > Terrestrial > Soil >...
GGGTCCCGAGACGAGTCAAGGAGTGGCGGCCTGGCTGCCTGGGACGAAAGGGTACGGATCCCCTCTCACACTTCGGCCGATCTAAAGGTTCAGTTCTAATAATAAGTCTTGGGGAATGGAAGTCGGCGCGAGGCAGGGGGACGGAGAGACTCTGGGAATGAAAAAAAACACAGGGAAGAGCTTATTTTTGCTTCCGGATTCGGTCCTGTCAACTGGCGACCAAGCACGAAACCTATCATCGAGAGTTACAGCCACTGGTACCGTCAGAGCCGATGTCTTTTTAGCGCCCCCGGGAGGCTTCCTGCATTCTGTTCTTCGGGAACCGCCCTCAAAGAGTGAAAACATCTAGTGGAACCTGACGGGGGAGGGGGACAGGGAGGCCGCCTGGAGATCCTTGGAAGCCCGGAGTTTTCAAGCCAAGAAGGGGGGTGTTGCATGAGTGGTCTTTCCGCCATGATGGGAGTTGGGGGGGAAGTCACAAGGGGGGAACGTCTCGGCCGGTAAAAGCTAGCTGGATCAGCGTTACGGGGGGCGCCGGACAAGGCATCGCTATCGCCGCTTGTGAAAGACAAACGATTTCGCGGTGTAAAAAAGAAAAGGGAGGGTACTGCTGGCAGGGGCGGGCGAGCAGCAGGAGATCTCCGAAGCCGTGTGTACGGGGTACAAAAAGTAACTTTCCGGCGGGGGGACCTTAAGCCCGACTGCGAGCGGAGCCTTACTCTGAAACACTAGACGCGGGCGGGGAGTTTCCTTGGGCTTCCGAACGCTAGGCCACTCGAAAAGGAGCAACCGTGGTGGAAAAAAGCCGAGGGACAAAAAAGGCAAACTAGCGATCCTCCCCTGGGAACGGACACGACTTCAAAAAGGGGATGCCTCGCCGGTCACGGCTGCTAGCAGACGGGAAAACCTCGAGTGGTCCGGGGGACCGAGAGAGCTAGGCTTCCCCCGGGGGGAGGAATTCCTGGGGCGGCGAGGGGTCTGACCGCTCCATGACTACTAAAAGACTACGAAAGGTCCCAACTATTTCTCGGGCATCGGGCATCGCTCCGCGGCGGGGGGAAAGAAGCATCTCCCTTTCCCCGTCTCGGATGCAAAAGAGTTTCCCTTAGTTACTTCGCCTTCCTCTGGACCTTCGGGGGAAGAAAAAAGCAATTCCCCATCTCATGGTCCTTAGGGTGGCAAGTGACGGGGGGTGTATGTAGGAGGGCCAGAGCGTAATTATCGCGGGAGTCTCTGCCATCTATACTCAGCGGGTCCTCTCCCGACCATCCTCTTCTGGTAGAGCCCTGGCTTAGGTCGGGGCGGGGGTCCACGTTCTAGGACTGGCGTACCTTTCGCTAACCGTGGATTCTGGTAAAAAAATGCTCTTGTGGGGGCCGTCCGGGTCACTAATGTTAGCGTGTGTCTGACCTTGTCGAAGGGGGTTAACTCCAGGGGATGGTGAATTAGGGTGGTCCTGTCTCCGGCTACTGCATCGTTTAGTTCTTGGTTCGGCGGGAGGTTCTCAGTGTAATGCCGGTAGCCGAAGGCACCAGCAACACCACGGCTTCTGGGGAGGGGAAACGAGCAGATCGCATCAAGGGTCGGCACGACCGCGGTCTATGTGCTCCCGACGGCGTGCAGCTCCGACCAAAAAGAAGGCGGTCAACCGGTCGAGCACGCTCAAAAAGGGATCCCTCATCCCTGGCGTCCTCGGGGTAAGGGGCTCATGTGGTCGTTCTCCCAAACCTCGGGCTTGTGCCGAACGAGGGTCGTCCCTGGGTGAAGATAACTCTAGGTGAATTACTTGGTCCTGGAAGGCTGGGGGTCGCTGGGATGTCTGCTTCCTTCTTGTCTTCAAGACGGGCTTCTGATTGAGACAAACCTGGGAGGGGAAAAGTACACGGCGAGTTTCAAATTTGCTGATCGGCTATAACAGTGCTCGGGCCTAGAAGCAACCATTAGAAAAAAGGGAAAGCTCACTAAAAAAATCCGCTCTGAAGCGCCGATCTCAAGCCGCGGGTATATAGGGGGAACCCCTTGAAGATAAAATGTCCAACCGTCTTATAGCTGCTCGATCGGAAGAGTGAAAAACTCAATCGGCTATATCTTAGGCTTGTCTTGGGACCTTTGGACAATAAAAAAAGGCAGGTGCCGCGGCTTGAGCTTAGTCTTCTACGCATCGTTGGGGGGGGAGGTTTTGTGCAAGACACGAATTCTCTACCTTGAACTTCCATCCTCACCCAAACTCCTTCTAGTCACGACCCTCACCTTTTGAAGGGTGATTGGGCCTGCCCCGACACCCTTTACTCCTCTACGAAGAAAAACTATTGAAGGGGGGTAGACGTCAGCACTAGTTCTGAAGCACTCAAGCGAGGGGTCCTTCCCGCCATATCTCAACCCACCAAAAAGGGGAATATTAAAATACTCGTTTTGGAGGGTGTGAGGCGATCAACAGGGGGCCGTCGGAAAGATAACCAGGGGGGGGTCTTCGAAGGCGGGAAACCTCTTTCTTGAAAAAGCCCCCTTTCGTGAAGAAAGAAAACCTTCGAATTCCGTTCAGCTCTGTCTTGTCAAACTTCGCAATTGGGGGTAGTGTAATCGGCCCTCTCACCTCTAATCTGCGTTCCTTCTCATTATCTTTGTCAGCGGATCAAAGGATCTTGGACAGGTAATCTGGCCAGGATAGACCCCAATTCGCTACGGAGAAACGTTTGAGACCGCAAGAAGAGAGAGTCGCGGCGACACTGGCGAGCACATCCCGGAAGGTACAACCTATAGGAAAAGATCTGGCTCTCATAAAGTAGAGTATTTCGTTGGGATCCTGTGGGGAAACGAAGGTTCCAGGAAGCCGGATGAATCACGGGAACTCACTGAAAAAAGAAACTCGGGCACTTTAGGGTAGGAAAGAATCTAGGAAGGGGAGAGAGAACCGCCAAACCTCGAACTGAATTTCCTCCGGAAGCTTGGGACCATTATGAGACGGAGGCCTCCTTCGGACTACAAGCCGGTCGATTTTTGAACAATACTCCTTAGTGGACTTAGGGGGGGGGAATAATTCTCGGGGGGGGGAAGGACCCTCTTACAGACGCTTATGTTTAATCAGAGCCGGGTGTTCTGTTAAGGGGTTAGAAGGCTTCGGGGGATTTCTTAGCTCGCCTTCTAGATATAAACGGGAGAAGCTGGCAGTTAAGGAGGTGAAATCGCACCCCGTCCCCGTACCAAAAGGATAGCGGTTAAAAAAAGAAAAACGTGGCGCCTGGCTTCGTGCCCGGAAGACTGGAAGCAGCGTGAGCCAGAGCGCCTAGTTTCCCGGAAAGGGGGGAAAGAACCGGAAAAGGGGTCGACGGGGGAGATCCTATTTTGGGGTAAACTCCGACTGACACCGTCGAAGGCTTTCCGTTGTGAAGTGGTAGGCGGCATGTACTCGTCTTGGTATGTGTCCTTTTCCGTTGCCTGACGGTCCCTTTCGTTGAAAGAGGAACAACCCCTAGAGAATCTTTCTAACATCACACCCCATAATCGGAGGACTTGGTTCGTCTGTCCTCTGAGCCCTGGTCTGGGGACGTGTTCAGTTCCCTTCCGGGGCCGGGCCTCTCTGGATCCTGGAAAAAAAGGGGTCGGGGGGGGTCCCTTTCCTCTTGTCTATCACAGGTCTCGATCTGTGTAGGGAAACTAAGAGGTTTTCCTTACGTACTGAGGGGGGAGCCTTTCGGGCTATCATCGTACAGAACCCCGGACGATCCGTAAGCTCCTGGGAAAGAAAAATGGGATAAGGATTGAATCATCTCATCTTGGAATTGTGACACCTCGCCTGATGGTGTGGGGGGAAAGCGCATTGGGGGTGCCAGCCTCGACGCTCCACCGTTCAAGAAGGGGGGGGAAACTATGTTCATGATCTTGGGGGACAGGTCAGTCTTCTCAAATATCAAGGGAAAGAGGCACTGAGTCTAACCAGTTATGCAGCTTCTACGGGGGTCAGACATCTCTTCGGGAATCGTTAAGGAGGGGGAGGGGGGCCCGACTGAACTGAGAGTTCGTCCGCGTAGGACATCCGGATCGAACCCTATACTGCCTTCAGTCCCTCGGTGGTCTGGGAGGAACTTAAGGAACACCGATTCACACGGAGAGACCGTATCTTATGGAAGGAATAGGCCTGGCTTAATCTCAGCGGGGGCGGATCATGAAGGGAAATGGACATAAAACAGCTGTTAATTCGCTCTGTCACAAGCCCGAGAGGGGGATGTGTCTTTAACCTGGGTTGAAAGGCCCTTCCGACGGGGGGGTGACGCGGAGGGGGGGACTCTCAATCAAGGGGGGTAGAGGATTATGGGAGGAAAGGAAACTTGGTACCTATTTAAACTCCACGCCTCCCAGAAAGGTCAGGTCAGCTCATTGCGTCAGAGACCTCAGGAGGGCCTCCTCGGAGAAGTCCAAGCGCTGAGAGAAGAGTCGAGGGCGGGAGGCGCAAAAAAACAACACGAAGACCGAATTTTCCCGCCGAACAAAAGGTCCGGCAAGGTCCCCTTAGGCAGGAAACGGTCAGCCTCGGAGGGCATGTCCCAGGAGGGACACCAGCGGGACAGGAGACCTAAACAAGATCCCATAGCTGTAAAACGTGTCATCCATTCTTGGCCGAAATGGAATCACCACGGCTGAATGCCCCGGAAACATTCCTATCACATGAAAAGAAAAAGTAAAAAAATCAGCATGGCTACCCCTAACCGGAATAGTGCGGGAAGGGGGATCGGTCGCCCTCTTCCAAGGCAGCAAAAATGCATTCGGCACCGAAAAGGGAGGGGGCCGTTTACTATCAAGGCAAACCAACATTATTAAGTAAGACGGCGGGAGAGAGGCGCTGCCTTTTTCTGGTCATCCTTCGGACTTGGACGTGCTGTACGAACGAGCCGGAATCTCTTCCCCTGGGGCGCGTTCTCCCGTTAGGAAAGGGTGCTCTCGTGTTTCATGTCTCGGCGTAGGGTTTCCTTGTTGCAGCGTCGCAGGTGGGGTCAGTGCGAAAGGCTCACACTAGATTAACAAGAAGGAAACGAGGGGGGGTCTTACTGTCCGGGCCGAAGGAAAAGAAAAAATGGGAAGGTTTTTAACTTCAAAGCGTATTGTACCGGGATTGGGAAAAGTGACCTGACCCCGTAAAGTCGGGGGGTGCCGGCACCTTTCCCCGGGGCCGTGACTTCGAAGGGAGTCGGTTGCCGCAGGAAAAATCCTACGAGGCCATTTGGGGGAACTTCTCACTCTGCTCAACAAAGGGCACTTGGAAAGCCGGGGAGGGGGGAAAAAAAAATGAGCATGGATGGTGGGGGGAGTCACCATTGCCTTGGGACTGGACGCCCTCCGCAACCAGGCTGTCCGTCGCGGAGGGAGACCCTGGACCGGTGGAAAAGAGGGAAACGAAGCGGTGGTTCTGCCGAAGGGGAGTGAAGAAAGGGAAGGGACCGTTGGACAAATGAGGGGGGCCAGGGAGCCGTCCGGTAGGTTCGGGATCTATCCGACAAAACTGAATGACCATTTTTGACATTAAAACTTTCAACACAAGGGGGATATAAAACGTAGGAATTCGCACATCCGGTCATTTCTCCGTCTTGACAGGTCATAGAAGAGATAGGGGAGGTTGACTGCGGGAAGGGGCCCCAGGGGACGTTGTTGGTCGTCGTCGCCGCGCGGCTGACCGCGAAAGGGGACAGAACCTTTTTTTTCTCAGCTTCCCTTAAACTTGGGAGATTCCGCCGTAACTTCCGCCTGGACTGAAAACGAGGGGGAGTCTTTCTAGCGTCGTCGGATGACGCCTGACGCCCAAGTAGCCCGCGAAGGGGGGATTGGAAAAGCTCGCTATGCTCCGGAGCCCCCGAGTTCGATGTAAGGTCGAAACTGCTAGGGGGCGGAGACTGCTTCCGGAGGTAATCGCAGAACTTCAGTATTTAGAATGGCTGAAAACCTAAGAGGCTCTTCTCGCCTTCCAGCCGCGGAGTTGAAAGGTTACCAATGTCAAAAAAAGAAAAAAACCTGACGTGTCCCTTGATAAGTCAAAAATAAAAAAAATAAAAAAAAAAAATGTCCCTAAGTTCCCATTGAACCCTAATGGATCGAAGCCTACTTCGTGGGGAGTCAAGGAAAGGGTTTTTCCAATAAAACACACAAAAAAACACAACAAAAGACACAAAAGAAACAACCCAACAACACCCCCCAGAGGCGCTAGCGTCCAGAAGACTCACCCCGCAGGGGAAAAAGCCTGAATCAGTCTCAGCAGGGAGTTAAAGCCCAGTAGAAAGCCTTGAGAAAGCGGCGCGACGTAGTCTGGGGTACCACTCTGTGACTCGCCGAAGGCGGGAAAGGAGGACCCTTTTCGACGGGGACCGCAGTTAAGAGGGCGTGGCTGGGCCAAAGTGCTAGGGTGTAAACAGGAGAAGCCACAGGCCGGCCAAACACTGAAATGGTTAATACTGCCAGCCGCGCACGATGACTCAAGTACGGGGAGATAATTTAGAGAGAGGAAGTCCGAGGCTCCCCAGGACCGGACATCCTGGCCTCCACGACGCGCGCTAAGGAAAAACAAAGCTGCAGGTTTTCTATAAGGCAAGGGCTTAGTAAACGCAATAGGGGCGACCAAGACTACATGTGGAGCTAAAGAAAGTGTTCTGCGATAATGTCAGACAAAAAAAAAGATGGCGGGGAAGGGGGAAAAACGGGCGCTGGGAGGGACCTCTCCTACTCAAAGAGTAGACGTGTACAGCAACGGACGAGGGTTGGGGGGTTCTAGCTGGAGTGGGCTTGGAAAAAGTCTATCGTCGAAAAGGATACCGAACCACCAAAAACGTGGAACGACAGTCTAACCTGTCTGAGGGGGTTGTAGAGCCCTTGGGTGGAAGCGAGAGGAGTCCACCAGGAGAGCGGGAGGGGGAGGGGAGGGGGATTTGAGCAAAGCCAATCGAGAGAGGGCGGGTCTTACTGTAGGAAAAGGCTTTCCGTCGAGGATGGAGGAGGGAAGCAAACAATTGGCAAAAATAGTTACTAGGGGTATTATCTTGGAGTTATTGCAACCGAAGTGGACTGGGGGACGTACCGACTTTACAGATAAAATCCCTCTCCGGCTGCGGGGAAGCAAAACTACTGGGAATGGGAAGCCCTCCTCGTCAAGGTGGCTCCTTCTACTCAGCAATTATTACAGCAAATGAACCTGATATAAGCCTCAAAGACGTGACCAGGTCAACAACAAAACGGTAGTAAAATATAGAGGAGGAGGGTAAGTACTGTTATTGTTCAGGAAGGGGCAGGCTGGGTAGAGAATCGGCCATTTGCGGTAACGGTCAAGGTAAGTGGAGGTCGGAGAACCGGAGGGTTCTTCATAGAAGGAGAGGGGTATTCTTCTGTGGCGGGGAAAGTAAGGTCGGGGATTCTCCTCATCAAGATAGAAAAAGAGCAAAAGAGGGGGAGGGGATTTCAGAGACGGTCATCTGCGAAATCCGCCAACCTTTGCCTAAGAGGGGGGTGAACAAAAACTTCCACCTTCGCAGAGGAGGAGAGAGGAAACGATTTATAAAAAGAAAAATCTAAAATATCAGAGGCTCTCCCTCCGTTGGAACAGAATGGTAGGAAACGCCCTATTAACTCTAAAGATATCGACCTAGAAGGGGCGGTCTCGCGGATGGAGGTGGAGAAAGGCTGTGGAGAAAAAAGGTTGCAGGTCCGCGGGGGGGGCGAAACGAGGGTAGAATCAAACAACAAAGCTCGAGAACAATAGGCGGACAGAGGGGGTTATTTTCCTGTCGGAAGACGAAATAACTAAGGGAGGGGAACTCTACCAAGCCGCAGACATCACTGACTCAAAAGCAGTCATAAGAAGGAAGCGTCTGAGAGTTTCGGGGGTCGGCACGACGTCTTTAACCTTCGTATCATAAAAGAAAGATGGGGGGAGAAACGCTAGGAGAATCTGATTTGATGCGTGGAGAGTGTGCTTTCATTATTAACCTTGGGAGAGATGAGAAAGAAGGTGACCTCTCCACTTCATATTCTATCCAATTCTAGATCTTTCGGAAGTTCGGGATTAGTAGGAGGGGTCCGCAGGAAACAGGATAAGCACTTCTTTCCTTTTTTTGTAAGAAAGGACGAAAGGGAAACAAGATGGTGGCATCCATAAACCGGGGGACCCTATTTCACGTGAAGGTACCACGGCGGGAACAACTTGAAGATTTAAGAAGTGACTCATGGGGAGGGATTCCAGGGTACACTTACGTGCCGCGTGGAGAGATTATGTCAGGGTTGTGGTCGAGGTTTAGCCGAGGGAGTCCTGGAGGGCAGGGTCTCGGGGGGAAAAGGGCCGGGGTTCGCGGATCGGCTCATCAGATGAAGGAAGGGGACTCGGAAAGAAACCAAAGTCCGAGGACGTCTCTTCGGGGACGGACGGGGTCAAGGAGGGGCCGGCAAGAACTCGATCCTTCTGGAGAGGTCCGGAGCGAGGGCAGAGAGAAAAGGGCTGAGGGAGGGGGTGGGAAAGGGGGGGGGGTGGAGGGTCGGCCCTCAAACCGAGGGCAGTGGTAGTAAATATTCTGGGGAGGAGATCCCTCTTTTCACCAATGAAGGGACATACTCTGAGTCTCGGAGGCTAAGTAGAAGGAGAAGGGCTTACTTGGAACCTTTCTGAAAGCTGTGGGCTGAAGGCACTTTCATGATTAAAGCGAGCAACCCGGGAGCGGTATGCCTCTCTCGGCGTGGCCGTGCCTTGTCTTAAAGGAATAGCGGGGAGGAGATCGAAAAACCGTGGGGCCAGTTTCTCAGGGCTAAAGGATGTCTTCAGAAGGGGACATTATCGGAGTGCCCTGAGGGAGGCTATGTAGGACCGAGGACGAGCAGGAAGATACTCAAGAGAGAGGGGACGGGTCAGACGTAGGAATGACAATCTGATCAGAGAAGGAGTCGAGGGTATCTACGGCGCTGGACTTCACGAAAAAAAAACTCCCCAATTTGGAGGAGGGAATGGAACAAACCCGAGGTCAAATTCAGCTCAGTGTTCAGAAGCAAAGGCGAGAGCGTCGGACCTCAGAAGGGGAAGCCTCGTAAGAGGCCTTTCCAGGGGTTAGCGGTAGCACAAGTGGGGGTTGGTATACGGGTTACAAGAGAAAATGCATCCTGGGAGAAGACCCGGAGCAGGGAACCTTTCCAAAAACTGAAGGGAGCCAAAGCCTTTCGTCACTTTCTCCAGCGGGATACGCGACAGGTGTAAAAGGAGAGGGATCATGGTAGGGGGGAAGGAAGGGGACTGCTTGGCAAAGCCCGTAAAAGGGGGTCGCAAGTGAAAAAGCCGAAAGTTGCCAGGGGGGAAAAAGCCCGTGATCAAAAAAGGGAACTCAGGGTCAGTTTCCCTAGGAAAAATGAGGGACGGCTCGAAGGAGAATCAACTCGAGGGCTTTTCATTTTTTCAATAAAATGCGACGTGGTGAAAAAGTCTTCACGAAGAGGCCCCCCGGTTAACAAGCGCAGTGCAGCGAAACTGACCCCACTGGAAGAGAAGGGGAAGTCCCTCAATGAAAAAGGGGTCCTGCCGGGACTTCATGCCCCGCGTGGTCATAATCCCTGAACCAGCGTTCGATAGTGGGGAGGAATCTCTCTGTCAAAAAGAAAAGTAGATGATCGAGAATTGGAAAAAACTCTACAGCCGGCGTCGGTGGAGGCCCGGGAGAATGCTTTGAGAAAAAGGACTATGAAAAGAGAGGTTAGAACTTTAAGGATGGATCATCCGGGGGGGGAAGCTAGTCTGAGTAAAAATCTACATCTTCCCGGGTTGGAGGGGCTGTGCAGAGGGGGAAACGAAGAATTTTCCCGGAATCAGTTAAATCGGGCTCCGGACAATGATGTAGAAAGCAAGGTTGGCTACTGGCATTAGAGGGGGGCCCCTCTCTTAAAGACGTGATTATAGCGTGCCTTCCAGTTTCCCATCCCTTTGTGGAAGTCTTCAAAGGGGGGCTGTTCTATTTCACCCTTTGTCTCACTGGTAGGGGGGGGCGGAGATGGCCGCAAGCCTCCGGGCGACGGGCTGGGCGGCGGAGGAATGTGAACATGGATCATTTTACCCCGCTGAGCCCGGAAAAAGAAAGGGAAGGTTCAGGGGGGATTGGTACACGGGCCAGGCGGTTAATGTAGGGGGGAATTGCTTGTCTTGGAGACGCGGAAAAACAAAAAAATTGGAAGACTTCTCGGCGCGGGCCTACGGATCAGTCGGGGCAAGCCGGGAGAGGCCTCGTTGAGAAATGATCTCTCAGGGGAAGACAAGGAATTTGGGGGGAAGAGGACTGTGAAATTCCGCAGGGAGAAAGGAAGGGTAGCGCAGAAGAAGATCTCACTCTCTCCGACAAGAAGGTCTTGAGGAGGGTCATTACCTTTCCGTCGATTGGTGAGGCTAAAAACGACGCAAGGGACGCTGCTTAGCGACAGGGGGCGGAGGGGAAAGATTAACTCCGACGCGTAAAGGGTAGGGAGGAATCACCAGGGAGTAATTCCGAAACTAATCTGAAGGGACCTAAAAGGGGGGCATCAAACTGTTTTCTAGTCTGAAAGAATCCCTCTAAGAAGACGAAGAACTTTCACTGCGTCTCGCCGGGGCGGGGAAGGGGCCCCTGATAATAGAAGGGGGAACAGGGAGAGCACCACCTAAAAGAGTTTTCCAAAACTTTGACCTCAGAACTTTTCCTCATCCCATTTAAAGGGGAAGAGGGAGGCTAGATAGACGGGGGGCTGAAGTGGCCGTAATCCTCCAGAAAAGAAGGAGTTGCCACAGTGAAACGGAAAAGGGAAACCTACCAAAGAATCTCCTATCCTTAAAACCCGGGACATACGCAACGGGAAAAAACCGGAATCGCTTCGGGCAGGAAAGGGCTGAAACCCGGAGAAGAAAGTGGTGACAAGACTAATAGGGAGGGGGGGAAAGGTGCAGGGTGTGGCGTGAAAAGTCGTCTATCTGATGGAATCCTCTCACGGGTAAGACCTGCGCCGCGGAACGATGGAAGCCTCTTACCCTGAAAGAAAATGATAAAGGGCGCAATCTTCGAAAAAAAACAGTAGCTTAAGCTGGAGGGGCGTAGAATTGGGGGAGCAAGGTTACCGTGAAGGGACGCCGAAATTCGAGTGAACTCTTCGCTGGAATGAAATTCCAGGGGTAGCGAATTCGAAGAACCATGATAAAGCAACAGCCCACTTCTTGAATCGGTTTGTGAGGAAAGCCCGATAGATAAGTCATGAAGTCGAAACAAAAACAAGCAGGGGGAAGATCCTGCTGGCAGTGGAAGTCTAGTCAGGAATCTCTAAGGAAAAAGGAAGTAAAGCCACGCAGCAACTCAGGTCCCAAAACAGCTTAATCCTCGACTCACAAGGAGGGAGGAGGGGGTCAACACCAAATGTCGTGAGAAAAGGAAAGGGCCTTAAGCCCCGGATGAAAGAAACGACGAAGGTCGACAAGGAAAAGATGGCGCGATGGAAAAATCTAGCGTCTCCTATAAGAAAGTTCGAGAGGAAAAACGCAAAAGGAACGGACGAGTTGGGGGTCAGAAGGGACGTTTTGAAAAGGGGGGGGGGGGAAACTCGGGGGGGGGCTGGAGAAAACGGGCCATCTAGACGCAGAAAAATACAGATCACAATCCCATAAGGATGACGCGCCCGGATCTAAGAAGGAAAGATAAGGTACATGGAGCGCCAGGGTCCGAAGGAGTAGGAGGAGGGATTGCTGCTTGTCGAGCGTGTGAAAATAAAAAAAAGAAGGCTCTCTCATTGCGGTAAGGAATCGGGGACTAGACTGCCAATGCAGTCTCGGCTTCGGTGCAGAGGAGAATGCGTGCAGCAGCAGTAAATTCTGGGTTATTTGAGGAGGGATGGGCATACACGAAGGTTCCTCCTTACGAGTCAAAAAAAAAAAAGAAACCTGACTCCTTTTATAGACGGGAGGTTTGATGGCCAAACGGGTCCCTCACCTGTGACGAAGAATCGAACACACGTCGGATCTGCATCAGGACCTATCAAGACCTCCTAAGGGGGCCCTTGAGCTCAAGCGAGTATGGGTAGGTTGCAAAGACTGCTTTTAAACCTGAACTGGTGGGTCCTATCAGTCCTCTGACGTCACGGGAAATTTGTCTTGGTCTTACTAAAGTCATGACTTGATTCTTTTTCCCTAGTCGACGCGCCATTCTTCTTCTACCCAAGTAATTCGTCGGGGATGAGGCGTTTCCCGTGGCGTCCTTTCCTCACATAGGGCGCTTGAAAGCGACAAGATCCTCGAGAAATCTCAACTCTTCGTTAGATGGGGAAAGGCTTCTGTGACTAGACCAGGTACGATCACCGATTTCATAGATGGGAGTCTAAAACCAGGCAGCACTTACCCCTAACAAAAGAGGGGGAGGGAGGGAAAAGGCCTCAGATAGCGACATCTCGCCGCAAAAGCCTTCAGAAACACCCCCAGAAAGGGGAAACTCCGCTCTAAACGGGAAAACGAGAAAGAAGCTACATCAGGGGGGTTTTTAGCGGTAAAGATAGGGGATGGATGCTTTCAAGGGAAAAGTCCTCACCCGGGGGGACAACGAGAAAAAAGGCTAATCTCAAAGAGGATTCGTTACCGGTGCAGGAAGGTAATCGAAGAACTAATGCTATTACGAAAAAATAAAAAACTATTGGAAGCAAATCATTGGAGGGAAAGGTAGCAGGCAGGCCTAAAAAGTCGCTTCAACATTTAGGGAGGAATACAGACTTGTTTTTAACAGGAAAACTTGGACACCCCTCGTATGGAGGGGAAAAACCCGCGTACCGCAGCGGAATAAGGGAATTGACGCAATTTCGAAAGATGGGCCTCCTTTATTCTGGACTTGACCCCGAAAGGATAGAGGGAGGGCACTCGTATTCACCGACTGGAAAGGGGGGGTGGGGGTGCCTTTCTAGTCGTCCGTCGGTAGAGGAAGTAAGTGGGAGTCCGGGTGCCTGGGCTTCAGTTCACGGCGGACCCATGTAAAAAGGTGGAACAGAAACACTCCGAGTTCTGTATACCGCGTGGAACGGAGGAAGGTCACTTAGGAGATGGGGGAACGCCTGGGAGGGGGGGGGGGGTAACATAGCTGGCGCATAGTTTAAAAAATTATTAGAAAAGAGAGGCATGCAGGGTACAGAATTTTCGGGGGGGAGGGGCTTGCTAAGGGCCGATGGGGGTGAGGGGTATAGAGGACTCGAAAGCCCATGGGAGAGATGAAGGAGAAAAGGGCCACCCCGAAACTCGCAAGGCGGACATCTCCTTTTCACTGGGACGTAGGGGAATTTCCACAGCCGTCTCGAAGCAATCCGGATCCTGTAAATTCCTGAGGAAAAAAAGTAGAAGTGATTGACGGGGGGTTTCCGGGGCTTGTGGGCTGTGCCGATCTAGGAAGCTCGGCCTTGGGGCCAGGAGAAGAAACGTTCTTAGGTTCTTATTGCGTGGACTGCATGATTCAGAACCTCAGAGATTCGAACCGGGGCGGATAGAAAGATTAAGGGGAGCGTACTAGGGGTCAGTGGGGGGGGGGCGAACAATAGAGGTCGTTTTTTCTGCTGTAAAAAACGTTCCATGTGTACGACTTCTAAATCCCTCCGTCGCTTGCAGTGAGAAGGCGTATCCGCGGTCCTCGTACTATCAGGGGAAGAAGTGGCCTACTGAAGGGAACGTTATAGTCCTTTTTCTTGCAGTCGGACACTGACTAGAGAGAAAGTAAAGGGTTCCAACTAGGACAAAGGGAGATTATTTAACGAAAGTACCTACCGGAAAAAACGGCAGATTTTAAGCTCGTTATGATCTCTCAGGGGGAGGGTAAGGATGGGTGAAAAACTAGACGGCGAGATGAAGAAAAAGAGATCAGGGTTCCTTTCCCGAGACTATAGGCGCCCTAGTTTTCCTGGCAGAAAAAAAAAAATTTTGGATTGTACAAAACACGTGGTGTGCTGGCCCAATGGAAGAGCTTTGGCTTCCCTCAGCTCTATATCTGCGAGGGCGGACGGGGTCGGTCCGGAACGGGCCTACTGGATCCGGTAGCAGGGATTACCAGGAACTTACAGCTGTTATTGGTCTAAGTATTACACCAAGGCCCATTGCAAAGGCTGGACGGAGACCCCTGGGCACGTTAACACCGAACGCAGGCCCAGCGCGCACGTAGATCAATAGGGAAAGAAAATCGCGCGCATTGGCCCAGCTGAGAAAGATTCTCTTGGGATCGGTGCACCTCAGAATGGCAATCTTCCAGACGGGCCAAGAACTGTAGGCTCCGCCACCCTTACAGGTTCAAGAGGTAAGGGGTCGAACCGTTGAGCCAAACTCACTTAACCGGATGGAATTCCCTGACTCACCCATTGGAAATTGACTAGTCAAGGAGCTCGAGGGAAAAAACAACAAGGTTTTGATCATCGGGATCGTTTGAGAAAGTGAAACGCTCTCCCAGAAATGGGGAATCTACAAAGATGGATCCTTCCTGACAGGACACCGGCTATTGAACGCGTCCAGAGGAGGGGGAAAATAAGGTCGGAGGATCGCCTCTTCCTCCCGGTCGTGAACGGAAGGAGAGAAGGCACTCGACGGAAAAAAA
>Ga0179593_1423222_pt1 | contig 14572 bp, 26 predicted proteins | sample CZODoug2_1_08_16_FD_185931 | JGI IMG/M metagenome (GOLD analysis project Ga0179593, IMG submission 185931) | Vadose zone soil fungal communities from Angelo Coast Range Reserve, California, USA - CZODoug2_1_08_16fungal (PacBio error correction) | ecosystem: Environmental > Terrestrial > Soil >...
AGGCAGGGCGTCCACATAGTGGGCGAGTGTGTTGTGGTGATTGTTAGAACTAAGTAGGAAAGTGTAATGGATTGGGGTTGGATACTTAAAAGGGGAGAGGGACTCAAACAGGCCAATACAATCAAACCAGTTGCTGCAACACACCAAGAAAGTGTATACATCGGATAGACCTCTTTGGTGACTGGTCTGGGTACATGGGGGGGGGGGTGCACAAAATAAAGTTGCAAAAAGCATAACCACGGTAGACTTGTGAAAATCTATGTTCCCAGTGAGCGGCCGAAATGCCGATGGCGCTTTCGGTGGGGACCTGCAAGGGTCTTTGGCAAAAGGTACTGACGGGAGGGGTCACGGACAAGAGGCAGACAAACATGAAGGATATTATCAACTAGGAAAGTTGCCAGAAGGTGCGGTAACCACTAATTCTGGCTGGTGGGGAACTACTTAAGAAGTAGGGGTCCAAGAGGGGGAGCAAACTGCAAGCAATCCGAATTGGCACCAGTTTCATCAACTCATCACCAGGGCAGGTTGATATGGAAAACACATGGGACTGCCCCCGGGAAGGGGAGAAAGGTGCAAACAACATCCAGCTTAGAACAATAAAACACCGGAAAAACCTCCCGACAAAGTGGAGTGTGGGCTTGTTAAAAAGCGGGAGAAAGGAAAGCTGGGTTTGTGGGCCAAACCGATTGAGCCAGTGAATCATGCCACATGGGGTCCAGCATAAAGACATACTTGAAAATTTGGCAGGTCGGGGGAAACAGGAGGCAAGGGAAGGTGTAAGTACGGCAGAAAAAGGTGTTGGAAGGGAGGGGGGGCCGAGAATAGGTTCTCATGGGTTAAGAAGGAGGGTTGCTTGATGAAAGTGGTTCCAACATCATCGGGGGAACCGTTTCAGGTGGTACAGAACGAAAAAAAAAAAGGTGTCGACTTGCTACAACCTCCATGTAAAAAAAATGCTAGGGAAAGAAGCTTCTGGAACGGCATGGATTTTTGTGTACAGGTGGTATCCAACAGGGCACGGGCTACGAAAAACCATTTGACAAGAGGGAGAACCCAAAGCAAGAGGAAAGAGTAGTTGGACAGGAGCCAGTAGAATGCTACACGAAGAAAAGATGCATTTCACCCCCAGAAGTAAAATCGCGGCGAAAAGGATACATGATGGGAAAGTCCAAGGTCCAAACAAGGGGGAGGGGGCAGGACCCCATTCACAACGTGTGCGGAAGGTGAGGATAGGTAGTCTCAGGTTAAATCAAAAACAAGTAAAACAGGAGAATTGGAAAATTCTAAATTGGCAACAAACAAAACCAAAAAGAAAGGTTGACAGGGCGGTTACGGGGGCGAACGGAAACGGGCCAACGGGGGCAATACTGGGGACAAGGGGGAAAAGAATTAATTGGCTAGCCTGAAGCAAAACAAAGAAGAAAAAAGGACATTTGGAAGGGGAAAAAAAAAACAAGATCCGTAAAGAGGTACCCAGACATTTGTTAAAGTCCAGAGCAGGAAACATACCACTCAAATGGGATGGAGGAAAGAAGGACGCGTGGGGTTATCTCTTAAAGAGTGGAAAGATACGTGTTGGGGGACCAAGGGATGCCAGCAGGCAATGAATCATATCAAACAATGCGGGGGGAAGAAGAGAAAGTATGAACTGTCACTTGCAAATAGGATTGAAGGGAGTCCGACTTGACATAGGGTGGGGAAGGACTAAAAACAAAGAAAGAATGGTGACCTGTGTGGGGGATAATCAGAAAACCCCCAAAGAGATGCCAGTGGGGTCCTTAAATAAAGGGAACGAAAAGAACGACCCGGGTGTAGAAAGAAAAAGGCATAAGACAGAACTTTCAAACCTTCAGAGGTAAAAAAGAGGATATTAGAAAAGATCACTGGCCAAAAGAAAGCCAACATCAGAACAAAGAAACAAAGTTATGTACAAGAAAAAATTCGTGGGGGGGGTGCCATGAACAGAAGCACTGAATGCATGCCTACGAGATGGGAAGCTAATTTTGGTGGGAAAACTTATGGGGGGGGCCGATGGTATTAAACTGCATGAACAAAGAATGGCAAACAGACGCTCAAAAACTGTTACCCGTAGAAAACTACCAGTGGGGATAAACCTCAGCCAACACGCCTCCAACGGTTCGTGATCGGCTGCTTATTTCCAGCAATGAAAGGCAAGGAGCCAGAAAAGCTTCGCGAAAAAGAATGGGGGGAAGCAATAATGTCGCCAGTCCTCCGACTAACAAAGAAACGTCAACATTCCATTAACCTCAGGCGAAAAAATAAAACGGGTTCAGCCAGAAGAGACAAAAGAAAGCGCAACAAAATTTGTATTGACCAGGGGGACCCCGTTGGAACCTCAAAGGGCACGGGAACCAGACGACGGGGGCAAGTACAAAAAGGGAGGTGAGATGATAGTAACGCAGCCAAAGCCACTACAAGAGGCCCAATGGCAAGCAAACCCTAGAACCCTTGGAAAGGAACGGAATTCCTGCATAAAAGGGTCCGACGGCGCTGCAGGAGGGACTTGAGGCTGAATATTGGGAAAGTAAAAGGTTCAAGAGAAAAGAGGTAACTCGAATGCAACAGGACGAGAAACGGCTGGAAGGGATTTAAGAAGAGGATACAAGAGGATAAAAACATTTGAGAATCGGAAAGGTTAAGAACGGGGTTGATTATTTCCTATGACGAATTATGACCTCCACAGACACAGACTAGACCACAGTGTTGGGAAAAGGAGAAGTCAGAAAAGATGTCCTCAATATTTCTGCTGCCAGCACCATTTCAGCTTTTTGAGAAATTTGTAGGCCTCATGTTTACAAGGGGGGGGGGGGGTAAAGGCTAACTGGGACACGAGTTGCTAAAAAAAGCAAGGAGAGAGACCCAAAACATTAACGACCTAAAAAAAGAAGACAGCGGTGGGGAACGTAGTCCCTAGAAAAAATAGTCTGGCAGATGAACCCTTTTTGGAAACAGGAGCAATCACTGTGGGGGGATTAAAAAAGCTTCAGAAAAAGGCAAGTACCTCAAACAGAAGGCTGGAGCAAAACTGGGAAAAGAAAAGGTTTGCACTAAGAGGAAGGGCAGCAAAATTCATTGGTCAGAAAATGTTACTGGGGGGAAAACATGACCTAAAAGGGACTTGGGGAAAAATCGTGTGGGGGGGGGTGGGAAACAGAGAAGGGGTAGAAAAAAAAGGAAACCCTACTGTGAAAACAAAAAAAGAGAATTACACAGAGCCCAATAACTATGTCACAGTGTTGGTTTTACTGTTGTGTGCGGAACACGGAGCGGGGGCTCAACCCCACCACAACTAATGTAAGAACAAGGGCATTGGTTCTAGTGAATATTCCAAAAGTGTGAAACCCAGGAAATGTATGAAAGAGGACATTAATATTGAAGTGCAAAAGGGAAAAATCGGAGAAGACGGAATGTCAGGCTAAACGTTGACGGAATCAGAAGAGAGCAAAACACTAAAAAGAAGAAAAAAAAATGTCAAAAGAAACGGGCCCGGACTGACGAAAGCAGAGGTGGAGCGCAAATGCAATTACGGGCACGCCGAAGGCGGGGGGTATTTGAGTCATGACACAGCTTGAAAAGAACCACAAAAAATGTAAAGGCAAAAGAATGGAGACAAAAAAAAAAAGAGGAACAGGGGGGACACATCACATTAATAAGGAAAGAGGAGCTGGAGCAGTTTGACCAAAAGAGTGGATTGGGAAAAACAAAATGGCTGCGTCATAAAAGACAACAAACACGAATAGGGAGAGAGAAAAACAAACAAGCTTCGTCTGGGCTCCGGCTGTGGCCTCATATAAGAATAGAACATGAGGAGGGGAAAATCCTCGAACTATTGTTTGGTTCACGGAGGTTGACACAATGGGGGGAAAAGTGGCGTATTCGGCAAAAAGGACAATTTGTGGTAAAAACCAGCTGTGCACACAGTAATCAGAAACATGACGAAAAAAAAGAGGAAAGACATTTGCAGGCCTAGACGCGGGGTGGTGAAGGGGAAAAAAGAAAAGTTACGGGGAAGCGTAAAAGAAAAAAATTTGAGGGGGGAGTTCAAAAAGGAAAAACTGCAGTCAAAAAACTCACACAGGAATCAAAAAGTAAAAGGTTTGTAAAAGATCACTTACTACCATGGACGGGGAGTCCAATAACACCCGTTGCATTGGTTACACCTGAGGGGGGGGGGGGGTAACAAAATGAAAAAAAAAAAGAAGGAGAACACACACAAGGCTCTCCATTGAATGTAGTTTGGTCGGGAAGTTCAGACACACTTATCTGTGGTGCCCGAAACCCAAACCCACAAAAAAAACAAGGGTAAGCACAAAAAGGTCCAAGACTTGACGTGAATTTTGGAAAAGACGGGGAAGGACCTAAAAAAGCAGATGAATGGAGGACGAAGATTGGCAAAGCAAGAGTTGACGCCATAAAGACGGGACGATAAGGTGACTTGAAAGCGAAGGTAATCCAAAAACGGGGAGAGGGGACTGAAACTCAAAAAGTGGGACCAGACGGACAACTATAAAAAAAACCGAGTCATAGTTAAACAAACGGGCGATAAGGGAGTCCGCTTGGTGAAGGGGAGTGATGCGCAGCAAGGGGGGCAAGTGTGGCAAGCCATGGAAAAAAACAAAACAAAGGAAGGCAGGAGAACCAAAATGAACTGTTAACGAGACAAAAGTACGAGAGATGGAAGAGGGGGACCAATGACTCTTTTAAAAGGGGGGGGTGTGACTAAGAGGGGGGATAATTCGGGGGAGTCGAAGAGGGGCATAAAAATTAATCAAAAAAAGGTGGGACACGGGACCGGGGCAAGAAAAGGGTTGTGTTCTTCTCAAAGTAGGGTTGTCACGGAAGGAAAAAGCAACATACCCTCATTCGATGTGTTAAGGGGAGAAGGAACAAATAAGTTGAATAATCTGCCACAATAAGTCAAGGCGAGAACGACCTAAAAAACAGTGCGTACCGTGAAAGTAGAAGATCAATGAATCTAACAGAGAAAAGTAAGGAGTTGACTCCACGTGCTATTGGGGACGCAGCTTCGGGGGAAAGACGAGGAACATGCCAAGTCACGGCAACTAAGCAGCTCCAATGACGAGGGGGGGATGGTCAAAGAAAAAAGAAGAAGGGTCACAAGTACATGTTGCGGCTTGCGAAGATAGCGGGGAAGTATGGAACATTAGGGAGGGGGAACAGTGGAATGAAGGACTTGGGCTGCTAAAAAAGTTGTAAGGAGATAAGCGGCACTTAATTTCAAAATGGTATGGAATGATCGCAGGGACGCGGGGAAAGACCGGGGAGTTGTTTTGAAGTGGGGAAGAGAAAGGAAAGAGACTCAGGGATTGTGATAACTTTGCGAGCCACAGGCCAAAGAGTCACCACACAAGTTGGCGGGAAAAACAACCTAATTTATTTTCAAGAAATAGAGCAAAGGTGAAAATGGAATGAGGACTGTAAAGGGGTGCACAACACAGGGGCATGCCCACCTACCCAGGCACCAAGAAAGGAATGATGAGGAAAAGAAAACGAGGTGGCCACAAGTCTCCTCCTAAAGAGAGGAAAGAGGGGAAGGTTGACAAATATGGCGGGAAAAAAACGCATCTGTAAAAAGAAAAAAAGTCTGGGGGTGGGCAAAACGGGGGGACGGTATAAAAAACTGGGAAAATATATGAGTAATATATTAGCCCAACAAGGGTTCCTTGTAGTGAAGCAGGAGGAGGGGGGGAACGAGGGAGAGTAGGTCAAACTGTCACGCGAAAATAAAGAAAGAACACTAAATCGCTAAAAGGAGTAAGGGAAAAGTTGTCATAAAATTAAAGCAGCACAGGGCAGGTATACCAAAATTCAGGAGACAAAGATAGTGGTCCAAAACAAAAAAATGGGAAGAAACCTCCTGAAAAAACACAAGATGCGGAGAGAAAAAGAAAGTGATGGGATGAAAAAAAACAAAATAATGAGACCTTTGTTGGGTTCTGAAAGAGAAACCGCAGTGGAACGGACATGCATTCCACATGGTCATAAAGAAGGAAGGAACTAAAAGGGGCACACAATAGTCTTCATACCGTTGGGAACGTTGGTCGGTCCGCCAAAAGGAAAAACAGAAAAAAGGGTGGTGATTGCATTGCCAAATAAGGAGAAATGGGAGGGGGGGTATGGTGAGTAACATGAATAGTGTCCCACAGACATCCAAACGGGGAAACGGTTTTGGTATGGACTCAGACATTCCAAAAAAGGGGGGTGACGAAAGTGGGAACAAAGCATGGAAAGGCCATGGCGGTTCAGCAGATTATGTTAAAACGCAGGGTGGTACAGCGTGAACACAAAACTGTTGAACTGGCGATGTCAAATTGAAGGAAAAAGATATAAAATCCAACAACAAAAAACGAGGGGGGAGAGAGATCGGTAAACTTTCCTGACAGTCAATGTCGGGGGCCGCCATTACCGAAAAAAAGAAGGATGAAAAAAAAGCACGGCGCGCCGTCGACAAGTGACGAAACGGTCGACCAAAAAGGGGTCCAAAAAGTGTGTCCGCCCATCCAAAAAGGTCACAGAAACCTGGGAACTTAAGGTCAGAAGCAACACCAAGAAATGAGGAACAACTAATGAGAGGTTACAAGGATGAAGAAAAGGGGCACCACAATAAGGGAAAAGGTAGTGTACTTGGGGGACGACACCGGGGAAAAAAAAAGAAAGAAACACGAAGAAAAAAAAATAAGGGGTCAACTGGGAAAGGATATAAACAAATTGAGAAAAATGTCCCGCCTCTCTAGGCATAGTGTTCACTTTTACCAAAACAAAAACAAAAATGACAGCCATTTGGAAAGAAAGTTAACAAAAAATCCTCACCAGACAAAGATCAAGGGGGATAGGCTCAAGAAGTGTATGCTCATTTACAGGAGGAGGAAGGGGGTGGGTATGTACCCTTCCGTCCTCATACAAAACGACCTGCCCTAACCAAAGTTCCTGTTGAGTGAGGGAAAAAGTTAACTGGGCACAACCCTCGGATTGACGGGGCCTACTTTAATCGATGAGCGTGGGGGACGATAACTTCAGAAAAACACCGCAGATGCATGGTGGGGAACAAATCCGTAACATTTGGTGCTGGATATTCAGAAAAAATATATTAGGGTTGGTTGGGCCTGAAAAAAAAAAAAGTAACTACACGTGAGGAACATCAGACCCTGTAACACTCGGCCCAACGGTCAGGTACAAAACCTTACACTTCGGGCTCTGGGTGGAGAGGATCCTGCAAAGCCAGCCTCTCGTAAAAAAAATTCACCCGAACCTTGCTGCCCCCTTTATGGTGGTCTGGCCAAGTTGGGTACAGGATTTTGTGGTCCAGGAGCACACATGACAAAAGCCAAAAATGGGCACAGGATACTGTCATGCCTATACTAGTCAAGACACTTGGGGGGGATGGGAAGCCAATGGTTGATCCGAGGTGGAATTCTGTAAGGTTGGTTCATGCCAGAGGGGGACAACAATGAAACTTCAAATCAAAAACAATGGACACTTACCTCCAGGGGGGAGAAAAAAACCCAGCACGTCATCAAAAAGGTCTAAGCAAAAAGATCGACTCATCAGGACATTAAGATCAAGAAAGTGACGGCACGTGCGTCAAGAAAAAATGTAACCTAGAATCAAAGGACATCATGCAAGAATAACGAAGACACGACGAAAAAAGTCAAAAGAAAGGAAAAAACAGGGAAATCAAACGAACCTTGGAGAAGGAAAAAGGAAAAGAGCCGCCAGCAGAAGGCGGGGAAGCCCTTGGGGGAACCTCCGGGTTAAAACCGCCAGTTGACCAAAGAAACCACAATCAACGCATGGGAGAAGAGTAAATCTCAGGACAGGGGGGGGCCGGTTCTACCCCCGAGAACGCAAAAAAAAAAGAAGGAGAAGGCAAAAATGGGAAAATGGGCGATCATATGCAACAGGTCCACAAAAAAAGAATTGATCCTGAGAAAAGGCCCCGGCGATCAGGAGGAAAAGAGCCAGGGGAGTTCTGGTTGCCAGAACTTAGGAAAATGAGAAGGGCGAAAATCCAAAGAAAAAAAGAAGATGAAAGAGAAGAAGAAGGATGCAGAGGAAAATAAGAAAGAAAAAATTGGAAAAGAGAAAAAAAAACTGGTTTTGATGGATTTTTTAATGACAGACTCAACCAAGAAAAAAGAATACAAGAAAGAAAGGGGGGGAAAAAAAGGACTCACAGGAAAACGCTTAGATATCTTACTGGCCATATGGGGGGAGGGAAAAAAAAATGGTACTCTTTGTCGAGTTGGGGGGAGGGGAGGAAGAAGGGTCCTGTGGTGCATCTCCAAATGGCCCGCTAGAAGCCACAGGTCCCCACGGGAACAATACAAAATCCAACTCCTCAGAGCTCGTTGTTAGGGGGGAATAGGAATAGGCTTCGTAGAAGGCCGTCCGTAAACAAGTTTTGCCAGGAAAGGAAAAACGAAGTTGGAGGGGGGGAGAAAAAAGACTTCAAGAAGGTCATGAAAAAGCCACATCTGGAAACTAAATCTGGGCAATCGGAGTGCGAGCAATAGTTTCACGAAAGAAAATTCACTTAAAGTTCTGAAAAAGAATGGCTTGGAAAAACACGGAAGGGGGTTGTGGTTGGGGTGGAAAAAAAAGAAGGGTGAGAAAAAAAACCAAACAAGATTAGATCAACATAATTCGTAGGCAAGAAAAAGAGTCATAGGTGGTTGGTGAAATGTGGGGGGTTCAAAAACTGTATAGGGAAAACCAACCTACCAAACAAGAAAAGGTGTATACCAGGGGCGTGATTGAATTCAGGGCAACCCAGCCTTTACTAATGTCAAGGAATTGAGCATAATAGGAGTGGTCAAAAGAAAAGAAGGGGGACATCCAAGGGAACAGGCGGTATCGATGACTGAGCGTAATCCAACATCAAACTGGAAGGAAACTGTAAAAACTTGGGAAAGACTGCACTTAAAAAGACTCGAGGGAAAGATACATCAAAAAGGGGAAGAGCCTGAAGCAGGTTGTAAAGAGCAACCAGCTGGGTAACATTCACGCCATGGGAAAAAAGAAGAAGGCACACATGCAAGGGAATGGGAGAGACAACCAGAAAAAAAACTCTACAATGGGGACAAAAAAGGGAAAGCTATATAAGGAAAAAAAAAGAGGAGCATTTGAGGGGAAAAGGTCAGTGGATCTCTCACAACACACAGAAGATCTATCTACGAACAATACAAGGTTGAACGAAATAAGAAATTGGAAATCAAGCATTTTGGGAAAAAGGTTCCAAAGATTGAAAAAATGATAAAGTACACCATGTACGCGGCTATTGGTCATGTTTTGGGTAGGGAATCAAAATTGCCGGGCGGATGGGGAATAGGTCCCGGCTGTGAAATTTTTGGAAAACAAGATGGGCAAGCATGGACATAAAAAAACCAAAAGAGCTAAAAAAAGAAGGGAAAGTGGAGTAAACGAGCGGCCTGGGCCAGGAAAGGATGGACCGTGCTTCCAATCTTAGGTGGGTTGTGGAGGGAACTAGGAAGGAAAAGAAAAAGGAAAAAGGAAGAGAAAACCAGTATGGGAAGAGCAAACTCACTTGGGCAACTCTTGTCAACACTGTAAAGAAGAAAAAAAGGGGTAAAACATTGACCGGGGCAGTTCAATCAAAGGCACCAGGGGGACAAAGGACCAGTTTTGGGGGGAAAAAGAAGAAAAAAACAAGTAACCAAAAAGATGAGTAGTATGGCCTCGAAAGACGGGAAGGAATATGGAATCTACATACGAGGAGTTTTACAATGTGTTTAAAACAAACGGATTGGCCAACACAAAAAAAAAAAGAGCCAATGAAGGAAAGAAAAAAAAAAGTGAACTGAGGAAAAGAGGAAAAAAAGGGCTTAAAAGAAAGGGGGAAGGCAAAAAAACCAGGGTGAAAGAAACCTTAGGAAGAGAGAAGTGAAATCGATACTGGCGTAAGCTGATGTAAGCAAATCAAAGGAATTGGACGGAACTTCAACACCTTGGGCAAGGAACTGGACCTTCGACCGGACCGGAAGGAGTGACTAAACAAGAGATTCCTGATGTCGGACGGAAGTGGTGGAATGTTTGGGAAAACTTGACTGCTCGAACGGAAACCACTTGGCGCATGGGAAAACGAGAAAAAATGAAAACATCAAAACCGAACCCCAACTTTCTCAAGGAATTGTAAGCAACAGGGAAGCATTAATATCTTAAAGAAAAACAAAGGAGGAGAAGGGAAATTAGAATTAGTCATAGAAAGTGCTGGAGATATGAATGACCTAGGGGGAAAAGGAAGCAAAATTTGAAAAAGAACGAAAAAGAGGCCCAATGGGGGCAGCAGGAAGACTTCTGCAGAAGAGGCTGCATCCATACCAAAAAAAACTATCATCGTCATGTGGTCAAAAATCCTTTCAGAGGAGTTGCAAAAAAAAGGAAATGACCCAACCCAAAATATCCTCAAAGGAGGACTTGCCCTTCTGGCAGATGATCCCCGGCAACTGTGTGAGAGACGGAGTTACGTTCCAATCTGAAAGAATGGGGAAATGCTAATCTGGGGCGGCGTGCAAGAAGAGAAGAACAGGCACCATCGCAAGGTTTCTCCAGTATGGAGTGGTCAATGTGGGAAAAGAGGGTCAAAGGGGGAATACAGAAGTGGGGTGTGGAAGTGAAATGTTGCGTACGAAAGGAAGATGGATGCACAGTTAAGAATGAAGTTACTTTGACAGGGGTGCGCGGCGGGACTGGATTTGGGAGATCCAAAGCTGAGAAACTAGTAGCGGCAGGAAAGATAATGGTCCATTTGGGAATGGAAAAGGCCTTAAATCCCAGGGGGGGATGGGTTGAGGGGGGAGCAATAGGTAAGGAGGAGTGAGTAATATTAAAACCAAAGAAGAAAAAGAAAAAACCAAAAACCTCACCACAGAAAAACCAAGAGGGCAAAACAGAGGGAAGAACTCATTGCCTGCAGGATTCTGGGAAAAAGGACTGTGCCAAATGGGAAATGGGTGCCCAAACTAGGGGCAAGTGCCCCCAACATCCCAACTTGGCCCTGACATCGGTAGTGAGGGGGAAAGGACTATTTTTTGTTCCAGTCGACCCTTAAGAGGGGAAGAGAGTAGGGGGAACTAAGGAAATGGGAAGAGGGAGTTAACAGGGAGGAAAAATACATACAAACTAAAGGGGTGTCAGGACACACACTGATTATTATGGATGAAAAAGTGCAAAAACCAGGGGGCAAGGGCAGTGAAACGGAGATGAGAAACCGGGCAGAAAACAGCATAAGGAAAAAAAAAACAAAGAGACAGCAAGAAAGGGAAATTGCATTCATCCGGCTCAATACTGATTGTTGATACTGGAGTGAACGGGGTCAAAGGGCCCAGGAAGATCATGTCAATCAAAGGCAACCATGTAAAAGAAAAAGAGGGAAAGACCTCCCCTGAGAAAAGGGAAGGGGAAACCTTACACCAAATTTCGTGCTATTATGGAAAAGGGGGGGGGCCAGGCCAAGCCGTCTGTAGGCCTGACACATGGGAACAAGAAAGGAAAAGGACTGGAAAATTGTCCGAAAAAATTGAGTTTAAAGTTGTGAAGGACAAGGGAGTTTGTCGGGAGCAAGAAAAAGAACGGCCGTGGGACCAGAAAGGGGTTAAAGGAGAATGTCCGGTCCTGAGGGGTATGAATGGTCTTGTGAACACCGCTTAGTAAAATGTGTTTCGGGAAATCACCAGGGCCCCCTTGGGGGTGGCTCCTGGCCGGTGCCCTACCAAAAAGTACGACGCAGCAGATAAGGGCTCATGGGGGACGGAAAGAAGAATGCACCCGATGTGGTAAAAAGGGTCGGAAACTAAAAGGCTCAGGAAAAAGTTACAAGGAGAGCAAACCCCAACCACGGGAGAAAAGAGAGAGCGTTAAAAACGTCAAAATCTTGACTTTTACCAAGCCAGAAAGTCAAAACCTAATCCGGGAAAAAGATTATGCAAAAAATAACGGAAATATTGACAAGGAGAAACCAGTTGGGGCAACGTTATAAAAAAACAGGTAAGAGTGACTGTGGCACCCAATATCAGTACTCCACCCCGACATTCAGTCACCCTCAAGTCAAATTGACAATGCTAAAAGGGAAACCAAAAGAAACACAAAATGATGAGTGTACATAAACGACAGAACGAACTACACGCCTGGCCCAACGATGACCAAAAGTGACAAAGGGGAAAACAAGGGAAGTTACGGGTGGGGGGAGGCTGACCCATGTAAAAAAAAAGGTCAAAAGAAGGCTCATTGCCGTGAAAACGCCCCAGAGAAAACCAGTAGCCCCACATTTGTTTCATTAACCACCCCCAAAAAAGAGAAAAAAAAAAACCCCAACACAAAACCCACAAAACCAAAAAAAAAACACACCAAAAAACACCAAGAAAGGACAGGGGGGGCGTAGGAACTCAAGACGGTTTTCTGGAATGATAACCTGATCACAAGGAGAAAAGAAAAAAAAAACCAGGTACCAAGTATCAAAAGAAAGTGAGGATACGAGGATAACTGGGGGATAAGACCACTTTAATGGGGAGGGGGGAAGAATTGGGACCAGAGAGCAGAAGCACACACCAAGCGGGGTTTCAAAAGCAACCTTGGGTTGGGGAATGTTAAACCCCAAAAAGAAAAAAGAAGATGAGTTGTGCAAAAATGTCAGGGAGAAAGTTGGGGGGGTACAGACAGACGGACGAGACTCTTCATTACAAACCACATAGGACGAGGAGGAGCGCAGGAAAACAACATGGAAGGCTCCACATTCACGCTAGAAAAAAACAGTTAGGGTTGGGGCAAAACATGTAGGGTGGGGCACTCCCCAAGTTGCAAAGAAAGGCCAGAAGAGGCAGGCGGGATACGAATTTTGATGGCAGGGGAAGTAAACTGTGCATGTGGTGACAAGGAAAAAGGCGGACTCCACAAAGAAAAGGGGAACTGAAGGAAGACCAAATTGTATAAAACTAAAAACGAACCCACGTAAAAGGGAAAAGAAAAAACACGTAGATTCAGCCAATGGCACTGATCAATCCGAGAGCAAGCAAAAGGTGCTCATCAGCCCGGTCCACGGGGAAAATCAAAGAAAAGACAAAAAGGTGAACAGAAGGCATGAGTCAAAAAAAATCAAGACATCCAGCTCATATCACAATGAACTACAACAACAACAAAAGATGAGGGGGGACCTCGGGCCAGAAAACTGGGGGCAAATAAACACTAAACTTGGGGAGAATAAAGAAAAGAGGAATGCATCGACATACCCCCAATCAGAAAATTAAACGATGGCAAGGCACGCAAAGCGGAGAAAAAGTAGTGGAGGACCGGGCAATATCGTCAGAGAAGTGAACAGGACGAGGGAAAGTCAAGAGAAAAAGAGGATAGGGCAAGAACGGATGCAGGGTGCGCCCTAAACAACATGACGATGTACGACACGGGGAAGACCCATAAAAAGGAGACAAGACGGAAGAAAGACCCAAAGCCGAGTGACTGACAAAAAGGGGGGGGGGGAAGATTGGCCTTGAATCAAAGAAAAGACACTCTAGACTCAATCGATGTGACAAGGACTAGACAAAAAACCTTTGAACTCAATAATCGCTAAGGAAGAAAAAAAACATAAAAATGATGGGGGGAGAAGATGGAAGGGACTTCTGTTTGTACAATGGTGCACAAGGGGAAAAACAAAAATCTCAGCATACAAACAGACTTCCAAACTTCAAGGAGAGAGCGGGAGAAAGGGAAGAAAAGAAGCGTATCAGTGTATCTTGGAAGTGACAGGTCCAAGGCAAAAAAAGGTTTGGATGACACATTATCTTCAGTCAGTATATACGGAAACGAACCTAAAAGAGGGGATAAACTGGGGAGCAACAGGAGGGGGGGGAAATCCATCTTGGGAAGATCACGTAGGAAGTATTTCGGTAAAATGCGGGAAAAGGGGCACACCACTGCGGAAAAGAGTTTGTGTTGGTGGGGGAAGGTAACAGAGAGGGGCTGGGAACAACAAGGAACCACTAATATGGAGAATTCAACAGAGAAAAAAAGAAAGAATAGGAAAAAGGTACGGACATAGGGGGTATGGTTGAAAGTTAATCTTTTGGAACTACAACAACCCAAAAAAACAAAGGTGGTGACCAGTGGAAGGGGGGGACGAGGGAAATCCAAAAAAGGAAACACAGGAAAGATGAATGTATGATTATAATAGGTAAGAGGAAGATGTGGAGAGCCCCATTTGGCTGGAAAAGGAGGGTGAGTAAGGGACTTCAGCTAAAGGTAAAGAAAAAGAAAAGGTGGAAGGGGAAAAAGGTCAAGACTGGAAAACATGACACCGGGCAAAAAGTACTCAAAATGAGCCAATTGGGACATCCATCTTTATATGTTCGACGAACACACCGAAATTGAAAAGGGGGGAAAAAAAAGGAAGAAAAGACAAAAAAATGATCAGCAAACAGAAAATAGGTGTGAAGAGAAGCATTAAGATATAGGCAAATAGGGTGAAAAGACACGAGCAAATGGGGGGGGCGCCAGGGTTGATGGAAGGAAAAGGCGGTGCGAC
>Ga0179593_1614703_pt1 | contig 14572 bp, 17 predicted proteins | sample CZODoug2_1_08_16_FD_185931 | JGI IMG/M metagenome (GOLD analysis project Ga0179593, IMG submission 185931) | Vadose zone soil fungal communities from Angelo Coast Range Reserve, California, USA - CZODoug2_1_08_16fungal (PacBio error correction) | ecosystem: Environmental > Terrestrial > Soil >...
AACGCACTCGACAAGAGGTGGAAAAACCACAGACGAAGTACCAAGTCGAAAACATGGGGACTCAATGCGCACAGACGGGAAGGGGGGGGGTTGGTAAACTAGTCATTTCTAAAAAGGCTCAGCGCGCTAACAAGAGACGTAAAGTCAGGGGCCTCCCCCCCGGCTTGGGAAATGAAGGGGAAACTCGTAAATAACAAACCTATGTGGAGTCCGATAAAAATCAACATTCAGCCGAAAGGAAAGAAAACAAGAAAAACGTTCCGGGGAGGGTGAAAGGGGGGAGGACTCCAGCAGCAAGGAAAAAAGTGGCGAACACTGATCATAAACGGCGTTTACATATACCGGAGGACATCACGTCAACACGAGGGCAGAGTCAGACCAAAGGTGGGTCACTTGTAGCAGGGTGGAAAGGAGACAGGGGTGTGAGAAAAAAAAAGGGCACGATGCAAGGCCAGAAAAATCTCTCATTCCTTATTGTCCGTTTATCAGTCAGTGGGGAGTATTGGAAGGGGGAGGGGCGAGCGAGGCAGAGAGGATCAGATCACAGTTCAAACAGCGAGCTCTGGGGGGGGGGACGAATGCGACGAAGTTTCTCTTTAACACTGGGACTTTGTGCACTGGGAAGAAGGTGCGAAGTGGCAGGGGAACGCTGCGGGCAGGTGAAGATAAAAATAGATCATATGCCAGAAAGACCTCATAGGACACCAGGAAGATACGGATTCATAAGGATTGAGGAAGCCTGGACCTATTCCAAAAGTACAGGTCTGTTTCCATAGGGTCTCTCATTCAACGTGAGTAAGGGTCAAAAGAAAGCGCAAATATCGGGGCAGAACATCGTGGTTGAACAAGGGTGGCACAAGGGGGTGGGGGAGCAAAGAGGTGCTCAGAACATCCGGCTGGCTAATCGCAGCTATCACCTTCGCTTGAGTAAGAAAACGAAACGAATCAGGGGGGATAAGAACTCGACGATGGGAAGGGGGAATCTGCGGTCTGTGTATTGTTTGGGTGTGACAGAGAAAGGGAAAAAATCGGTGTAGGAATTCGGAAGCCTTGCGGGGGCCCATAAAAGCAACACTTCATAAATTTCGCAGCGCAAGGGGGGTGGAAGAAGGTGATGGGAGGCAGTCGCTGAATTGATAAACCTGGTAACCTAAAAAAAAAAAAAACAAAAGGAAAGGAGGATAGGAGGAAGGGCAGGGAGAAGAATCGGCTAAAACGGGGGGACATCACCGCAAATCTTCGAACAGAAAAACAGAAAAAAATAGCAGCGTTATTCGCGACTTGCGTCATGTCGCAGGTGCTAGGGGAGGGCATTGGGCCTAAGGAGTAGTGTTACGAAAGAAAGCACCAGCACGTAAGCTAGTGTTATGGGGGAAGAGAAGTGTTGGGAAATCTTACTAGTGGAGGGGACCTTTTTGCAAATGTGTTGTGGCCGCCTCGGGCAACGACGGATTTACAAGAATAACGGGTGGGAGCATGCGAATAAATACGCCGTATCAACATACACCACCGCCACTGTGACAGGAGGGAAACTCTGCGTACAGAAACGGGGGTCGGGTCGGACTGAGGTGGACGCAAAACAAATGACGTGTCTAGGCTAGCGTTGATTCTCGGGTCACTCAACGGGTGGGAGTAGGGAGGAGGGAAAGGAGGGGTTCGAAACTGAGAAAAACAAAATGCGGAAGAGGCCCAAAAAAGGCTGGTCTCAAGAGCTCGTGACCTCATCTCAAAGCAAACAGTTCTACTAAGAGGGGGGGGGGGTCCGAGGAAAAAAAAAGGGGGAAGGGAAAAAACCATAGGACGGTGAACAGCAAACATAGCTATCTCAGGGCTGTTGTTGACAGCAAAAAAGCAGGATGGGGGGAAAAAAATGACGGGGGCCATGCAATCTGCAGTGCTTACCACTCTTAATACGTGCTAAGGCGCATGACTCACGCTGTGAGATAGAAAAGGAAGGCAGGAGGATAGATAACATGCAGTGTACAAAGTATGAGTGGCGGTGGGGGGGCAGTCAGCGCAAGACAGCCCTTAGATCCTGGGAAAAAAAAAAAAAAAAAAAAGTGTACGGTCGAGTACCACTGAAACACGGAACGGACAGACTCAGCGAAATATCGAAAACGTCCTGGAACCAGTTCAGTGTCGCCCGTGGAAATGCGGCACGAGGGTCGATCACAAGAGAAGAAAGACGGGGAATCCGGCAAAGGGGGGGGCCCACAGATATAGCTGGAGGACGCAGGTCACGGTTCACGGCTCTAAAACCCGGGCTCTGTGAGGGGGAGGCAGAAGAATCTAGGGGAACGTGATCCTAGGCGTGGGGGCTGAAATGCGTAGACTTACTAATTTCTCCTTCAGGGGAAAGCTCAAGAAATGAAGACGAGCGAACGAGGTAAACCTCGGCTACGACTTCAATTCCTACTATGTCTCCTATGCGAACGAGTGAAAAGGTGGGGGGGCTTTGGGTGAAGGCCGTGGATAAAAAAGAAGAGGAGGAAAGGCGCAAAAAAATTGTCGTTAAAACGGGTGTAGAAAGGAGAGTCACGAGGTTCGAATGAGACACACCCACACTAGGGGGCTAGACTTGAAAAAGTAAATATCTTGGTGCTGAGGGTCGGGGGAAACTGGGCAGCAAAAGTGTGGGGAGACGAAAGGTTTAAGACACTTTCGGACAACACGTACGGACACACGGTTGATCCTACTGGGGGCTACCAAAACGGGGGGCGAAAAGGCGGCAGGAGGTTCTTAAAAACTATGACGAATCGCATTCTTTACACAGAACAAAGTGTATAGGGGGTCGGTCTAATAAGTAAAACGGCACGCACGGGTGTACTCCTGGGGCAACTCGCGCTCGGGCTCAGTAAATACATCCAAACTCCTCCGAACCTTGAACCGGGGGGGCCAGGTGAGCGGGAAGAAGGGCCTACAGGGGGGGAAAGGTCGCAGGAGCCGTAACTCACAACGCGGCCGTGGGCTCAGGAAGGGTAGGGCGTCAGTGACATAGGGGGTCTCTGGGACGTCTCAGCCAGGCCGACTGCGTCAGCAAACCTCGAGTTCTATGGTCCCGCAAAGGACTGGCCCGCGATACAGGAGGGGGCAAAAAAGTGCAGGCAAGGGAAGCATTCAGCAGCACGGTGGGGGAGCGACTGGAAGAGGTGCAAACGCCAAAAAAGACCACGACAGGGTCATCGACCAGTCGGAAAAGTTCCGAAGGCACAGAAAGCTCCGGTGGGTCACGAGCAACCGTCGAAGGACGGTACGTTCATCTGAAAAGCGGGGAATAGGGACGCCGCAATGGGGCAAGAGAAAACAAGGGTGGGGAGTCAACATGGCAAAAGAGTTTCGCACATTGGTGTGCCCTTCTACCCTACCGATGGTGGGAACTAGGCGGGTAAGGAAAACACCTTCCTTGGAAAGGGAAAAACAACGGGACAAACAGACACGGAGAATAAAAACCGGTAGGCCGCAAAAGGGGGTGGGACATAAAGAGGAAAAGGGGGCACCATCAGATAAATATTGAGGGGACTGGTAATAAGAGGGTCACAGGAACAAATAATGGGAAAAAAATGACGGGGGAAGGACACAAAGACTGGAGGCCAAGAAGGACACGGCCAAGCAAGAGATGGAAAAATATCCTTCGTTGGAGCATCTGGCGTGAAGAAGGGCGTGGTCACCAGGGATACAAGGATACTAGTTTCTTGGAAAAAAAAATACGGGAAGGAAAGAAAGTGGGTTAGGTGGATCTTCGGCGACATGTGATGGTCAACGTGTTTGGGGGGAGAGTGGGGGGGGGGGGGAGGGGGGGCTGGTCTCGCGAGTAAGTCGGAAGACTCTACGTCGTGTGAAGAAGACACCTATGAAACTAGTTGTGACAGCGGGACAGGCTAGACCCGTCAAAAACCACGGCCTCCGAAAGGAAAATCTAGGGGGCAGGGGCAGATGTTCAAAGGACGAGGGACTCGCACGTAGAAAGGTACAAAAGAAGAATCGACGGCGGAAAAAGAGCGATCATACAACTGTGCGGCTTCCAAACCAGCAAGGCCGGGGGGGTTGAAACTTATCAAATACCGCCCGCGACTGGGGAAGTGAAAAAGCGACGCGTAGAAACGGGCAAGGGGTGACGGGGGGTGACCGCAGATCGTGTAAAAAAAGGGTATCATCTTCGACACATTACACTCATGGAAAGTATAAATCTGATAGTAAAAAGTGCGGCTGGAGGGTACAGGTCCGTGGCAACTTAAATTTCGGCAACACTGCTGTCAAAAGCAGATATAATGCTTGGGGAAACCACCCAGAACAAACTGCAAAAAGACTAAGCCGGCGGTCTAATCAGCGCAGTTAGCCACCAGTCGGTCAAACCGCCTAGGGGGAGTCAAGTCCGGGATGACCGAATTGTACACGGGTGTCGCGGCGAAGGGAAAAAAAACGGATACGGGGGTGGAACAATTTGCAGTGATCCATAACGGGGGAAAATTAAAAAGCGGTAAAAACGCGGAGTAGGTTCGGGAAATACAAAAACGGGCACCATGTTGTCAAAGTGGTTTGCAGAAGGAGAGGGAAAGCGGAAAAAATCAAAAAAACTCAGTCCGGGTCGCGCTAATGGGGGCAGTGCCTAAATGGGTGGGCGACGCCAAGTGCCGGCAGACGGAAAGGTAACTGAACATTAGGAGGGAAAATCCAAGTCTTCAAACGAGGAGTTTTCATGGGGGGGGATGTCCTTGACAAGTAAACAGATGCTGGGGGCCCGGTGGGGGCACTGGAAAGGGGCCGCAACAGAAGGGGGGCGGCTTTGGGGGAAAAAAAAAATCTGGGGAAAGTTTGTCAACTGAAAAAGCCGAGCGCAAAGCCGTGAATGGATGGCCGCGCCAGTCGTCAATACTTGGGGGAGCAGGTAAGGGTGGGGGGCGGAACCGGGGGGGCACTCGACAAGGAACCCGTCTGATTAAAAAAACTTCACCTGTTGGAACAACCCGGGGTCTGCGAGACGAAGGAACCCTCAATTCAGGTAAACGCACGCAAATGTGCGGTCGGTGAGGGACAACCGAAAAAGGTCACTGGGATAAAAGGGCGGGGAGTGACTAAGGGACGGGGGGTAGTCTTGTTCTGGGGGCGGGCATCCGACCAGGGGTCTCTCAATTTACGCGACCCCTGGGGGTTCCGGCCTTATCCGGGGGACGAGGGGTAGCAGTTCCAGGAAAGAAGGCGCTCCAGAGGGAGGGATGGGAGTGTGAAAAAGGGGGCGTAGGACCACTTAAGACCCGGGGGTGCAGAGGTAACTAGATCAAAGGGGGAAAGGTGCAACCTCAAAACGAGACAAAGCGGCCGAAGTCGCAGGGAAGGGGTAAAAGGAGTATAAAAGCAGAGGCAGGACAGGGGTGCAAAAGAGGGAACTACTCAACTAAAAACTAAAAGTTGACACCACAAAACGAAGATCGGGGTGGAGAAACGAGGGAGATTCTTCCCGTTCGGGGAACGACGGCTCAGAAAAGACCAAAGACGATGGTACTCCATTAAACAAAGGTTGTTGGCGGACCTAATGGTCACAAGCCGAGAGTAACTCATGAGACTAGACCATGGAATAGTCAGGGGCACCATAACAGGAAGAGAGCGTAACGGTGTGTTTCGGGGGGAAATGAACGAATGTAGGTAAATGTCGGCACGACTGCGCTTGGGGTTACCTAACACCTTCGTCACACTAAAAAATAAAGGGCTGGTGGGTGTCACCATATAACATGGGGGGGGTGGTATGATGGGTGTTCGCGCGGGCGACGCTAAGTGTGCAGGTCCCTAGTTGCGGAGAGGGGGGGGACGGACTCCGGCGGGGCGAACTAGCGGTGCCTGGCGGGAGGGGGGAGCTTTCGGAAGGGGGGGGGACACTTAATCCGAAGAGAACTTCTAAATCGTGTGAGAGGGGGGGAGGGTGAACCAAAAAAAAAGCGATAGAAGGGAAAACTTATTTCTCTGGGGTCATACATGAAAGGGGCACACCTCCTCATACAACATTTAAAGGTATCATGTCAAAACCGATAGGCAAATGGAGGGAAAAACCTGCTTCTGAAGAGGATGCGGCGGATGGTCCTGACGGGTCTCCACCAAAAATTCGGGACGAACCATGTAAAATCAAAATATTGGGGGACTGGGGCGGCAAAAAGGGTCGGTTACTGTTGCTAAAAAAAGAAGAGAGGGGGGCAATGGGTGTCGAACAGGTCAGGATAGCAAGGGAAAGGGAACCACACAGTCAACGTCGGGAGTACATGGCAAACAGTCTGGGGGGGGGGGTTGGACCGAAATGAACGATGGGAACACAGCAATCGGGGGGGGGGGGAGGAAAAAGACGGGGGGACTCTGGGGTGGTTTGAACTAGACCAGGGGGGGGGTGGCTAAGGGACGGAAATAAAAACAAAAGGTACCACAAGTAGGAACGAACCTGGGAGTCTCAAAGTTTATTTAGGACACGGAAGAGTCAGAGGTTTATGCATAAATTCAAACAGGTCAGAAGGGGGGCAGGCGTTTCAGGAAACTATTGAAAGTGATGGAAAAAATTCACTCGTAATACTAAAAGCTGTAGAACTCTGACTGTGAAACGTCATGCATCTTAACAGAGGGGCGGAGGGAATCCTGAGGAAAGAGTTAAGTGAAGCGTGACAACGCTCGCAAGCGAAATCATTGAAACTGTTCATATAATAACGCGGGCTAGCAGCAGTCAGATGGTCCAAAAAAGTGTCAACGGTGAGGGAGAGTTGGAAGACCTTGTTAAGCAGGGTAGCTTACGTAATTCTGGGGGGGGGGTGAGAAGATTAAAAAAAAAAGATCAGCGAAAGAAAACTAAAAGGGAGGGGAAAAGGAAACTGGCGGCACATTGACACTGCACGGGAGGTGATCAAGGGGGGTGTGTTCTAGAACGTTTAAGAGGGCAACCACCACAAAAAAAACCACCGTGTACTAATAATACAGGAAAAAAAGTCCAAAGTTCAGGCGTAAAAACTGGTACTTGGACTAGGGGGTCGTTGGCGAAATTCACCAGACCAAAAAAAAAAGACGGCTCCAAAGCATGTACCTGGACAAGGCTCAGGCACACTGGGGCATGGAGGGAGATGAAAGGATGGGACGTTGAGTCTGGGTGGAATATGACGCTGGTTTACCGGCACCAGGGAGGACTCGGGGGGAGGGAGCAATCCACCAGCTCCTTACATTGTTGCTCAAAGGGGTTGTCCCGGCTCAGTGAGCCCCGGGCGTGAGCGTAGGCTACACGCTGGACTTCTCTGGAAAATCAAGAGTTGTTGCTACGCTGTCGAACCTGGTCCGTCTGAGATGGGAGTCTCTGGGGGAAAAAGTACGGGGGGCGAAAAAGGGAGGGGGAAAATAACTTATGGACACCATGTGACAAAAACGACTAACGCTGTAAGTCGCAGGGGAGGACTGCTGACATCAAAAAAAAGGGGCCCAGGAATACGAAAGGGGGCGGGAGAAAGTAGAAGAAGGAAAGATAACGAGGAAGGCAGGTCTGACATTAGAAAAAAAGGGGAGACAGCTGTTAAAATGAATTTCTGACTCCGTTGTTCCAGAACATTAGGGGGAACCAGGGGAGTAATGGGATGATTAAACTCAGAAGCAAGTGTCATTAAAGGTGAACAAGTCACATGGGGGAATCAAACAAAGACCACAAGGTACAGCTATTTGTTAATAAGATGCTCAGAAATAAAACTCACCGAAGACAAGACTCGGTTGGAAAACTGTGAATCAAATTTCATTCAGAAATGGGATGGGAACGTCCGGACACACTGACGACAAAGTCCACTTACATGGATCAGGGGGTCAGAACACTTGGCACGAGGCGGCATCTCCGGAGTCATGACTAAGCCTGCCCTCAGAGTGTAAGAAAATATCATAGGACATGGGCAAGGACAGAAACGGCGTCATCGTATTTATAAGGACTGGTAACGGTAGGTCTGACTGGGTATCATACATGCTGTGAAAACAAAAAAATATGGGGATCACCTCTCTAAAGTGAGGGATTAGAAAGCTTGGAAAGGGGTTGGGACGTTGAAACGGGGGGGTCTAAGGATAAAACGGCAACATGTTTTAGCAAAGACAAGTTGGGAAACACACAAAATTTCAGGCGGGCTGAGGGGGGGCGGGGGAGGGACGTCGAGAAAAGCGGGGGCCAGAAATACAGAGGAGCGGGGTGGGGGCACCCAGGGGAAAAAAAGGTTTGGGGCGATTCGGGTAGAGTCTTGGCAGCACGGTAAATCCTCGGTCTTCACATTCCTGAACCGCACTGGAGAAAAATCCAAGAGAGCCTCAAGAATGGAACGCAGTGGGAAAGGGCGTTTGACTTAAATGGGCTGTAAAACAAAAATGTCTTCAAAGGTGAGTTCAAGAGCAATTACTCAAAGCTATAAACCTCTGATCTATGGAGTTCGGTCCTATCATAGTTATGGTCACTCACATCTGATTCTTGATGGAGACCTCAGCAAGGGACATCTGAAACACCTGAAAAGGGCTGCACCAAAAACTGAACACTTATACTAGTGTTCTTATTCTAAGGTTCAGCAGGGCGAAGAGCGCCCCGCAATATCTGGGGGGGAACAATAAGTGGAACAGGGGGTAATAAAACGTTTTCGGGGGAAATTGGGTCTCGCGCGCATGGGCAGCGGTAAAAATGCCTATGTCTCGGCAAGGGCACTCATAACCGAAACATGGAAAAAGCAAGGAACTCTGAGGGGGCAAATGGACCTCGCTAAAAAAAACACAGGCTGGGGAAATGGGACTAATAAGGGCACGGTAAAACCTTCAGGGAGCATGTAAAGACCCGAGAAAGGGCAAAAACAAGGGAGCCAACGAGACGTCGATACCGCCGAGGGAAGTGAAGCGCTGCTGGGCCGCGAGGGATGGCGTGAAAAAAAAAGGGGAAAGCAGGTTCGTCAAGATCGACAACAAGGGGAGGAAATAAAGGCGACGCAGGACAAAAAAAACGGTATTCTCCATTGGGAAGGAACCGCTTTTGTCACTTCAACGAAGGATTATAGTTCGCGCAGTGCTCACAAGGGGGGAAACTATGGAAGTGACTCAGGCCAGGGGAACGACTATAGATGGCTCCAGCGGGGGGGTGAAGGAAAACGGGGGTCACATTGCCGAAATCGGGGGGAGGGTAAGGTGATACGCAATGCAAAAAGGATAAGTGAGATGTGAGGTGTACGGGCGGTCTATTCCAAGAACATAGGGTCAAAAATCACTGGACCACTAAACACAGAAACGTACGGAAGGTAATGGAGCGTATCAAAAAAGCTGGGGCCAGAAGGAAATTCAATCGCTAGAAGCGCGTCAAGAAACCAAAAACGCCTGGGTTAGACCGAGGGGGGGCTTGCAAGAAGGCACTGCACTCACCAGGGGATCAGTGAAAGCACTGCGAGGGCCAAAATTGCTACAAAAGCAGCGCACGGTCAAAAAAACAAACATAACTGTCCGGTCCAAGCCGGAGAAATACGGGCAGCAAAAAACTACGTGGGGGGAGCTTGAGAGGGCTCAGGAAAATGGGCGGGACCTTAAAACGTTCACGGTCGAATAGCACGAGGGTGTTGCCGACTTACTCCAATTCAGTCGGGCCGAGAATCGGGGGAGGGAGTCGTAGGATCCAAAAGAGCCTCGCACAAAACGCACAAAAACGCCTGCAATGATCGAGGAGCCTTACGAGGGGTGCGATGAGGGGGACAACGAAGTATATTCGGATGTCGTGAGAAGCTTAATAGAGGGGGGGTCGTAAGGAAATCGTCCCGGATAAAGCAGGCAGAAGAAAAACTAACTTTTTCAACATGTAAGAGAACCGGATGGGACGATGCATCGAACGGCAAGTTTTGACCCTGGATCAAGGGGTAGATCGAAAAAAAAACATCAGAGACAGATGTTCCCGAACTCAACACAGTCGGGAAGCGGATGTAGATGCCGGGGAAAAGGTAATGCGTGGACAGGAAAATCCCAATAAAGACAGCGGTCTCGCCCAAGTTACCAGTGGAACATGCGTCACTAGACGAAACCCGCTGAGCGTTTTTTGGGCGATCACCGTTGGGAAAGGACTGGGGTCAAAAAGGGCCGCTACCTCAAGCGCCTAAAAAAGTCAGAGGGTCAGAGCAATGACTAACATACAAGGACTCAAACCTGAACTCACAGCGCGTCGAGAACAAATACACCTCAACCTAAACAACGAAAAGGGGAACTTAGATCCAAACAGTAAACAGTCTAGGGAAAAAAAAGGAAAGTTATACTGTATGGGGGAAGGGGTTCTGTTTTGTGGGAAGAACCTGTGGTGGGGGTACGGTGTCAAAAACGCGCTGGAAAGAGAAGTATATCAAGGGATTGGGGGGGGGCCCGGGTGACTGTATGTGCAAAGGGGGGGGGGGGGGCACAATAGTGGCTAAGGGGGACCCTTGGGAAGCAGGCCAGTCCGGAGACAAAAAGATCTTACCTGAGAAAAGGCCACGGAAACTAAGGCGGTGTAACCGGATGCCAGACTGTGCAAATAATTGGGGTTGGGAAACTATACCTCGACCACCTGAGATGGGAGGGAAAAAAGGGGGAAGAGGGGAACAAGGGTGAAGTGTGGGGCATTATTTAATCAAAGGCACGGGGTCAGTGGAAAGAGGGGGACAGGGGGGGCAGGAAAGGGGGGAAAGGAGAAGGCTGTGACGGGGCTAGAGGCCAATCTGAAGCTGGACAAACTGCAGCAAGGCGTAGCAGCGACTCTGGGGACTCCGTCGCGGCTAAAACAAGGGAAAAAGGGGGTTCCCGCTGTGAGATGTGTCAAATTGAACGTCCGCGCGCAACGGGGGAAGATGACATTGGGAGAAATGGTAAAAGTAGCCGTGCTCACGGCAGAGACTGCTCAAACAGTCGCTCGCATGGGAAATGAAGAAAAAAAAAAAAAAAAGGATCAGCCATCGGGGGAACTTAACAATAGGCAAAACAGTAGAGGGAAAAAAGGCAGCCGGGGGGAGGGGGGCGAACGATTCCTCGGCCACGGAAAAAAAATGATAGCCCAGCGTAGGGGGGGCTGACGGGGGGGGGACAATATCAGAACGCACGGTCGGAGCCTTGGGGAGAGTGTGCGCAACGCTCTTTTCGCGAGAGAGGATTCGGTCAAAGCCGGGGACGCAACGTCCAACGCCTAAGACCCAGAGAAGCCCAATCTTGCCTTCTGGGGGAGCCTAAAGTCTCGGTGTCACAAAGGGAGGTAAGGGTGAGGTAAAAGGAGAGAACGCGTTTTCCGTTAAGAAGTGAGCCCACTTGAACTGTATGCATATTTACAGCACCGGTTGGGAACGGGAAAAAACACTCGGGTGGCAAGGTATTCAGAAGCCACAACAGCATGGATCGGAAAAGGAGCGGGTTGAGGAGGAAGCAGCCATCACCAAGAAACAGTGGGAATGTCTCCTCAAAAGCAGGCATGTACTGAATAAAGTCGTGACGGAGGGGGGGGGGGCTCCGGGGGACGTATGGGAAAAAAGAAAAGAGGACAAGTCACTGTCATCAAAAATAGGAACTGATGCATCGCTAAAGTGGAGGATCATCTTGGAAAACTATAAGTTAACTCCCATAGGCATAGCGACCAGAGGTCGAGAGAGGACTGTTCGTGAAGGAGGGCTAGGAAAACCGCTGACGGAAACAGGGGGGGGTAGTGCGACATCAGTACACGTTACACGGGGAGAGAAGGTACTGGGGTCTTGACGAATAAATCAACCTGGCAGCCTCCTGTGGGACGGGTGGGGGACGAACCCTGCAGGGAAGAGGGGAGTCCTGGGGCACGGGTACATTGGAGGCAGCAAAAAAAAAACATTCCTCCAGTGTATCGCCGGTGTCCCAAACAAGGAGGACAAATGGAGTAAAGGGGGGCTGGGAACACAAAGCGCAAAACCGATTAAAAAGACAGTATGAAATCCCATCAATGGCCGTGGTCGTGGGCAAACTGAAAGGGATGTGAAAAGGATGAAACAGGAAAGAAGCTGAAAGAAACGGCAAAAAAAAGGAAAAACGCTACGTGCAAATCAATGTTTGCAACCGCGACAGGTCAAGGCCGAAGGGCGGACCGTTAAAGACATATGCCCAGGGAAAAACAAGAAAACGGAGATCCCCCGGGGCTGCAGCTGTGCCGCAGGAAAGGGGGGGTGCCGCGGGGAAACCAAAAAAACCACTGCAGCCCCCAGCTTACAAAAAAAAGGCTATTAACAGTGGCGGAACAGGGAGGACGACCGGGGCAGTTTAGAATAGATTTGAGCTTCAAGGGGTGAACGGGCTTCGCCGGGTGCGGGGCGGGTTTGCATTTACAACGTTGAGCAGGATGTACCCTGATTTGCAGGGGTGAGGGGACGATGGGGTCTGTGAATGGGGGCGCCTACTTGGACTCTAGTGTTCTCGAGCGGCCGGAAAGTCGATTTTCGACAGGGGGCTGTAAAAAAGCGTGGGGGGAGGACTCTTTCCACAATGTGGGGTAAAAATTCCCAGAGGAAGGCCTAAATACCGTCGTTAGCTGTAAAAAAAAGAATAATCTTCAAAACTGGCCTGGCATCCGATTGCAGATCACCTCAAAACATGCCAAGACCGGTCATATGCACTTACCTCGGGAGAGGGGGGTGAAGACCAGAGATTCTAAGGAAAACGAGTGGATTGCATGTTCTTGAGGCTGAGAAATTGTCCGCGAAAAGGCGAAAGAAGGTATCTAGTCGGGAAAAAGAACCTGCGTTCTGCAGATTCGGTAGCGCAAAAGCGGGGACACGGGAGCTGACAGCAAAGGAACGCTGAAAAAGACAGGATTGGCGGGGCTTGCAAAGTGCACGTACGTAAGCAAACGGCTGTTGAAAAAAAAACGCGTGGAGGTTCAGGGAAATGGGCCGGGGAAGGAGAACCCTTCCGGGGAAAGAACGGCATCGAACGAGGCCTGAGAAACTAGAAACGGGAAACGAAGCCAATGCGTATCTGGACAGAAGGGAGTGGGAAGCGTCGCAAATTTGTTCAAAAGGGACAAATTGGGGGGGAGACTGAATCTGACCGGAGGTCGAACATGCTAAGCCTGTTCATTACATTTTAAATTAAAAGGAGATCAGGCGCGTGTCGTCCATTGGGCTCTGTAGACACTGTCTGCTGAACGTCATAGGAGGAAATCTTGTTACATGGCGGTGGGTCATGGGTTCCGCGGGTTAAAAATATCTGTATTACTAACTTCCAAAGGAAAATCCTCTGATTCCAGATCAAATCTCGACGGTAGTGGTGGTGACAAGCTGGGGGCAAGGGGGGAAAGGTAGCCAGTGCTCACACACCAGTCTCAGGGGGAGTAACGACAAGGGAAAAAAAGAAAACCATACTTGTTTTTACCTAAGGGGGTCAACTAAAAGAAAACAGCCTCAGTGGGATAGTGCTACTCCAAACAAAAAGTGAGGTGCGGGAAATCACGGCGGCCCGTTTTTCTGGAGGAACATTGAACACAGGTTAAACAAAAGTACGTACAACCTGTTCCCCCGGGGACACAGGTTTGGGAACCAGCAAATCGGGGGGGGGGGGGGGGAGGGGGGGGGGGGGGGGGGGGGGGGGGGGGGGGGGGGGGGGGGGGGGGGGGGGGGGGGGGGGGGGGTTGGTGGGGGGTGGGGAGGGGGGTTGCAGGAAACAGATGGAGATCGAACACAAGGTGCAGTACAACCAAAAAAAAAAAAAAAAGCCGAGAAGGACTTGTACCTAAAAAAGCGACGGAAAAAACATAGTTCAGTAGTAGGGTTCTGGGAAAGAAAATAGACATGACTGATTTCTTGGTTAAGGAATGTCGTTAGCGGGATCAAGTGGGAAAGGGGTCAGTGGGAGGAAAGGGTGTAGGGGTCAAATAAGGGATGGACCTAATTGATAATTTTTATTTGAAACTATGTGGGGGGGGGGGAATGGAGGAAGGAGACAAGGGAAAACGGGGGGCTCTCCCAACTTCTAATCATCCGGGGTGACGGAAATCGCTAAAGGGAAAGAGACGGTTAAGGGGACTAAGATTACAGGAACTGAAAACGTCCCATAAAAAAGGAGGAAGGATTTGAAAGAGTCCATCGATTCCCTGAAAAGGGACAAAAAAAGCCGGGGGGGAGGGGGAACAGAAAAGCATAATGGTAAAAAAAAAAAAGGAAACTAACAAATTTCGGGAAAGGCATGGGCATATCTTGACTGTGAAGGGGGGGGGGGGGGGGTCAGATAGTCACGCAATAGGAACTGGTCCTGGGAAAAAAAATGTGGACGGTGGGAGAAGGGATGCGGGATTAACATAGGTACTCCCGAAAAATAGTGGAATAAGGCATGGTGCTGCGGTACAGGGGGGGGGGCCGGACGATCACCAAAAAAAAAGTGTTTTATGCAAAAACCCAACAAAAAAAAAAAAAGGTAGAACCACTCATTGTGGGGGCCTCCTTAGCAGCCCACAGACCAGTGGAGACAAGGGAACTTGGAACGAAAGAAAAAGTAGAATAACTGATAGGATACATGGAAAAAGGTCCAAATCAAGTTCTGGCTATCACCGGGAAGGGCCTCAAAAGTCGGGGGGGGGGGCGAGGGTACGTGG